>Ga0207647_10000674_pt1 | contig 26753 bp, 21 predicted proteins | sample KBSCornC2_FD_184295 | JGI IMG/M metagenome (GOLD analysis project Ga0207647, IMG submission 184295) | Corn rhizosphere microbial communities from Kellogg Biological Station, Michigan, USA - C2 (SPAdes) (version 2) | ecosystem: Host-associated > Plants > Roots > Rhizosphere ... | reverse complement strand
AAGCCGATCGAAGCGTCCGAGGTGGTGAATTCCGAACTGATGCGGCGGCTGTCCGAGCAGCGGGTGACGTTGCGGGCGCAGCTCGCCGAGCAATCCTCGACGCTGTTGCCGCAGCATCCGCGCATCAAGGAGATGCGGGCGCAGATCGCCGATCTCGACCAGCAGATCCGCGCCGCGAACAAGTACGACTTCGAGGTGAAGCGCCTGTTCGTCGTGCCGCCCGGGCGGGATCTCCTGCAGGACGCGCCCCTGCTCGACAGTCCATGTGCCCTCGATCTCTTCATCGATCGCGCCGTAGGAGAGTGCGTAAGCGAAGTGGCCGTCCGCCTTCAGCTCCAGACCGGCGGCGATTTCGGGCCGGCATTCCCCGCCGCTGCCACCAGCATGATCCCCTTGGCTGCCAGCGCCGCGATGGCCCGCTCGATCAAGGCATCTTTCGGACCAGCAAAACTCATATTCACGATCTGCGCACGTTGCGCGGCGGCATAATCAAGCCCGCGCAAGATGGCGAACGAAGACCCCTCTGCGCCATTTGCGGCGGCACCGAAGGCCCGTACCGCCAGAATGCGCGCGGCCGGGGCACTGCCCATCAGACGCCCATGAGAGACGATCACACCAGCAACCGCCGTGCCGTGAGAATGCGGTCCCTCCTTGCTGCCCAGGGCATCGAACGTGTCGACGACCGCCCCTGCCAGTTCGGGGTGCTGCAGGTCGATACCGGAATCGATCACCGCGATCTTGACGCCGGCGCCGCGAGACAGGCCGTGCGCTTCCGGCAGCCGAAGTTTCTGCAGGGCATATTGCGCGGGATCACCCTCGCTCGCCGCTGGCTTTTCGTCCTGGAGCAGATAGCGGAAATCCGCCTGTATCCGCAGCACGCCCGCCTCCCGGGCCAATTCCCGGCTGACCCTTGCAAACGGCCGACCATCGCTGATTCGAAACAAGCCGATGGTGGCACCGATCAAGGCGACATTCTGCAACTGGAGGCGCACCAGACCATGCCGGCGCGCCAGCGCGTCGGTCTGCGCGTCCGTCAAGCCCGCATCGAGTTCGGCCACAACGTGGTCGGGAATCACCTGCAAATCGCGGGCAACTTGCACCCGTCGCTGCGGGCCTTTACCGCCGCCTTTAGCAGAGCCGCCGCCGGATTTCACCAGGCGCGGATGACACTCGTCATCAATGTCGCGGGTGGCACCTCCGCAAGGAGACGTCGACCGCTCAAGCAAAGACGATGCCCGGTCGATCGCCGTGGACACACCAACAGAGGGATTGAAGCTCGGGATTCGCGGGCCCATGTTGAAGTTCGGCGACCGCATCATGTTCTGGGCGTAGACCGGCGACGCAAGCACACCGGCGAAACAGACAATCGCCGCCAGCGGCAAACGCCAGCCGTTTCGCTGAGTGGCAACGCGAACCATCGCACTACTCCGAATAATCGCTGCTTGCCAAGTCATCAGGGAGCCGCAACGGCGAGAGTGACGATTTTCTCCTGCTGCAGCCGATTGATCAGGGCAGTCATTTCGTCCTTGGTCATCGCCCTGTCGCCGAACTGCAACTGAAACAGGCCGCCTTTGGCGCCGTCAATGATCGAGGCGTGATAGCTGTCGAGCAACGCGGTGATGTCCGTCACACGCGCCTCAGGCGCGAACCTAACCAGGGCGCGAGGCGCCGCCTGCGCCGGAGACGGCGCATTCATGCTCAACGACGCCGTTTGAAACGAAGCAGGCTGTCTCATCAAGACGGCGCCAATCACGCCGGCCTCGACCATCAGCGCCAGCGCGCCGAGGCCCGCCGACCAAGCCAGCGTGCGAGGCGAAAGGCTTGCGAGGAAGGTTGAGATATGCGCACCGAAGCGAAGCGAAGCTGGCGCGGCGCGGGCTGGCTCGCGATCGATGGCATCTAACAATTTCTGCATGGCGCGCGCCGATGGCGCGCCGAGGCTCTCATTCAATCCGATGGTCGCGGCGTATTCGTCCTGGATAACGGCAAATTGCCTGGCCAGCTCCGGATCGCGGGCGAGCGCGTCCTCGACGCGACGGGCATCGCGCGCGTTCAAGGTTCCCGCCGCGTGCCACGGCAGGAGCAATTCGATCTCACTCGGCTCCTGCTCTTGCATCTTTTTCATCGCCATCATGGCCAGCCTCGTTCCAGGCCGGCTGCTTTGAGCAATTCGGCCAGCTTCTTGCGCGCGTAGAACAGTCGCGTCTTGACGGTATTCTCCGGAATTCCAACGATTTCAGCGACCTCTTCAACCGACTTCTCGTGGTAGTAGACCAGATCAACAATCTCCCGGTGTTCTTGGGAAAGTCCGTTCAGGCACCTGCGAAGCGTTTCACTGGTGTCTTTTTTCTGAGTTGCGATCTCGGGATTGTCCGACGTGTCTTCGATCGCGTTGGCGGCCTCATCGTCGAGTTCGCCATCCTTTCTACGGCGTAACACCGAAAGCGCCTTGAACCTGGTAATGGCCAGGAGCCAGGTGGAAACCGCCGAGCGCCCTTCGAACTTGCCCGCTTGACGCCATACATCCAGAAAGACCTCGCTGATGAGGTCCTCCGCGATTTGCTCATCCCGCACCAGCCGAAGGCCGAAGCGAAAAACTTTCACGTGGTGCCGTCCGTACAGCACCTGCATGGCCAAACGATCGCCTTGCGCGATCCGGCCGATAAGCACATCGTCCGAGGCCGCCTGCGTCACACTCAATTCACGTCTCGCTTATGTGGTCGAGCGACCCGGCCGTTGGGTTCGATGGATCGGGTAAAATTCTTCCAATCGCCGTGACCGGCGAGCAACCTGCTTATGGCATGGCGGCTGGAACCGCCCTTCACGTCAGCCTCAAACCGGGCGTTCAAAATCATCACCATAGTACCATTATTGCACGCCCCAATTGCAGGCCGCCAGAGCAAAAGCCGAGATTGCCACCGCGGCGTGCAGCATCACGCGCCATATAATGGGCGGCGCTGAACGATACCAAAACTAAAGGCTTTCCTCCGTAGATTTGCGGTCGAAGTTAACGGCAGCACAATTCGGAGCATCGTCGCGAGCCGGGCTACGCTGGGATAGAACATGCCACTGCGCGCCATTTTCTCCTCAAATAATTTCCTCGATGAGCTGCAGCAAACGTTGGAGCACGGGACCGTGGCCCGGCGCGTCGAGGCGTTGCGCCGCGTAACCGACCTCTTTGTCAACGCGGCGGTGGATTATTCGGACGAACAAATCTCCCTGTTCGACGACGTATTTCAGCTTCTGATCAGTCATATTGAGGCTTCAGCCAGGGTCTCGCTCGCCAACAGGCTGGCTCCCATCAAGCTTCCGCCACCACGGACGGTGCGCACCCTGGCTTTCGACGATCACATCGACGTGGCAGCCCCGATTCTTTCAAAATGCGAACGCCTTGACGACGAAATCCTGGTTCTGGCGGCCAACAGCAAAAGCCAGGCACATCTGCTGGCGATCTCGATAAGGCGGGTATTGAGCCGGGCGGTAACGGACGTTCTGGTCCTGAGGGGCAATGACGAAGTTGTTCAAAGTACCATCAACAATCCCGGCGCTGAATTCTCCGAGGGCGGCTTTACGGAGCTCGTGAAGCGCGCCGCAGATAACGAGACGTTGGCCACCTGCGTCGGTTTGCATCCGACTCTGCCGCGGCATCTCTATCTCAGACTGATCGCCAAGGCCTCGGACGCCGTGCGGTCCCGGCTTGAAGCCGCCAATCCGCCATTGGCAAAGGAAATTCCCGCGGCTGTGCGCGAGGCAGCCCGCTCCTCGGGGAGGGCAATGACCGAGCAGACGGCCATTTCTCATGGGCTGGTCAAATCATTATTCGACGACGGCCGGCTGGACGAAAAGCAGATGCTGGCTTTTGCCGAAGAGCGAAAATTCGACGAGACCAATGCCGGAATGGCCGCCCTTGCCAATGTCACGCTGGAGACAGCGGAAAACATCATGATCAAGACCCGCACCGAGGGTGTGATGATCCTTGCAAAGGTCGCGAGGCTCACCTGGCCAACCGTCCGTGCCATCCTGCAGATGCGGGAAGCGATCGGGGGCACCGAGCGCAACGATTTCGAGGCGTTGCGGAAAACCTATGAACAGCTTCGTTTGGCCACGGCGCAGCAGGTATTACGCTTTCACCGCATCGAGCAGGCGGCTGCCCCGGCTTTGTAAGGTGGCGCCAAGCGGTGCCGCTCCAGGTGGAGCGGCGTTCCTCCGCCCGTGGCCATCGGTGTTCACTGTTCTAGAGACGCAGAATTCTCGCTCCCGCCAGCGCGCCGATCGCGGTCACCGGCAGAGTGGCCATGGTGTACCAGGTCGCGACGAACAGCGGGGAATCGTCCGGACAATGCGAAGCATACAGGGTGGCAGCGAGCCCGGCCGAGAGTAGCCCTGCAAACGCGCCGGAGACGACGGGCCGCGCGGTCGCCCCATGACGCAATGCAAGCAGCGCGGCAAAAAGTAAAGGAAGGGAAAGCAGCGGGATCGCCAGCAGGCAGGTCATGGAATTGCTGCCGACCAGCCGGACCATCATGGGGAGCCTTTGCGGCAGCATCGTCTCCCAGCCGATACCGATGGCCAGAATGACGATCGGAACGAACAAAAGCGCGACCCAGCCTCCGAGCGCAGCATCGGGCCGTGAAAGATGCAGGCCGACCGCCATCGCCGAAATCATCAGCGATAGCGTCACGACAAACTTCAGATCAAAGAATGGATTATGCATCGCGAGCATCACGTCTTGCCGCATGCCAAGGGTGGAAAGGAATAGCGCCAGCGATACCGGGAAGGCCGCCGCCAATGCCACCGCCAGAACCTGGCCGACCGAAGGCGAACGCCGGCGGTTGTCAGCGGCCAGAATCCGAATGAGCTGTTCCGTTTCCATCTTCATGAATCCCGCAGATTGTCGGTGAGTTTTGCAAGCCCGCGATGCAGCGCCACCCTCACCGCGCCCTCGCTCATCGCAAGTTTCAGCGCCGTCTCCTTGATCGAGACGTTATCCACCGCAATCGATTGCAGCACCTCACGCTGGCGAGCGGGTAACGCCTCAAGGTGAAGCGCCACTTCACCGGCCGGAACAACCTCCGCTGGCGGCTCACTGGCGATGGTTTCGGCGAAATCATCGATATCAACGAATATCCGTCGGCCTCTCCGCCGCAAAGTATCGATCAACTTGTTACGTGCGATGGCAAACAGCCAGGGCGCAAACGGCGCTGCCGGATTCCAAGTATGGCGTTTCAGGTGCACTGCCAACAGGATATCCTGCACAATGTCCTCGGATTGATCGACGGGCTGCCCGGCCCTAGCCAATCCCTTTCGGGCAGCGGCCCGCAGTGCCGGCGTGATCAGTTTCAACAGACGATGATAGGACCCGTCATCGCCCGAATTGGCCGCCCGCATCAGCCCGGTCCATTCGTCATCACGATCTCGCACACAAAGTCCTTGTCATCCCATTCGCTCGATCGATGGATTTGTTACGTGACGGGCGCGACCGTTTCGGCGGGTTTTCGGAAAATATCGAGCCGAACTCCAGGAGAAGCCGCATATTGCCCCGTTTTCGCCCAATCCCGCCCGAAGATTCCCTTTTTTTGCCCCGCTGCCGACATTCCGCAACTTTCCTTTAACCCCTGGTGGGACCGGCAAAAGGGGAGATTGCCAGATGATTGTCAAAGCTTGCGGACGTTCGGCGCTCGGCGTGATCGGCCTGTGGATGGCGTTAGCGGTGCCCAGCTTTGCGGCGCCAACTGGCGACACCACTGATACGGCAGCGTCGGCGAGCGCCACCGGGGCACCCATTGCCCTTAATCGCTACGTCAAACACGGTGCTCGACACGCTACCCGCAACGGTCACCATAAATCCAGCAAAATTGCCGTCAAATCCACCAAACGGGACAGCTCTCAGGCATCGGAGGAGCGCAAGTCAACGGGCATGCCGGATGCCGTTGCGAACGCCAAAGCCGAAATGGCCTCCGCAAGCCCCACGGCAGCCGATCAAAACAGCTTCAGCGAAGCCTCCGCGGCGAACCCAGTGGCCCAGAACGCCCCCGAAACCCAGGCTCCAGCGGCACCCACGCCATGGCCGAGCGCACCTTCAGCGAGTTCTGAAAATCCACCTGACCGGCCCTCGGCTGCTCAGGCGCAAGTGGTCACATCCGATGAACTGAACGACATCGATCGCGCGCTCGAAACCACCTCACCCAGCAAACCACCATTGACGCTCGCCATGGTTTCTGCCGAGCCTGCCGCCTCGCCTTTCAGCGTTGCGGCCTTGCTCGGCAATGACAGCAGCACGTCCTTGGACAAGACCTCGCTGATCGGTAAGATTTTCATCGGCTTCGGCGCCCTTCTCACGATGGCGTCCGCGGCCCGCATGTTTATGGCTTGAAGCGATAGCTGCCCCTCAGGTTGGCAGCGCGCTCATTGTTGCTTTCGGCAGTCTGCGCAGAACTTAGCGCTTGAACCGCAGCCGAGCGCCATGCAAATTGCCCCGAGACATCAGATACGGGGTAACCCATGAGCGCGTTTGAATACATACTCGTTGAGAACAAAGGGCCGGTCGGTCTCATCACGTTGAACCGTCCAAAAATGCTGAATGCGCTGTCCTTCGGCGTGTTTCGCGAAATCGCTGCCGCCGTCGAGAATCTTGAGGCCGACGACAGCATCGGCTGTATCGTCCTGACCGGAGGCGAAAAGGCTTTTGCAGCCGGCGCCGACATCAAGGAAATGCAGCCGAAGTCGTTTATCGACATGTTCTCAAGCGATTTTATCGGGATTGGCGGGGACCGGGTGGCGCAATGCCGCAAGCCAACGATTGCAGCGGTCAGCGGCTACGCGCTCGGCGGCGGGTGCGAACTCGCGATGATGTGTGACATCATCGTGGCGGCGGACACGGCCAAGTTCGGACAGCCGGAAATCACGCTCGGCACCATCCCGGGCATCGGCGGCACCCAGCGGCTGACGCGCGCGATCGGCAAGTCAAAAACGATGGACCTCTGTCTCACCGGCCGGATGATGGACGCCAGCGAAGCGGAACGCTCCGGGCTGGTCAGCCGCATTGTGCCGGCGGACAAGCTGATGGAAGAAGTCCTCGGCATGGCCGAGAAGATCGCCTCCATGTCCCGCCCGACCGCCGCGATGGCCAAGGAATCGATCAACCGGGCTTTCGAGACGCCACTGTCCGAAGGCCTGAATGTCGAGCGCAACCTGTTCCACTCAACCTTTGCGCTGGAAGATCGCTCCGAGGGCATGGCCGCCTTCATCGAAAAGCGAAAACCGGTCAACAAGAACCGGTAATTTCCCCAAACCATTGTCGGCGCCGCCTGCCTGGGCGGCGCACTACAACGCCTTGGTTCGTTGCAGAGCCGCACTCACCAGCGCGCGGTAAAGACGCTCGGTCCAGTTCGACGGCCGGTCGAGGCCTAGCCGCGACAGGCCCTCCTGCTGGGCTGCGTCCGGGCGACGCGAAAATCCCTGCCATAACAAGCCCGCCAATTGTCCTGGAAATTTCTGCGCTTCCGCCAGCAATTGCAGTGCGGGGATGAGCCTCTGTTCAGTTTCGGTGAAGTCGCTGCCAAAGGGAAAGGCGGGCAACAATCCCTGTTCACGCGCGGGCTTGAGCACGCCTGCAATGCGCTCCGGCGTGTTGTTGCGATAGGCCGAAGGAATTTCATGGCGCTTCGGCAGCTTTCCGGAGTCCTTGGCCTGTCGCGCCAACTCATCCTGAAACCGGGAATCGGCGACCTGGAGCATGGCCGCGATCACATCTGCGTCCGACTTACCCCGGAGATCCGCAACCCCATATTCGGTCACCACCACGTCGCGCAAATGGCGGGGAATGGTTTGATGGCCATATGTCCAGCGGATATTCGACGATTTCTGCCTTCCTGCGGGCCGCGTCGATTCAACTGTGAGAATTGAACGCGCACCCGGCAGCGCGAAGGCCTGTGCGACAAAATTATACTGGCCGCCCACGCCGCTCACGACCTGGCCGTTTTCGAGGCCATCGGAAATGGCGGCTCCGAGCAACGTCGCCATCATCGCATTATTGACAAACCGCGCATCAACCCGGGCACGGCGCTTGCTCATCTCATCGCCATAGAGTTCGTTGGTGAACGAAACCGGCATCATGCGAATTTTGTTGATTTGCTCCGGCGTCATCTCGCGCAGTGCGCGATAGAATGATTTCGGCCCAAGGAAAAATGCGCCGTGCAGGATGGCACCGTCCACCTCACGGCGCAAAATGCCGGCATCAATCAGCGCCAGAAACGCTTCGAAGATCATTTCGCTGACGCCGTAAAGACCCTTCTGGAACGGCGAAGATTCGTAGCGCGCAAGCTCTGACCCGTCGGCGCAGAGTCCGTCGATCACTTCCCGAAATTTTGCGCCATTGCGATGGCGCAGGATCAGACCCTGGGCCAGGGCATCGCCGACCTGCCCGATGCCGATCTGCAACGTGCCGCCATCGCGAACCAATCCTGCCGCGCGCAATCCGATAGCGTATTTGACGTCCGTGATCGGCTCGGAAGGTGGCGCAAAAAGCGGAAAATCCGTTTCGGGGCTTTCCAGAATGGCGCTGAACTCGTCGCCGGAAAGGTCGCCCTCGCCCGGCATGAATGGCAATTCCGAATTGACTTGTCCCACCAAACGAAAAGTGGCCCGCCCCTCGGCGCGGGCACGCAAGACATCAAGCGTGGTGTCGGTATTGCAGCTCAAACTGTAGCGCGCGCGCCCGTCAACCACCCGCTTGGCCACGAGCTGCGCCACGACGTTCAGCCCGCGCTCAAGGAGATAGGAGGACGCATGTGTGTAATTGGCCGAGATGTAATGCTGCTGGGCAAAAGGCACATACATCCACCGGCCGGCCAGGAAGAAAAATTCGATGACCTTGATATTCGGCGGCAATGCGCCTGCGCGCAGCGCCTGCGCATAGGCAGGATCGGGATAGCCGCCGAACAGCCGCTCGATGACGGGCAAGATGAAACGCCGTTCGAGCAGGTTCTTCGGCCGCGGCTTCTCCAGCGTCAGCGCCGAAAAGAAGGTCAAATCGATCGTGCGATCTTCGGCCGCACGCTGGTACAGCGCATTGACAATATGGCTGGCCTTGCCCAGTCCAAGCGGCAAGCCCACCACCAGTCTATTTCCGACGTCCCGAACGATATCCTCCACCATCCCTTCCGGATCGGCGAATAGTTTGGGCATCAGATAAAGACCTCGAATAGCGTTTGCGGATAGTGCCGCCTGATTGAGCAATGTCGGCCGCAAGCAACGGAATCGCTTGAGCCTATCAGCTATAGCGCATTTCGCCGTCCTCTGTGACCAGTGCGCAACAGACCATCACATTCGTAGCGGCGAAGCGTGACAGTTTGCCTTGTGGCATCCCCTCCGCTTAAACAGATAAATGGACCGAAGGCGTTGGCGGGGCCGGACGGTTAGGCTACGAAATCACATGATCAGACATGCCATCAGAACGGGCCGTTGGATGCGGCGCGCGCACCGATCGGGCGCCCGGCTTGGCATCATCGTGGGCCTGTCTCTCGTGAGCTTGCTCGGCGCGGCGAAGGCGGAAAGCCTGCCCGAGGCGCTGGCGAAAGCCTACCAGCACAATCCGCAATTGAACGCCGAACGAGCGCGGCAACGGGCGACCGACGAAAACGTCCCGCAGGCGCTTGCGGGTTATCGGCCGCAGATTATTGCAAGCCTGAGCGCCGGCCTGCAGGCCGTACGCAATCTGTTGCCTGACAACACCATCCAATCGGCCACGCTGAAACCCTGGACGATCGGGGTGACCGTGACACAAACCCTTTTTAACGGCTTCAAAACCGCCAACTCGGTTCGAGTGGCGGAGCTCCAGGTGCAATCAGGCCGAGAAGCCCTGCGTAACGTCGGTCAAGGTGTGCTGCTGGATGCGGTGAGCTCCTACACCAATGTGCTCGCCAATCAATCGCTGGTCGAAGCCCAGCGCTCGAACGTGGCCTTCCTGCGTGAAACACTGAGCATTGCCCAGAAGCGTTTGAATGCCGGCGATGTCACCCCGACCGACACCGCACAGGCGGAGGCCAGACTGAACCGGGGTCTTGCCGATCTGAACGCCGCAGAAGTCAATCTGGCTGTCAGTCAGGCGATCTATGCCCAGGTGATTGGCAATCCGCCGGCACAGCTCAGGCCCGCGGAAACCGTGGATCGTTACCTGCCGCGGTCCCGTGATGACGCGCTCGCCATGGCGACGAAAGAAAACCCGGCCGTTCAGGCGGCGAGCTTCGATGTGGATATTGCCTCCACCACGATCCGTGTCGCCGAAAGCAGCCTGCTGCCTTCGGTTACACTGCAAGGCAGCGCAAGCCATGGCAGCCAGTCCGATCCAACCCTCGGCACCCTTCGGAACGACCAGGCTTCGGTTGTGGGCCAGGTCACCGCGCCCATCTATGACGGTGGCACCGCAGCCTCCCAGACGCGACAGACCAAGGAGCTCGCATCACAGAGCCGCTTGATACTTGATCAGGTACGCGATCAGACCCGCACCGCGACGACGGGAGCGTGGGTGGCCAATGAGGGCGCCAAGATCGCCGTTGCCGCGTCTGAGTCAGAGGTTCGGGCCGCCGCCATTGCACTGCAAGGGGTGCAAAAGGAAGCGCAGGGAGGCCAGCGCACCACGGTGGACGTACTCAACGCACAGCAGGATTTGATTTTAGCCAAAGCTCGGCTCATCGGTGCCCAGCGCGACCGTGTTATTGCTTCCTATACACTGCTCGGCGCCGTCGGCAGGCTCGATGTAAAAACGCTGAACCTCAACACCCCCGATTATCTTCCTGAGGTGCATTATCAGCAGGTACGTGATGCCTGGCATGGCCTGCGTACGCCGTCCGGACCATAATGGCTGCTCGATATCACGATTTCGATCGTGCGAAATCTGTTCCCTCGCCGACCGCAGTTTGTTGCATCCCCGGGAAAAGGCATTTCTGGCCCAAGAATCTGAGCAAAACGCGGGTGGATTGGACCTACCGAAGGTCTCTGCTTCCTCGAACACGCTATTATGTCGCTTGGGCTTTCCATTCTTTTGGAAGCGGGTTATCGTAAACAAAATCAGTTTTGGTATGACCATTTAATTCCAAGGGGGTTGAGGGTCTGACAAACGAAGCCTGCAAAATGCAGGTAATAACGATAATAAATCCGGGAGACATGCGCTTGGAATCAGGCGGTGCAACGCGGGACGTATTGGGCGGAGCGCTAATCGTAGCGATCGGTGTTTTCGTTCTGATCGAAGGCTACCGATATGATGTCGGCACCCTCTCAGCGATGGGAGGAGGATTTTTTCCGGTCGTTCTTGGTACGGTGCTCGCCATTCTCGGCGGAATCATTGCGATCACCGCGCTGCCGGAAGCATCGTTCGACATCGCGCCACTTCGGTGGGCTGCCACCATCAAGAGCGAGAGCCGCGGTTTTGCCGCGATCATCAGCTCGATCCTGGCGTTCATCCTGATCTTGAGATTTTTCGGCCTGGCACCCGCCGCGTTTTGCACGGTGTTCATTTCCGCCTTGGGAGACCGGACGTCCACCATCCGAGGTTCGGCCGTGCTTGCCGTCCTGATGACGATCTTTGCGATCGGGCTATTTTCCTACGTGCTGCACGTGGAAATCCCAATCTTCAAGTTCCCGGCCTGAGAGGAAGGGATGATAGCGACCGCCTTGACCGATCTTTGGCACGGCTTCGGCGTGGCGCTCGAGCCAAATAATTTGCTTTGGTGCTTCGTGGGCGTTCTGCTCGGCAATCTTGTCGGGGTGTTGCCTGGCATGGGCGCAATGGCGGCGATATCGCTGCTTCTACCGCTGACATTTGCAATGAAGCCCGTTGCCGCCATCCTGATGCTGGCAGGTATTTACTACGGCTCCCAGTATGGTGGTGCAATCTGCTCCATCCTGCTGAACCTTCCTTGTCATCCGCCACATGCGGTCACATGCCTGGACGGCTATCCGATGACCTTGAAAGGTCGGGGCGGAGCGGCGCTAGGCATCACGATGATCTCCTCCTTTATCGGCGCCTCGTTCGGCATCACGGAAATGATCTTTTTCGCTCCGTTCCTGGTCGGCCTGGCCTTCAAATTCGGCCCGGCGGAAATCTGCGCCCTGATGCTGCTGGGTCTTCTCGCCGGATCGACCCTGGCCCGGAGTGCCCCACTTAAGGGCGTGGCGATGACGATTCTGGGCCTGTTGCTCGGCGTGATGGGAACCGACGTCAACACCGGCCAGCAGCGGTTTACTTTTGGCATCGATCATCTCTATGACGGGTTGGACATCGTTGCGCTGGCGCTCGGCATTTTCGGCGTTGCCGAATTTCTCAAGAGCGTAAACAAACTCGCGCCGATTGACGTCAAGAGCGCCCGGGTCACGCTGCGCGACATGGCGCCGAGCTGGAGCGAGTTCAAGGAAGCGTTCCCGGCCATGATCCGCGGCACGCTTGTTGGAAGCGGGTGCGCGCTCATTCCAGGTACTGGTCCCACCATCGCCTCCTTCGTGGCCTACGCGACGGAAAAAAAGCTCTCGCGAAATCCCGACCGCTTCGGCACCGGCGCCGTTCAAGGCGTGGCCGCTCCGGAGGCAGCGACACACTCGTCAGTGCAGGGCGATTTCATTCCCACGATGAGTCTCGGTATTCCCGGCGATTCCGTGATGGCGCTGCTGCTGGGCGCCCTGATCATTCAGGGTATCCAGCCAGGACCCCAGCTTGTAACCGAGCATCCCGATATTTTTTGGGGCCTGATTGCCAGTTTCTGGGTCGGAAACATCCTGCTCGTTTTCCTCAACGTGCCCCTTATCGGAATCTGGGTCCAGTTGCTGGCAGTACCCTATCGCTACCTTTATCCAAGCGCCCTGCTCTTCATCTGTCTCGGGGTTTACAGCGCGCACAATGAGCTGTTTGCGGTCGGCCAAACGCTGGTGGTTGGCATTTTTGGCTACGTGCTTCTGAAACTTGATTTCCACCCAGCACCGATGCTGCTTGGATTCGTATTGGGATCCCGGTTTGAAGAAAACCTGCGGCGCGCATTACTGCTCTCCGATGGAGACTTTCGGGTCTTCATCGAGCGGCCGATCAGCGCCGTCTTCGTGGGACTGGCGGTGGTTCTGATTGGCGCGCAGATATTCATTCGCCTGCGCAAGGCACCATCTGGCCGCGCAACCAGCAACATTCCCGCAACCGAAGAAATATGAACGCGTGTTCTTGGGAGGAAAAACGATGGATCGACGTGAGGCCGTGAAGTGGATGGGCGCAGCGGCTCTGACCGCTTTGACGAGCCCGGTTATCGCTGAAGATCAGGGTGTCATCCGCATTATTGTCCCATATGTCGCCGGCGGGACGACGGACACCATTGCGCGGTTACTGGCCGCTTCGATGCAGCAGACGCTGAACCGCAACGTCATCGTCGAAAACAAGCCGGGAGCGACCGGCTTGATAGGGACCAAGTACGTCCAGCTTGCCGCACCCGACGGCAACACCGTGCTGTTTCACAACTCCGGCATGGTAGCGCTGCCGATGCTGCAGAAATCGGCGAACTACGACACGATCAAGGACTTCGATGCGGTATGCGACATAGGCGAAACGCCGAGCTACCTGATGGTCAACGACCGAGTGCCCGCCAAGAACATGACGGAATTCCTGGCTTGGGCGCGCTCAACAACCGACCGCATCGAATGCGCCAATGCAGGAATCAATTCCGGAGGTCATCTCCTTGCGCAAATGCTGGAAAAACTCGCTGGCATCAAGCTGCTCCATGTTCCCTTCAAAGGCCAGGCCGAAGTCACGTTGGCCATGATCAGCGGGGATGTCAAAATGAACATCTCCACAACCACCGAGGCGCTCACTCCCTACATCAAGGAGGGCAAGATCAAAATTCTCGGGGTTTCCACAAAGACGCCATCACAATTGCTTCCGGACGTTCCTCCGATTGCCGATACCGTGCCAGGCTTTCTTTACCTCGGATGGTTCGGAATTTTTTCCCCAGCACATACGCCCCTGGAGGTGCGGCAGAAGCTGGCCTCCGCGATACAGACGGCGCTCAATGCGCCGACAACCAAGAAACGCATCGAAGCGCTCTACTTCGAAGTAACTTATAAGGGTCCAGAAGAGTTCGCCAAAGTGGTTCAGGAATCCACGGAGTTCAACAAAAAGCTCATCAACATGCTCGGTATCACGTCGCTGTGAATCTGGTTCGTGTCGAGCGCACCAGCTCATTTTCCGCAGCAGGTTCGGAAATTTAGCTGGGGCGAGCGATAGGTGAACGATTGGTGAATTAAATCGCATAAGCAGGATGATGCCGCACCTCGCCCGCTTCGATGGTGAAGAAGGCCTGCTCGCCTTCGTTCCTCGTTTCCGAGCCAAGGAAAAACAAACGCCTGCAACTGGAGGAACGACATGATGCACCGACGCGAGGCGGTGAAGTGGATGGGCGCAGCGGCACTGATCGCGCTGGCGGGCCCCGTCATCGCTGAAGATCAGGGATTAATCCGAATCATTGTTCCCTATGCAGCGGGAGGGTTCATCGACACCATCGCCCGACTGCTTGCGGCGTCCATGCAGACGACGCTCAATCGTAATGTCATTGTAGAGAACAAACCGGGTGCAGCGGCCCTAATCGGCACCAAATTCGTTCAGCTTGCTTCACCGGATGGTAACACCTTGCTGTTCAACGCTTCCGGCATGATAGCACTACCAATGGTGCAAAAATCAGCCACCTACGACCCGATCAAGGATTTCGATCCTGTATGCGAGGTGGGTGAAACGCCCAGCTACCTGATGGTCAACGATCGTGTGCCTGCCAACAACATGACGGAATTCCTGGCCTGGGCTCATTCGACGACCGATCGGATCGAATGCGGCAACGCCGGCATCAATACCGGAGGCCATCTCCTGGCCCAAATGCTGGAGAAACTCGCCAAGATCAAGCTGGTCCATGTCCCTTTCAAGGGAGCCGCCGAAGTCACGTTGGCCATGATCGGTGGTGAAGTCAAAATGAGCGTGTTGGTGACCACGGAGGCGCTGAACCCCTACATCAAGGAAGGTAAGATCAAGATCCTAGGCGTCACGACAAAGACGCGATCATCGCTTCTTCCGGACGTTCCCCCGATTGCCGATACCGTGCCTGGCTACGAATATGTCGGGTGGTATGGCATTCTATCCCCTGCTCACACGCCTCTAGCTGTTCGGCAAAAGATTGCCTCCGCGGTCGAGACCGCGCTCAAAGATCCGACGGTCAAGCAGCGCGTCGAGGCGCTCTACTTCGAAATTGGATACAAGCGTCCAGATCAGTTTGCCGCACTCCTGCAAGAATCCACCGACACCCACCGAAAGCTGGTGTCCATGCTCGGTATTACGCCGCTCTGAACAAATTAGGAGACTAGCGCGTTCGCCGCGAGAACGCTGAGATCAATACCGGCAGGGTGACCAGGATCACCAGGGGCGCCAGCATCATGCCGGTGACCACGACCACAGCCAGCGGCTTCTGCACCTGGGAGCCGATGCCTGAGGATAAGGCTGCCGGAAGCAACCCTACGCCGGCTACGACGCAGGTCATCAAAACCGGTCGCAGTTGCAGTTCGCCGGTCCGGATCACGGCTCGCATCCTGTCGAGACCTTCATCAACGAGTTGATTATACTGGGTCAGCATGATGATGCCGTCCATGACGGCGATCCCGAACAAGGCGATAAAGCCGATCGCAGCGGAAACGCTGAAAGGAATTCCCGTTATCAGCAATCCGACGACACCGCCGAAGATGGCCATTGGAATGACGCTCATCGCGAGCAGCGTGTCGGTCATTGAACCGAAATTGAACCAGAGCAACACCGCAATCAGAATCAGGCTGATCGGGACCACGATCGACAAGCGTTTGATCGCATCCTGCAGATTGCCGAATTCGCCGACCCATTCCAGACGCGATCCCGGCGGGAGCTGCACCTCGGCGGCGACCTTGTCCTGGGCTTCGCGGATGGCGCTTCCCAGGTCTCGCTCGCGCACCGAGAACTTGATTGGCAGATATCGTTCCTGCTGTTCGCGATAAATGTAAGCGGCACCGGAAACCAGACTAATGGTAGCGACCTCGCTCAACGGCACCTGCGTAACTGTTCCGTTCGGTCCCGGTGCACCGATCCGCAGATTGTGGATGGCCTCGGCGCTTTTGCGATATTCGGGCGCCAGCCGCACGATGATCGGGAAATGCCGGTCACTGCCCGGCTCATAGAGATCACCGGCGCTGTCGCCGCCAATGGCCACCCTGACGGTGGCATTGATGTCTCCGGGAGACAGCCCATAACGCGCCGCCCGCGCGCGATCGATATCGATCCGAATAGTCGGCTGGCCGAGCGAGGTGAACACCGCAAGATCGGTGATGCCCGGAACGGTGGCCAGCACGGCTTTGATCCTGTTCGCGGTGTCGGTCAGGGTCTGCAGATCGTTGCCATAAAGCTTGATCGAGTTTTCACCCTTTACGCCGGAAACCGCCTCGGAGACGTTATCCTGCAGATATTGGGAGAAGTTGAATTCGACGCCGGGAAATTTTGCCTGCAATTGCGACAGCAATTCAGCGGTCAGCGCTTCCTTATCGTGGGTCCCGGGCCATTGGCTGACGGGCCGCAGCGGCGCGAAAAATTCCGCATTGAAGAGCCCGGCGGCGTCGGTTCCGTCGTCCGGGCGCCCTTGCTGCGACACCACGGCTTCCACTTCCGGCCGGCTGCGGATGACATCGCGCATCTCGTTCACATATTGATTGCCCGCTTCCAAGGAGATCGTGGCCGGCATGGTGGCGCGAATCCAAAGATTGCCTTCCTCGAGCTTGGGCAGAAACTCGAGGCCAAGCAGGCGGGCGCCGATCAAGGTCATGACGACGAGGCCCGCAGCGCCCGCCATCACCACGCGTCGATTGCCGACCGCCCAGGCAAGCACCGGGGCATAGAAACGGTGCAGGAACTGAACGAGACGGGTCTCCACCTCATCAATATGCGAGGGCAAGATCAGTGCGCTCAAGGCCGGCGTGATGGTGAAGGTTGCCAGCAGACCCCCAGCCAGCGCATAGGCGTAAGTCCGCGCCATTGGCCCGAAAATATTTCCTTCGACTCCGCTCAAGGTGAAAAGCGGCAGGAACGCCGCGATAATGATCGCCGCGGCAAAGAAGATCGAGCGCGACACGTCCGCCGCCGCGCTGAGAATCGCGTGGCTCTTCATGTCCATGGTGGTTTCGGGCGAAATGTGGCTCTGCTCTGCTTCGGACAGCGCAATGGTCTGGGACAGGCGGCGGAAAATGGCTTCGACCATGATGACGGTCGCATCGACAATCAATCCAAAATCGATGGCGCCGACCGACAGCAGGTTGGCGGACTCCCCTCTCAGAACCAGAATGATGACCGCGAAAAACAGCGCGAACGGAATCGTGGCTCCGACGATCAAAGCGCTGCGCAGGTCTCCGAGGAAAATCCACTGCAGCAGCACGATCAGCAGGACGCCGACCCCCATGTTGTGCAGGACCGTGGATGTGGTGAGGTCGATCAAATCCTTTCGATCGTAAATCCGTTCGATATGCACGCCCGGCGGCAGAATGCTCGAACTGTTGATCGCGCTGACCAACGCCTCGACCCGCGCGATGGTGGGTGAACTCTGTTCGCCACGGCGCATCAGCACAATGCCTTCGACGATGTCGTCGTCCTGATTGAGGCCGGCAATTCCCAGTCGTGGCTTCTCGCCGATATTGACGGTGGCAACGTCCTTGACCAGAACCGGATTGCCGCCGCTTTGCAGGACCATGGTGTCGGCGAGGTCTTCGACTGAGCGGATCAATCCGACGCCGCGCACCACGGCTGACTGCGATCCGATATTGACGGTGTTGCCGCCGACATTGATGTTGGAGTTGTTGACCGCCTGAAGGAGTTGCGGCAGCGTGAGGCCATAGGCCACGAGCTTACTGAAATCGACCTGAAGCTCATAGGTCTTGGTCTTGCCACCCCAGCCGGTCACGTCGATGACGCCGGGCACCGCGCGAAACCGCCGCTGCAGCACCCAATCCTGCAGTGTCTTGAGGTCGAGTACGCTGTAGTTCGCCGGTCCGACCAGCCGGTAGCGATAGATTTCACCGACCGCGCTCAACGGCGAGATGGTCGGCTGCACATTGCCAGGCAATGGCGACAGCTGCGCCAGCCGGTTCAGGACCTGCTGCAGCGCCTCGTCATAGGTGTAATCGAACGAGAACTGCAGCTTGATATCGGATAGCCCATAGAGCGAAATTGAGCGGATCGTGTTGAGGTTCTTGATGCCTGCGACCTGCGTTTCGATCGGGATCGTGATGTAACGCTCGATCTCCTCCGAAGACAGCCCCGGACTTTGCGTGACGATGTCGACCATCGGTGGCGTCGGGTCGGGATAGGCCTCGATATTGAGCTGTTGGAACGCAATCACACCGCCGATTATGACCAGGGCGAAAAGAGCCACCATCAGAATGCGGCGGCGAACGGCTAGGGCAACCAGGCGATCCATTCAGCTCGGAGCTTTCACTGTCATCAGCTGCCAGAGGCAGCGCGATCGATGAACAGGCTACCCTTGGTGACGATCAGATCGCCGGGCTTCAGCTTGCCGTGCACCTCGACCAGATCACCGTTGGCCAGACCCGTTTTCACCGGACACAACTCGATGGATTTGTCATTGTGCGCCACCCAGACCCGGACCTGATCTCCTTCATAGATCAAGGCCTGCTTCGGTACGCCGATGCTTGGCTGATCGCTGGGAGCATAGATTGTCACGGTGGCGAACATTTCCGGCTTTAGCTGGCCGTTCGGATTGTCGATCGTGGCGCGGACGGTCAATCGGCGGCTGGCAGGGTCGATGGCTGCCGCCACATAATTGATGCGACCGGAGAAAGTGCGGCCGGGCAAGGCGAGCAGATTAAATTTCATTTCCTGCCCCGCGGCGACCGCATCGGCCTCGGTCTCGCGGACAAACGCGGTCAGCCACACGGTAGAAAGATCTCCGATAACGAACACGGGATCGCTCGCACCGGTGCTGATATATTGGCCGGGACCGACCTTGCGTTGGACCACGGTACCCGCGATCGGAGAGAACACCGTGATTTCCGGACTGATGAGGCCCTTCTCCTGAAAGGTCGAAATCGCTTCATCGGATAGGCCCAGAATGCGCAGCCGGTTGCGCGCGGCTTCAAGCGCGGTCTGCGATGAGCGGAGGTCGTTCTGGGCCTGAACCAGCGTGGCCTCGGCCTGCTGGAAATCCTTCAACGGAATTGCCTTGCCCTCGTAGAGATCGTGCGCTCGCTTGTCCTGCAGCTGCGCCAGATCGAGCGCAGACTGCGCCTTGTTGAGGGCAGTAAACGCCGAGATGAAATCGTTCTGCGCCTGCACGGTGTCGGTCGCTTCGATCACGAACAAGGGCTGTCCCTGGGTGACCTGATCGCCGGGCCGCGCCAATAGCCTGGTCACCCGACCGGTATAGGGTGAGAAAACCGGCGTGGAGCGATCCTCATCGACGGCGATCTTGCCTTCGGTCACGTGTTCGGCCCGGAAAGGCCGTTCGGTGACGGGCTCAACGGTCAGGCTGGCCCACTCGGCCGGGCTTGGTATGTAGCGTTGCTCCAGGGCTCGGCGCGATTGGCTGGAAACATCGGTATGGCCATGCGTTGGCGCCCCGTTGTGCAGAAGCCCAAACAGGGCCGCCCCCACCATCGCGGTGAGGGCAAACACCACCGCCCCTTGTTTGCGAGTAAGCAATTGAAAATGCTTAAGGAGTTTAAACAACATCGGACCTGGTCAAAACTGGCGCTGATTCCGGCAATCGTGGGCTATCGCGGTGCTAATAGTGCGCTTTTGATGTTTCAAACAAATAAAAAAGCCGTGCCCGGCCGCGGTCAGCGTTAAAACTTCGCAAGCTTTTCGGAGCGGCCGGAGGGCCACCCTTCCCAATCAATGAAAGTCCCGCGACCGGGGCAGAACGCGAACATTCCGGGGATGGCGAGCCTTATCGGCAGGCGCATCGATAGCCCCGCGATGCTCGACGTCGAGTGGGTCAGTCAACGCGGGTAGAACGGATTTGTGGCTGATTGCGTCATTGGCCAATCCCAGGAGTTCATGGGAGCAATCAACCAGCCGTTCGGCCACCAGATGCGTGACCTGTTCAGGGCTGCTCTGGATATAGCCTTCGACCATGACAAGACGCGCGCCCATCACCTCCTTGCGAAATGTCTCCATCACCTTCGGCCACACCACGATATTGGCAATTCCGGTTTCGTCCTCCAACGTCATGAATACAACGCCATTGGCACTGCCCGGCCGCTGTCGGACCAGTACCACACCGGCGCAACGCACACGCTTTTTGTCATTCGCGTGGGATACTGCCTGGCAGGCAATCACGTCCTGCGCCGTAAACATCTGGCGCAGAAATTCCATGGGATGGCCCTTCAAGGACAGACGAATGGTCTGATAATCGGCAATCACCTGCTCCGATCTCGGCATCAACGGCAATGGAGTGGCGCTCTCCTCCGGCAATTCGCGCGCGGCCGAGACCTCGAACAACGGCAAGGCCACATCGTCCGGCAAACGTCGTACCGCCCATAAGGCTTCACGCCGATCAAGACCGATGGAACGAAACGCATCGGCATCCGCAAGCAGAATCAGGGCGCGCTTCGGCAAGCCCGTGGCGCGGGCGAAATCCTCCAGCGAGGTAAACGGGCGCCGGTTACGCGCAGCAACAATGCGATCAGCCCAGTCTTCGCCTTGCTCCTCACCATCATCCGAGGGCGCATCGCTTTCGCTTTGCTTGCGGAATGACCGCTGAATTTCCTTCAACCGCCTTTCATCGGGATCGATCCATTTGAATCCGTCGATCTGGCGGAAACCGAGCCGCACCGCACAATAATCTCCACGCCGTTCTTCCAGTGTATTTTGCGCAAAGCTGAAGGATACGTCGATTTCCCGTACCTCGACCCCGTTCTTCCGGGCATCGTTGACGATCTGCGCCGGGGCATAAAATCCCATCGGCTGCGAGTTCAGAAGTCCGCAGCAGAATGCATCGGGATGATGGTGCTTGAGCCATGAGGAGACATACACCAGTTGCGCGAAGCTGGCGGCATGGCTTTCCGGAAAGCCATAGCTGCCGAACCCCTTGATCTGGTCAAAGCAGCTTCTGGCGAATGCCGGATCATAACCCCGCGCCACCATGTTGCCGATCATCTTGTCTTCGAATTTACCGATGGTGCCGACATTGCGGAATGTCGCCATGGCGCGACGCAAGCCATTGGCTTCCTCTGGCGTGAATTTGGCCGCCTCGATGGCAATACGCATGGCTTGCTCCTGAAACAGCGGCACGCCGAGGGTTTTATGCAGGACGTTGCGCAATTCGTTTTTGTCGCCGCCTTTGGGATAGGGATATTGGATATCCGCAGCGTTCATGGCGCGCCGTTTGAGATAGGGATGAACCATGTTGCCCTGGATCGGGCCTGGCCGGACAATCGCCACCTCGATCACCAGATCGTAGAAGGTGCGCGGCTTCAGCCGGGGCAACATGTTCATCTGCGCCCGGCTTTCGACCTGGAACACTCCAAGCGATTCACCGCGACAGAGCATGTCGTAGACTTCTGGGTCATCCTGCGGAATGGTCGCCAACTCATACCTCATGTTCTTATGACCGGCGATCAGGTCGAAACACTTACGGATGCAGGTCAGCATTCCCAGCGCCAGCACATCGACCTTCATCATGTTCAGTTCGTCGACATCGTCCTTGTCCCATTCGATGAAGGTGCGATCGTCCATCGCCGCATTGCCGATCGGCACATAGGTATCGAGCCGGTCCTGCGTCAGCACATAGCCACCGACATGCTGCGACAGGTGCCGCGGAAATTCGATCAATTCGGTGGCCAGTTCGACCGCGAGATTCACCGTGGCATTCTGCGGATCGAATCCGGCCTGCTTGACCTGCATCTCGCTGAGATGGCTGCCCCAGCTTCCCCACACCGTATTAGCCAGCGCTGCCGTCACATCCTCGGTCAATCCCAAGGCCTTGCCGACATCGCGGATGGCGCTGCGGGGCCGGTAATGAATGACGGTGGCGATGATCGCCGCACGGTGGCGCCCATAGCGGCGATAGACATATTGCATCACCTCTTCGCGCCGGGAGTGCTCGAAGTCGACATCGATATCGGGAGGCTCCAGGCGCTCCTTGGAGATGAAGCGTTCGAACAACAGATCGATCTTGGTCGGATTGACCGCCGTCACCCCGAGCACATAACAGACCACGGAATTGGCCGCCGATCCCCTGCCCTGGCAGAGAATCTTCTGTTCCCGCGCATACCGCACAATGTCGTTCACGGTCAGAAAATAATGCGCGTATTTGAGCTTGCGGATCAGCCGCAATTCCTTGTGCAGCACTTTCCTGACAGCGGGAGGAATACGGACTGGAAATCTTTTATGCGCCCCCTGCCAGGTCAGATCCTCCAGATGGCGTTGCGCGGTTTTTCCCGGCGGCACCGGTTCATCCGGATATTGATAGCCGAGCTGATCAAGCGAGAAATTTATAAGATCGGCAAAGCGCCGCGTTTGGACCATCGCGTCCGGATAGTCCCGCAACAGCCGTTCCATTTCGGCGGCCGGTTTCAAATGCCGCTCGGCATTGATTTCCAGAAGACGTCCAGCGGCATCGATCGTGGTCTTCTCACGAATGCAGCTTACGACATCCTGCAGCATTCGACGCTGGTGCACATGATAGAGCACGTCATTGGTGGCGATCAGCGGCACGCCGGCCGCAGCGGCGATCTCCTGCAAACCAGCAAGCCGGCGTCCATCGTCGCCACGATGAAAGGGACTGGCCGCCAGCCACACGCCGGCAGCTTGTGTGGCTTGCAGGGTCTTAAGAAGCCCCGCCAGCAAATCCGCGTTGAGCCGGTAAGGCGGCATCAATGTCAGCAGCAAGCCTTCGGAAAATTCGTTCAAGTCTTGAAGGCGCAGGTGACATTCGCCTTTTTCGGCGCGCAATTTGCCCTGGCTCAGAAGCCGGCAAAGCCATCCATAGGCATCGCGGTCGCGCGGATAGGCGAGAATATCCGGCGTGCCATCGATGAAGACAAGGCGCGCCCCGACCAGCAACTTGGGTCGGGGCGCCAGTTTTGGATTCTTCAGTTCAGCATAGGCGCGCACCACGCCGGCCAACGTGTTGCGATCGGCAATGCCGATCGCATGGAGACCGTACTCACTGGCCTGATGGACATATTCCTGCGGATGGGAGGCGCCGCGCAGGAACGAAAAATTGGTCGTGACGCCGATCTCAGCATAGTCAGGCGCCGGCGGACGAGGCGGCCGGGTACGTCGGGACTTTTGCCGATCGATCGGGATCACAATGTTCATGCGAATAATCCATGCATGAACCAGCGTGGCTGAAGGCTGCTGTCCGCATCTTTCGCAATCTCGCGATCGTATAGCCCGTCGCGATAGAGCCAGAATCTCAGGCCCTCTTCATCCTCGACACGGAAATAATCGCGCGTCAGAACACTGGGATCGGAACGCCACCATTCCATGGCAATCCGCTCTGGCCCTTCGGCCAGGACGACGGCGTGGCTCGCCCGCCGCCAGACAAATCGCGCGGGCGGACCATCCGGCACCTGGGCGATGACCTTGATTTCCTCCGGCTGAACAAACAGCCGCAGGGGTCGCAGCGGCGGCTCCTTGCTTACCCGAGCGGGCCATGCCGCTTCCGTGGCAGCGGCAAGATGTTGCTGCGCCGGCAGCGCCATCATCGTCCGTTCGGAAAGATGGGTGTTTTGGGGCAAGTAGACGATCACCCGCCGGCCGCCGATGCGCGCGGCAATGCGGTCGATCAATTCCGCCAATCCATCATTGTCGTGGATCCTGCTATCGAGATCGCGCTGTTGCTGGACGACGATTTCGGTGCGACTGGCCGAGAGCCGGATGAGATCAAATCCAAATCCGGGATCGAGAGGATCGCGGGAGGCATCGAGGCGTTCGCGAAACAGCCGGTCGATCATGTCGCTTCGGGTGACCGGCTGGCCGGTGTCCACGGCAATCAGGCGCACGGCGCCATCAGTACGGAAAAACGCGGCTTCCAGCCGCCGCGCGCCCTTGCCCTGCCGGGCCATCGCCACCACAAGCTTCTGCGCAAGTCCGGACAGGGTCGCCATGATGACCTCCGCGGTAGCCACCGGATCGGCAAACCGCTTCTCCACCAGATAATCCGGCACCATCTTGCGAGGATTGATCGGAACATCACCCTGGCCGAGCGCCTGCTCCAGCCTTGCGGTAAAGGCGGCGCCAAACCGTGCGGTGATTTCGTGACGCGGACGGAGGGCGACCTCTCCAATGGTCTTCAAGCCGGCCCGACGCAGGCCGGAGGTGATCGCATCTTCGGCTCCCAGCGCGAATACCGGCAAGTGACGGACCGCTCCGGCTTCCTCGCCTGCGCGAACGATGCACCCATGTGTATGCCGGCTTAGGGTTCGCGCACAGACCGATGTCCCGGCAATCGCCGCGCTGACGACGAGACCCTGACTCCTCAGGGCCTCGCAGATCATCCGCATCATCGCGGCCTCGCCACCGAACAAATGGGCACAGCCGGTGATGTCGAGAAACAAACCCTGAGGATCATCCAGCGCGACCAGCGGCGTGAATCGGTCGCACCATTCGGCGATGGCATTCAACGCACGGGTGTCGGCCACCGGATCGGCATCGAATACCCTGACCTCCGGACAGATGGCACGGGCATTGGCGAGCGGCAGGCCCGGTTGCAGATTGAAGCGGGCCGCCGCATCGTCCAAAGCCGAAATGACCAGCGCATTATGCTGTTTGGCGACGACGATGATGGGAGTCTCGTCGCTGCCTCCTGCTGACTGGCCATCACGCCGTTCGTTGCCAGGCACGAACTGGCGCTTGATGCGGTCCGTGGGCAGGCGTGGAAACCACAGGCTCAGGATACGCCGGTCGACCGAATAGGCACTCATCACAATTCCATTCCATGATCCAGCGCCCAAGAGGGCCATGACGATTCCGAACCAGCTGCGCGTCAAAAACCGGTGCTCCCCAGATCGCGGGAGTTCTCGCCGGTCGTGAAGCCATGGCGGGCGGCGAATGGGCTGCGCGGATGATCCATCGGGTTTCCGCCGTGGAAGGCACCGGCTTTGCGGCGACCCGCAGCAACAAGCCGGTGACGCCGGAAGCCTGGGCTGCCAGGGTCAGCTTGCGGCTGGCGACCAGATCGAACGTCCGGGCCTCGCCCCAGACCTCCAGCACCACGACCCCCAATGCCTCGCAGGCCAGGGCGTCTGCCGTTGTCCGCAGTGCGGTTTCCGCGTCCCTCGCGCGCACCGTCACCAGGAGACGTGGATCAAGACCGAGTTCGGTGACGCCGCTCATTCCGAGCGCGCCCGTTTCCCTTTCGGCGAAATCCTGACGGATCCACAACCAGGGCCGGCGTGGAGCCAGCCGGGCCGCCAGGCCCACAACAAAGCCTGTGGCAGGGGCTCCGTGCCGTCCCTCGGCGAACACCTCATGCACTACCCCGGTTGCGAGCCCACCCTGCAGCACCGCATCGGCTTCGGCATGGCCCAAGCCAATCCGGTCCGGACAAAAGGCATCGCCCGGCGCTTCCATGCGGGCGATCTGGTGGCGCAAGGTCGCAAGCGTGCTGCTGCGCGCACGGGACATGCGCGGCTCCTTCGAAAGAGTTCTGGTCTTTAAGAAAGAACCCGAACCAGGCTCATTTGTTCACGATATGTTCTAATATAAAGCTAACAGCGGCCCGAGAGTCAATCACCTTCCATAAATTTGGAATTGAGCTGTTTTATCAATGGCTTCGGAAGCCTCTATCCACCCCCCGGCCGGCGCTCCTCAATACGTTCATTCGAGCCGAACCTGGGGAACCTGCCCCCACGCCTTCGGATTAAACTTTTTAATCCCTCGGCCCTTAGCGCTTCCCAAGGAAAAGTCTCCATCATGTCGACCAGTATTGCCCGATTGCGTCAGGAAGCCGCGCATTGCCGCGCCTGTCATCTCTGGAAAAACGCGACGCAAACAGTGTTCGGCGAAGGCCCCGCGCACGCCCGGATCATGCTCGTCGGCGAGCAGCCCGGAGACAAGGAAGACCTCGCCGGTTACCCCTTTGTCGGGCCCGCGGGCCAGATGCTCGATCGAGCACTAGAGGAAGCGGGCATCGACCGCTCCAAGGTGTATGTCACCAATGCGGTGAAGCACTTCAAGTTTGTTCCGCGCGGCAAAATCCGCCTGCATCACAAACCGGCAACACCGGAAATTCAGGCCTGCCGACAATGGTACGAGCGCGAATTGGCCGCGCTCAAGCCCGAACTCGTCGTGGCGCTAGGAGCCACCGCCGCACAAAGCGTGATGGGCAAGATCACTCCCATCAACAAGAACCGTGGTCATCTGATCGAACGCGAAGGCGGACCCAGGATTTTGATAACGGTGCATCCGTCTTATTTGCTTAGGGTGCCGGACGCCAATGCGAAGGCCGTGGAGTATCCACGCTTTGTGGAAGATCTCGGCCTTGTGGCGCATTACCTCAAGACGAACGCCAAAGCACATCCGACGGCCGCGTGATGCGCCACGCTATAGCCCTCACGCGGACAAAACATTCTCCACCAGCCTGATCCAGTACGACGTGCCATAGACGATGGCCTCGTCGTTGAAATTATAGGCGGGATGATGCAGGCCGGCGCTGTCGCCATTGCCGCAAAAGATAAAGGCGCCCGGCCTGGCTTCCAGCATATAC
>Ga0207647_10000668_pt1 | contig 26811 bp, 20 predicted proteins | sample KBSCornC2_FD_184295 | JGI IMG/M metagenome (GOLD analysis project Ga0207647, IMG submission 184295) | Corn rhizosphere microbial communities from Kellogg Biological Station, Michigan, USA - C2 (SPAdes) (version 2) | ecosystem: Host-associated > Plants > Roots > Rhizosphere ... | reverse complement strand
GGCTCGTTCCGCATCCTGGAGCGACGCGTCTTCCTCGACCTCGAGGCATTGCGTCCCCACGGCAAGGTCTCCTTCATCGTCTAAAAAACGATCTCCAGGTCACTTCCAATCAATCGAATTCCAGATGGGACTTTTGTGATGCAGCAGAGTGAAGCCCAGTCACGACTCGCCGGCAAAGTCGCGATCATCACCGGCGCCAGCCGCGGGCTCGGAGAATATTGCGCCTTTGCCTACGCCTATTCCGGGGCGAAGGTGGCGCTGATCGGACGCAACACCAAGGAAACCAACCTGCATCTGCCGGGCAACGTATTCCTCACCGCCGAACACATTCAGGAAGAGCTCGGCGCCGAAGCACTCCCTTTGGTCGGCGACATCACCGACTCCGCTTCGGCGGAAAGCATGGTGGCCGAGGTGCTCAACCGTTTTGGCCGCGTGGACATCCTGCTCAACAATGCCGGCTACTCGATGCCGGAGGGTGAAAAGACCACCGAGATTTCGCTGCGATTGTTCGAGCAGATGCTGAGGGTCAATGTGCTCGGATCCTACACCATGATCCGCAGCGTCATGCCGATCATGCAGGACCAGCGCAGCGGCAACATCATCAATGTCTCCGGGCGCTCACGTAAGCGCGGATCACCGTTGGAAGCCACCAAGGCCGCGATCGAAACCTATACGATCGGCATGGCCGAGGAATTGCGTCTGCACAACATCGCCATCAATTGCCTGCGGCCGGTAGGATTCATCGACACGCCGGGCGTCCTGCTCAATGAAGACGTCAAGCCTGACGACCTGACCCCGCCCAACAGCTATGTCGATGCCAGTATCATGCTGGCCGCGCAAACGGCGGACGAATACACGGGACAACTCAAGACCGATGCGGAAGTGCTCCGCGACCTCGGCGGCGAGGCTTACATCAAACATTATGGCGAGCTGAACCCGCCGGCCTGGCGCGAATCCCTGGCCAAGGCGTGAAGCATTAACCCGAAACACCCGACCGGGCTTCCCCTTTGGCCTTTAGCCGGGTAGGAAAGCCTGGATATCTCCGCCAATCCCTGACGGAACCGACCGCCACTAACCGAGATCGCACATGAGCTGGCTGACCGATAAACTAACCACCCTGATGCAGCAGAAGGGTCTGACCGCCGACAAGCTGGCGCGCGATCTGGCGATCGAGCGCTCGCGGGTGAACAACATCGTGGCTGGCTCGGCAACTCCCAATGAGAACCTGACCAAACGTCTCGCCAATTACTTTGGCGAAGACACCGCCGAATGGTTGAACAATGTCGCCAAGCGCGACGACGGCAAGCCGACGGCGGCGAGCATTCCGCCGGACTTCTTCAAGGTCGCCAAGACTTCCGAAATTCCGGAAGGCGAGATGAAGATGGTATTCAACGACCTTGTCGGCATCGCCAATGCCGAAGGACAATTTTACGCCTTCGGCAATGTCTGCCCTCATGCGGCCGGCCCGCTGGCCGACGGTTTCCTGGATGGTTGCGCGGTCGAATGCCCCTGGCATTCGGCGCAGTGGGACGTTCGCAGCGGCGCCCCGCTGTCGGGACTCGCCACCACCGACATTCCGACCTTCGAATTGCGCGTGGTTGGCGATGACATCGAAATCAAGCTCAATGAAAAGGTGATCACGCAAGGCGTCGTCGGTACGCAATAAGCCCTAGGCTGCGACCGCATCAGCGGTCCCGCAATGAACATCCGTTCACCTTCATGAAAAGCGGCGTCAGACGTGGTCGGCGTTGAAACCGACCGGCGGCCTCCTATGTTTCACACAGGAGGTAGACCATGAAACAGTCGCAGCATTTCATCCAAAATGCGGAAAACTGCGCTCAGCTTGCCGACCGCGCGACAGACGAACCTTCCTACAACCGCTACAAACGCATGGAAGCCGCCTGGCGGGCACTCGCTGAGGAACAGGACTGGCTTGATGGCGAAGTCCCCCCGGCTGTGATTACGACGACGCAGACGGGCCGCAAGGTCTCAATGGCTTGAGGGCACTGCCCTGCTCAAGCCTTCACGGTTCACGGTTTTCCGTTATCCCGCTGTTGACTGGCCCGCCGCAAGGCCGCGGCCAGTGCGCCGTCGCCCGGCTCGCCGGCGCGCTGATTTGATTTCATCGCCACGGGAGTGCGGAGCCGGACAGGACCTGCCGAACCAAGACCTGCGGAAGATGACCCGGCCCGCTCCCGATCCACGCGCTGGCCCGGGGTATCATCGAGCCGCAGCGACAGTGCGATGCGCTTGCGCGCGACTTCCACCTCCAGCACCTTGACCTTGACGATGTCGCCGGGTTTCACCACCGCGCGCGGGTCTTTGATGAAGTTCTTCGACATCGCGGAAATATGTACCAGCCCGTCCTGATGCACGCCGATGTCGACGAAGGCGCCAAACGCCGCGACATTGGTGACGGTGCCTTCCAGCACCATTCCGGGCTTCAGGTCCTGCAACGTCTCGACACCTTCCTGGAACATGGCCGTTTTGAAAGCCGGGCGCGGATCACGGCCGGGCTTCTCCAACTCGCGCAGGATGTCTGTGACCGTCGGCAGGCCGAACGTCTCGTCGGCGAAATTCTGCGGCCGGACCTGACGGAGCATCTCGGCATTTCCAATCAGCGCTTTGATGTCGCTTTTGGTCGCCGCCAGAATGCGCCGCACCAGCGGATAGGATTCCGGATGCACGCCGGACGCATCCAGCGGATCGTCGCCGTCCCTGATGCGCAGGAAGCCGGCGCATTGCTCGAACGCCTTGGGTCCTAGCCGAGGCACCGCTTTCAGCGCCTGGCGCGACCTGAACGGGCCGTTGACGTTGCGGTGCTGCACGATGCTCTGTGCAAGCCCCGCGCCGATGCCCGATACCCGCGCCAGCAGCGGCGCCGAGGCCGTATTGGCATCAACCCCCACCGCATTGACGCAATCCTCCACCACCGCATCCAGCGAACGCGCCAGATGGGACTCGCCGAGATCGTGCTGATATTGGCCGACGCCGATCGCCTTGGGATCGATCTTCACCAGTTCGGCCAGCGGATCCTGCAGTCTTCGTGCGATCGACACCGCGCCACGCAGCGTGACGTCGAGTTCCGGCAATTCCTCCGAGGCAAAGGCCGAGGCGGAATAGACCGAAGCGCCGGCTTCGGACACCACGATCTTGGACATCTTCAGCTCGGGCAGCAGCTTGACCAGTTCGCCCGCAAGCTTGTCGGTCTCGCGCGAGGCCGTGCCATTGCCGATGGCGATGAGATCGACGCGATGGACGACGGCAAGTTTGCCAAGCACGGCAAGCGCCTCATCCCAACGCCGAGCCGGTTCGTGGGGATAGATCGTCGTGGTCGCCACCACCCGTCCCGTGGCATCAACGACGGCAACCTTGACGCCAGAGCGATAGCCGGGATCGAGCCCCATGGTCACGCGCGCGCCGGCGGGGGCGGCCAACAGGAGGTCGCGCAGATTGGCGGCGAACACCTTCACGGCCTCAGCCTCGGCCGCGGTCCACAATCGCATCCTGAGATCGATTCCAAGATGCACCTGGATCTTGGTGCGCCAGGCCCAGCGCACGGTCTCCACCAGCCAGCCGTCCCCCGGCCGGCCCTGCGCCGAGACGCCGAAGCGCTGCATGATCTTCAATTCATAGCGGCCGGGAACCCCGGCGACCGGCGGCACCGCTTCCGGCTTCATCTGCAGGTCCAGCACCTCCTCTTTCTCGCCGCGAAACAGCGCGAGAATACGATGCGAGGGCAGCTTGTGCAGCGGCTCGCTGAAGTCGAAATAGTCCTTGAACTTCTCGCCATCGTTTTGCTTGCCGGGGCGCACTGTGGCGGCGAGCAGGCCGTTCGACCACATCTCCTCGCGCAAGGCCCCGATCAGGTCGGCATCCTCCGCGAAGCGCTCGACCAGGATGGCGCGCGCCCCTTCCAGCGCCGCTGCCACGTCCCTTACGTTCTTTTCGGCGCTGACGAACTCGGTCGCCACGAGCTGCGGCTCATCCTGCGGGCGCGTCAACAGCCGTTCGGCCAGCGGCGCGAGACCTGCCTCGCGGGCCAGTTCCGCCTTGGTCCTGCGCCTGGGCTTGAAGGGCAGGTAAATGTCCTCCAGCCGGCCCTTGGTGTCGGCGGCGAGAATGGCCTGCGCCAGCGCCGCATCGAGCTTACCCTGCTCGCGGATCGAACCGAGGATCGTGGCGCGACGGTCTTCCAGCTCACGCAGATAAGTCAGCCGCTCCTGCAGCATGCGCAACTGGATATCGTCCAGCCCGCCGGTGATCTCTTTCCTGTAGCGCGCCACGAAGGGCACCGTGGCGCCGCCATCCAGCAGATCCACGGCCGCCTTGACCTGACGCTCCCCGACGCCCAATTCCGTCGCCAGCCTTCGGTTGATGGCTGCCGCGCCGGCTCGCTCAACTTGCACTTCCAACGTCACGTCCGATTTCCAGTTTGATATTGAGTTCCGCCATGACCGCCCGGCTGGGTGGCGCGGGACGCCGCTTATGGACCAGGCGGGTTCGATTCCTCAAGGCGCGCCCACTTCAAATTGTTTTGTGGAAAACCAGCAAGCGATCGCGCCTGCTGATCGTTGTCGCCGTGCAGCATGACGCAATCGGAGCAATCAGGGCGGTATTTGCGCTACAGATTCTTCAAACGAATGTCGACAAATTTGCCAACAAACATTATGGCTTATTACGATCTCTGGAACCCACGACGATTGTGTTTAGCCAAGGCCCCGGTGGAACTGTCAGCCATGCTGTTGATGATTGCATTCCTGGCGGGGATTTTGCTGTGTCTGCGATTCAACGCCTGGGGGCTGGCGCTCACCACACTTGTCCTGACTGCGGCCCTGACGTTTTGGCATGTCGCGCACGGCACACCCGCGCTCCAGGCTTTCTGGATAATCATCGTGCAAGCCGTCCTGCTTCAGGTCGGCTATTTCTCTGGACTGCTGATCACCTCCGCGCCAAGCCGCCTGCGCGGTGACCGGATCGTGGCAGTCGGCCAACGGTCGAAGATCGTCGAACTCACCAATGGCGCGGATAAGCTCGGATTGAAGCCGGGCGTCTCGGAGCCCAAGGATAAATAGCGGACCGCGACGCTGCGCTAATCGCTCGAACGCCGTGGCGGCGATCCTTCGTCTTAGCGCAAAATCGATCTCGTGAGATTTTCGGTTCGCGCGCAGCGCGTCATCGGGCCTCGCTTTGCGCGCACGCGGTGGCACGCACCCCGAAACGCGAGCACGCGCTAGACCGCAAGCCGCATTTTCAGTGGTGCTTTCAGCTGCACAAAATCCTGCACCCGCATCGGACGGCCGATCAGATAGCCTTGCGCGAAATCCACGCCGGCCTGGGTCAGCTCCCGCAACTGCTCCGGGGTTTCCACGCCTTCGGCAGTGACCATGATGTCGAGTCCCCGCGCCAGCGCCAGCGTTGAGGCCACGATGGCCGCGCTCTCCCGTTGTGTCACCATGCCCTGCACGAACGCCTTGTCGATCTTGATCTTGTCAAAGGGATAAAGCGTGAGATAGCGCGCCGATGAATAGCCCGTGCCGAAATCGTCAAGCACGATCGAAATTCCCAGGTTACGCAGCCGGCGCAGTGTCTCCAGATGGCCGGTGTCATTGTCCAGCAGCGCGGATTCGGTGATCTCCAATTCGAGCCGCTCCGCGCTCAATCCGCATTCGACCAACGTGCAAAGCACGAGATCGAACAGATTGCCGCGTTTGAACTGATGTGCCGACAGGTTAATGGCCACCTTCATCCGGCGGGGCCAGGCCGCCGCATCCCGGCAGCCCTGCTTCAGTACCCATTCGCCGAGTTGCGCGATCAGGCCGGTCTCCTCGGCCAGCGGAATGAACTGGTCGGGCGATAGCAGGCCACGCTCGGGGTGATTCCAGCGGACGAGGGCTTCGGCTCCGACAACGGTCTGGGCTCTGGTATCGAAAATCGGCTGATAGTGAAGCTCGAACTCACCCCGCTCCAAGGCGTGGCTCAATTCGGCTTCCAGCAGCTTCTGATTTTCGATCGCCGTCATCATTTCCGCGTCGTAGATGCGAAAATCGTTCCGCCCCTCCGCCTTGACGGCATAGAGCGCCAGGTCGGCCTTCCTCATCAATTCCGATCGGTCCGTTCCCTGTTCGGGGCACAAGACAATTCCAATGCTGGCCCCGATAGTGGCGACGCGTCCATCGAAATGATAGGGCGTGGTCAGCGTGGCGATGAGACGCCGCGCCAACGCGGCAACCGTCTCGTGATCGGGCGAGGCAAATTTCTGCAGGATGGCGAATTCATCACCGCCGAGCCGGGCAACCATGCTTTGCGCGCCGACCTCCGCGCACAGCCGTTGCGCCACTTGCTTGAGCACCAGATCGCCCGCAGCATGCCCGAGCGTGTCGTTGATGGTCTTGAAACGGTCCAGGTCGAGCAGCAAGACCGCCCAATGGACACCGTCTTCGACGTGTTCGGTGAGGTTTTCCAGCTCATTGATGAAGGTGTTGCGGTTCGGAATTTCGGTGAGAGAATCATGGGCTGCGAGAAACGCAATCCGGCTTTCGTTTTTCCGCCGCTCTGTCACGTCTTCATGGGTGGCGAGCCAGCCTCCGTCGGACAGATAACGCCGCAGGACCAAGATGGACCGACCGTCCCCCAGTTCCAGGACCTCATGCACCTTGGGCTTGATATGGGCGAAACGCGCGGTCGGTGTAACGAACTGCGTTCCCCGCTGCCGGCGCAATTCCCAAATCTGCTCGATCGTCACGCCAGGCTTAACCTGATCGGGCGACAGCCCGTAAAGCGTCGCATAGCGAGAATTGGCCACCACAAGGCGGCTACCTGCATCAAACATTGAGATGCCTTGCGGCAAATTATTGATCATCGTTTCGAAATATTCGTTGACCTGTTGCAGTTCGGCAGTCTGGCGGGCGAGCTGCTGTTCGGCCAGCTTGCGTTCGGTGATATCCTCATGGGTGCTCAAACAGCCACCGTCGGACAGGAAGCGTCGGAAAATCGATATCACGCGACCGTCCGGCAGTTCCATGATCTCATGCTCTCTCCTGATGTCGTAGCGGCTGACATAGGTGCTCTTCTGGCGTCGGAGTTTCGCGACTTCGCGTACCGAAATGCCCGGCCGGACCTGATCCGGCGTCAAGCGATAAAGTTCTGCATAGCGCGAATTGGCCACAATGAGATTGCCATTCTTGTCCCACAGACAGAGGCCCTGCGACATGTTGTTGATGGCGGTCTCGAAATACTCATTGACGCGGCGGAGCTCGAGCGCCTGCTCGGCGAGTTGTTTCTCGGCTTGCTTTTGCTCGGTGACGTCTTCATGGGTAGCAACCCACCCGACGCCGGATATCGGGCGCCGCAAGATGGAAATGATCCGCCCACCGAATTCCAGCATAGTATTCTGCGGCTCTAGGGGAATGCTATCGATAGGTTGGAAGCCGCCAATTTGCCGTGCACCTTTCGCCACCAGCCAGCGTGTAATCTTCGAAACCGGGGTTCCCTTCTGCGTCAGCGCCGGCGGAAATCCGAAGATTTCGCGGGCCCTGCCGTTCATCAACAACAGGCGCTTGCCGGAATCGAACATCACCAACCCCTGGGCTATCGAGTTGACGGCTGTGTGCAGTTGGATTCGCGCCGTCGCTCTTCGATTCGCGGCGTACCCCAGCAATAGCCCACCGGCGGCGATGATGATCAAAAGCGCCGAAGTCTCCAGTAGCTCATGGATCGTCTGTCGTTTCCAGGGCGCCAGGATATCATCAATCGACCGCGCCACCGCGATAACGACCGGATATTGCTCGCTTCGCCGATAGCTATTCAGCCGCAGCCCGCCGTCGGTTGAAGATTCGATTTCGATATTTCCAACCGGAGCTGTTTGCAATGCCTTGGCAATATTGCTCCCGGACATGTCGCGACCGATGTTCTTTTCGAGAAACGGCCGTCGGACAAGCAGTCTATTGTTGCCGGTCGACATCAGCAGAATGGCGCCGCTTTGGCCGATATCGAACTGCTCATAGAATTTCTGAAAGAAGTCGAGATCGAAAAGGGCTGCCGCGACTCCGCCGAATTCCCCGTTCGACCTATAGTCACGCGAGATCGGGATGACCCAGCGCGATATCGGCTTCCAGAAAATCGGCGCACCGATGGACAGTTCTCCAGCATTTCCCTGGTTATGACGTTGGAAGAAGGGCTGATCGTCAAGGCCGATCCCCGGCCGAATCTGCCTCGAACTGACCAGGACCTGGCCATCGCGGTCCGAAATCAGGAAGGACAAGACCTGCGGCAGTTCAGCGACTTCCTCGCGGAGCAGGCGATGAAGCTGCGCCAGACCCGATTCCGATTGATGTTCGGTAGTGCCCAACCGCTCCACGATATCGGTCAGCATCGCCGCCGGCGCGCCGAGCGCCAGATTGGCATGCTGCGTGAGCGACATCGCCAGGTTGGATGTGTCGGTCCTGCCGGACGCAAGAACGTTGGCGCGATTGGCCATGATCCTTGCGATCTGCAGGCCAAAGGCGACGGCGCTGACCACAAGCACAAAGATAGTTATCGCGGACGCAACCGAAAGTTGCGGCAAGCCCCGTTTGTTATCTGTGCCAATCGAGGTCATAAATCGCTCGCCCCGTTTCCACCCGCACGGCGATTTTGACCGGCCGCCTTTTATTTCAACCTAAGAGGGTTGGTTACCCGTAATTTAATTGGTCATCTTGCTTTTTAGTCTTATCGCGCCAAAACGGATCATCGTGCCCGCCCAGCGCCAGGCAAGGCCCTCTTCCCGGCCGTTCCGCGACTCGCCGTGCATCGCGCGCCGGTTGTGATGCTGCAGAGGGCCAACCGATGGAAGACGTCGGCTTCGATCGTCTCGCGCATGAAGCCGGAATTTCAACGGCCATGGCCGAATTCCCGCACAAGGGGTTTTGCACGCCGGCGCATGAGCACCCGGTCGCTGCCGCCGGCAATAGAGGACCAGCTTTGTCGCGAATACCAACGCTATCGCGCCGAGACGGTCCATATCACCACGTCGCGTGCCAGCGCGTCGAATGCTTGGGAAAATGCCGCGGCCGCTTGCGTCGTGCTGAGCTTCTCAATCGGTACGGACTGTTCAAAGATGCGGGCTGCCGTGAGGTGGCCGGCGCCATCGACCAGCTTGGCTGACAGCGCAACCCGGGCACCCGGCTGCGGCGTGGTGAAGATTTCGAACTGGCGCAAATCGATCAGCAGCCGCGCAGCGCTCTCGCTCAGGGCATCTCCCCGCAGCGGCGCATGGGCAATGTCGTAGTTCTCGAAGCTTTGCAGGAGCCGGCTCTGCACCAGCGTCGGCAGCGCATCGCTCCACTGCGCATTGGTGAAATCCTCGTGCGCCTCCTCGTCGACGGCAAACAGGAAGCGCTGGGTCTGCAGTCGCGCGGTCGCGGTAGGCTCGGTGATCACCAGGCCCGGCGGCAATGGCGGGCGGGGCGCCGCAAAATCGCTGGCCGGTTTCAAATCATAATTGATCTTGCGCGGCGGCGTTGTGGCGCCCGTCATCCGCTCCAGTCCAGCGACGATACCGTCGAGCTTCGGGGTGTTGCGCGCCAGACCCTCGCTGAAGGTGCTGAGGTTGTTGATTGCATCATGCAGCGGCGCGGCATTCTCCGATAACACGTTGTCGACCCTGCGCAGCGCCTCACGCGCGGCCTGGGTCATGCTCTGGCCGGCGGACTTGTCGGCGACCAGCGGGCCCGAGGGCGCAGGCGCGGATGCATTGTCCCCGCCTTCCAGTGCGACGACTGGCACACCGGTCAGACCCTGGAAATCCAGCCCTATCCGGGTGTCGGAGCGCACTGGCGTGGCCTGGGGGACCGCAATCGTGGCATGAACCTCCCGCGGACGATCAGCCACGAGTTCGAGCGAGGTGACTTCACCGACGCGGATGCCATTGAACAGCACCGCCGCACCCACCAGAAGTCCTGGCACCGGCCCGCCGAACACCACCGAATAGGTTGCGCGCTTACCGATGCCGCCGGCATTGTTCAGCCAATAGACAAAGCCAAACACGGCAACGATCGCGGCCAGCACAAAGGCTCCAACAATGACAAACGGTGCCCGGGTCTCCATCGATCTTCCTTTCAGACTCCAAGGTGCAGCATCTCGGCACGGGTGCCGTGGAAATAGGCTTTTACCCAGGGATGGGTTGATGCCAGCACGTCCGTCAGCGGCCCGATTGCGGCGATCCTGCCATCGGCAAGCGCGGCCACACGATCGCAGACCGCCGCCAGCGAATGCAGATCATGGGTAATCATGAAGACGGTAAAGCCAAGCGTCCGCTGCAAGGTGCGGATCAGCGCATCGAATTCACCGGCGGCGATCGGATCGAGGCCAGACGTCGGCTCGTCAAGAAACAATAACGCGGGATCGAGCGCCAAAGCCCGCGCGAGCGCTACGCGCTTGGTCATGCCGCCCGATAATTCGGAGGGAAATTTGTCACCATCATCGATGCTCAACCCGACCATTTCGAGCTTGGCATTGGCGATCTCATCAAGCAGGTCGGGTGAAAGATGAACGGCCTCACGCAGTGGAAATTGCACGTTCTGCCGGGCGTTGAGCGCCGAGAAAAGAGCCCCCTGCTGAAACAGGACGCCGCGACGCACGATTTCCTCGTTGTCGCTCGCAGGAAAAGTGATCTCGCCGCTTTGCTTCGGCAACAGAGCGATCAGCGTCCTGAGCAGCACCGATTTGCCACCGCCGGAAGCGCCGACCAGACCCAAAATTTCGCCTTTGCGGATATCGAGCGAGAGATGGTCCAGCACGATGCGGTCGCCGAAACCAACGACGAGATCCTTGACATGAACGGCAATGACTTCGGCATCCATGACTACATCCCGATCGATGCGAAGAAGACCGCAAACAACCCGTCGAGTACGATCACCAGGAAAATCGACTTCACCACGGAGGCCGTCGTCATCCGTCCCAGCGATTCCGCCGACCCCTTGACCTTGAATCCCTCGCAGGCTGCGACCAGCCCGATCACCAGTGCCATGAATGGAGCCTTGAGAAGGCCGACTTCGAAATGCGTGACAGAGACCGCCTCACGCAGCCGCGCAACGAAGATCGCCGGGCTCATGCCCCCATAGAGCCAGGCGATGAGCCCGCCGCCATAAAGCGCCGACATCGAGCCCAGAAACGCGAGGATCGGCAGCGCAATGATAAGCGCCAATAGTCTGGGCAGGATCAGCACGGAAATGGGATCGAGCCCCATGGTCCGAAGCGCATCGATCTCCTCGCGCATTTTCATGGAGCCGAGTTCGGCCGTGTAGGCGCTTCCCGACCGCCCGGCGACCATGATCGCCACGATCAGGACGCCGATCTCGCGAAGCACGAGGATGCCGACCATGTCGACCACGTAGGACTCGGCGCCGAATTTACGAAAATGGAAGATACCCTGTTGGGCGATGATGGCGCCGATCAGGAAAGTGATGAGCGCCATGATCGGGATCGCCTGCCAGCCGACGCGGCCGAGCTGATAGACAGTCGATGTCAGGCGGAAGGAAGCCGGGTGACGCAGCACACCTACGAACGCGGTCCCCACCGCTCCTAGCATGTTCAGAAACGCAAGACTGTCGGCGGCAAAACCACGCGCGGTCTTGATCGCCACGTCCATCAAGGCGAATGGCCTCGGATTCTCCGCCGGCTTGCGGCGGTTCAATCCACGAACCTCCGCAAGCAACCCGGCATAATCCACCGAGGCGCCGAGAAAGTCGGCTTCGCCCGATGGCCTACCATGTTGTCGCGCCAGTTTCTCAAACAGCCACGCGCCGGCCGTATCGAGCGCGGTGACGCCGGAAACATCGATCGCCCCCGGCCGCCGGCGGGACACGCTCTGGCACAACCGTTCCAGTCGTTCGACATAGGCAAGCGTCCAGGCCCCGCCCGCTTGCAGCGAACACGGCCCGTCATCAATCGCGATCAGGCTGGGAAGATCGGTCAAACCGCGGCTCCAATCCATCAAAGCCAGCCCTTATTAGATCGACACGCCGCGCGTCCGTTTGACCCAGCGCAAATCTTGGAACAGGGTATCGACACGCCGCGCCGGCCGATGCTAAGGGGACGGCCGGAACCCGTGGCAGCCATGTCTCGCACTCAAAAATATCTGCCGATCCTGCTGATGGCGCTCATGGTGCAAATTTTTGCGCCAGTTGCCGCCTGCTGGTCGGTCGCGATGGCGGCTGCCGATCCGCTCCAATCCGCATCGATCTGCCACAGCGCCCCCGATGGAAGCTCCGGGCAGGACGACCAGGGCGGCGGCAACTCCACTCATGCGCTTTGCACGATCTGCTGCGTGGCGCAGGCAAGCAGCTCCATCGATACGCCGCCGCAGGTGGCGCTCTCCATTCCTGCACGGCAGGTCACTGCCGTCGTCTGGACTCCAGCGACGCCGGACCATTCGCCGGCGCGATCCGGCTCCAACGCCCAGGCCCGCGCTCCGCCAAAGTCGATATGAGCTGCCGGCCGTTTCCGGCCGCTTGATCAGCCTTATTGTCTTTTGCGGAGAACCAGAATGTCGTTCGGTCTTTCGCGCGCGGGTCTTGCGGGATCCAGCGTCGCGCTTGTTGTTTTACTTTCGTCTCACCCCGGCCTTGCTCACGAAATCGTCGGCAACCGCTTCTTCCCCGCCACACTTGGCGTGGATGACCCCGGCGTCAATGATGAGCTGGCGCTTCCGACGGTGGACAGCTTCCACACCGCCGACACGCCGCCGTTCCGGCAGCGCGACATCTCGGGCGAATTCGCCAAGCGCATCACCGAGGATTTCGCGGTGTCGTTCGGCACTAGCTACACTTTTCTCGGTTCGGTGGATCGCACGGTGCCCGGCGCCAATGGATTCCAGAATCTGGAAACCGGCTTCAAGTACCGGCTGTTCAAGAATCCCGCACATGAATTCGTGATGTCGGCAGCACTGAACATCGAATGGGGCGCCACCGGCTCGGCCGCAGTCGGCGCCGAACCCTTCAATGTCTACACGCCAACGCTGTATTTCGGCAAAGGTATGGGCGATCTGCCCGAGACGTTCTCCTGGTTGCGTCCGGTCGCCATTACTGGGCAGGTCGGCTACGCCATTCCCGGCCGGAGCGCCACGACCAGCTTCGGCATTGATCCGGATACCGCTGCCCTGGTGGCCGATACCGAATTCCATCCCCGCGTCGTGAACTGGGGCGGTTCGATCCAATACAGCATGCCCTATTTGAAATCGGCGGTAATCGATCTCGGCCTTCCGGATTTCGTCAATCACCTGATTCCGCTGGTCGAGGCAAATTTGCAGACGCCGGTATCCAACACTCTCACTTCGGGAACGCGGACCACCGGCACCATCAATCCCGGTGTGATCTGGGTTACCAACAAATTCCAGCTCGGGGTGGAGGCGCTGATCCCGATCAACCGGGAAAGCGGCAGCAATGTCGGCATGATCGCCCAACTGCATCTTTATCTTGATGACATCGATCCCCGCGGGATCGGCAAGCCGCTGTTCGGCGGCACGTCCCGGCCCTCAAACCCCTTCCCGAGGTAATCCCATGCGAGGATCATCGCTCCTAGCTGCCATCGTTCTCCTGCTCGCTCTCGCAACCGGCACAGCACAGGCGCATGCCCTGCTGGACCATGCCGAACCCCGGGTCGGCAACAAGGTCGCCAAACTGCCGGCCGAGGTGAGCTTGTGGTTCACCCAGAACATCGAACCTGCCTTCAGCACCATCACGGTCACCAACGCCGCCGGCGAACGCATGGACACCGGAAAGGCCCGTATCAACGGCAGCCAGATGTCGATTTCGCTGCGCGCCGGCGGCGTTGGCAGTTATCGCGTGAACTGGCGCGTGCTGTCGGTGGACAGTCATAAATCTGAGGGCAATTTCAGCTTCCAGGTGGGACCGTGATGCCTTCGCGCGACTGATCTCAAAGAGGCGAGAGGCGCGATGTTCGGATTTTTAACCGGCGTCGACGGCCTGATCGCGCTCGCGCGCGGCATCCACTTCGCCGCCTGTGTCACGCTGACCGGCGCGCTGGTTTTCCGGCAGCTGATTGCAGAGCCAATCTTGCGTCAGGTACCGCAGGCGCGCGCGCTTTCCGGTCGGCAGGCGCGCACACTCGCCTGGACAGCGCTTCCCATCATGCTGATCAGTGGCATGACGTGGCTATGGTTGCTCGCGATGTCGGTCAGCGACCAGGGCCTCAGCGAAGTCGTGCGTTCGGGTACGCTGCGCGAAGTGCTGCAATCAACGCAGTTCGGTCTTGTCTCGCAAATCCGCACCGCGCTCGCTTTGCTGCTTGCAGGGTGCCTCTATTTCGAGACGTCGGTGATCGCGCGCCGGCTCGCTTTGCTATGGGCGCTCGCGTTTTCCGTCTCCATCGCGTGGACCGGGCATGCGGGCTCGACGTCGGACTATCTGCACCTCAGCAGCGATATGGCGCATCTTGCCGCCGCTTCCGCATGGCTCGGCGGCCTCTTGCCGCTGGCGCTCTTGCTTGCCGCGTTCGGGCGCCACGCCGACTGGAAGGCTGCTGCAATCCAGATCGTGCGCCGATTCTCGACGCTCGGCATCCTCTCTGTCTCCGTGCTGATTTTATCGGGCGCTATCCAATCGTGGATATTAGTGGGTTCGTTTCGCGCGCTGACCGAAACCGATTATGGCGAGGTCCTGATACTCAAACTCACGACCTTTGCCGTAATGCTGGCGTTCGCGGCCTGGAACAGGCTGATCTTGACGCCGCGTCTTGCCTTGGGGTCGTCCGAGAAGCTTCTGCGCAATACGCTGATCGAGGCGGCGCTCGGCCTTCTGATCCTGATGCTGGTCGGCTTGCTCGGCACGCTGCATCCGGCTGTGCATTTCTTTATCTAGCGGGCTCCTGAAAAGGTCGCGCATCGTCATTCCCGGGGCGTGCCACCGGATCCGCGCAAAGCGCGGCCCGAAGACAGGCTCCGTACGAACTATGACGCACACTTGCGCGCCTGAGAATCTCAGGCGTTCGATCTCTTTGCGTTTCAAGATTCCGGACTGCCGCTGCGCGGCGTCCGGAATGACCGACGTGGACACGCTCATGCGCCGGATGCGGCGGGCGCGTCCGGGAGACGAAAGCTACCGACCGAGGACGCCTTTGATCCAGCTCGCCGTCTCCTTGAGCGCCGGCAGATCGACGCCGGTGTCGCAGCCCAGGCCTTCCAGGAGATAGACCACATGCTCGGTGGCGACATTGCCGGTCGCGCCCTTGGCAAAAGGACAGCCGCCGAGACCGCCGACCGCCGCATCGAAGCTGCGAAGGCCGAACTGATAGGACGCATAGATGTTGGCGACCGCCATGCCGTAAGTGTCGTGATAATGGCCGGCGAGCGCCTCGACCGGCAGCTTGCGCGCCACCGCCTCCAGCATCCGCAGCACCGAGGCCGGCGTCCCGACCCCGATGGTGTCGCCGAGCGAGATTTCGTAGCAGCCGATGTCCTTCAACCGGGCGGCGACATCAGCCACGCTTTGCGGCGCCACCGGTCCGTCATAGGGACAGGCGACCACGCAAGAGACATAGCCGCGCACCTTGACGCCGGCCGTCATCGCCGCTGCCAGAACGGGAATGAAACGCTCGATCGATTCCGCAATCGAGCAATTGATATTCTTCTGCGAGAAACCTTCGGAAGCCGAGGCGAAGACTGCCACTTCACGCGCGCCTGCCGCCAATGCTGCTTCAAACCCCTTCAGATTGGGCGTCAGCACCGGATAATTGATGCCCGTGCTCCAGTCCAGCCCGCGCAGGACTTCGGCATGGTCGGCCATCTGCGGCACCCATTTCGGCGACACGAATGCGGTCGCCTCGATGTCGCGCAAGCCCGTGGCGGCAAGCCGCCGGATCAGTTCGAGCTTGGCGGCAGTGGGAATCACCTGCTTTTCGTTCTGCAGCCCATCGCGCGGGCCTACCTCGACAATACGAACGCTGCTCATGTCGCGCTGTCCTCGAATTCGACGAGCTCAGCTCCTTCACTCACCTGATCTCCCGCCGCCACGTGAAATCGTACCACCTTGCCCGTGCGCGGCGCGACGATAGTGTGCTCCATCTTCATGGCTTCCAGCACCAGAAGCGGGTTTCCTTTTTCGAGGGGCTGGCCGGGCTCCGCGATCAACGCCACGACCTTTCCCGGCATCGGAGCGCGCAGGCTCGCCTCGAAATGGTCATCCTCTCCGCCGGCGTGGAGCGCATCTACAAATGCCAGCGGCCAGGATTGGCCTCCGTGGAAAACATAACGCTGCGCGCCGGCGAATACCACCTCGGCTCCCACGGCGCGACCATCCAGGCGGGCACGGAGCGCACTGGCATCGCCGAGCGAGCCGGAGGCACGCACCTCTCGTCCATCCAGCGCCAGGCGATACGCGCCGCCTTCAGCGATCGCCTCTATCTCCTGCTCGATTTCCTGATAGCGCAGCACAAGCTTTCGCGCCGAGAGACCGTTCAGCCGCCAGCCATCGCGCAGGCGCCACGGTGAGTCCGGGTCAGCCGCCATCGCCGCTGTTGCCCCTGCCTCGCGCTGCTCGAGCAGCAGTTCGGCCAGGGCCGCGAGACACCAAACATCGTCCGGAACTTTGACTGTGGCCGGAAACAGAAGCTTCTGCTCGCGCTCGATCAGGCCGGTATCCAACCTCGCCTCGGCAAAGGAAGGCACCGTCACGAGCCGCGACAGGAAATTGATGTTGTTGGCGACGCCAACCACACGATAATCGGCCAGGGCCTGCCGCAACTGCGCCAGCGCTGCGGCGCGATCGCTTCCCCACACGATCAGCTTGGCGATCATCGGATCATAATAAGGCGTGATCTCGTCACCCTCTTCAACCCCGGTATCGACGCGCACCGTTGCGCTCTCCGCAGGCGGTGCGAGATGCACAAGCCGGCCCGTGGATGGCAGGAAACCCTTGTCGGGATCTTCGGCATAGATCCGCGCCTCGATGGCATGGCCGTTGATTTCAAGCTCGGCCTGCTTCCGTGGCAGGCGCTCGCCGCTCGCCACCCGCAACTGCCATTCGACGAGATCGAGCCCGGTGATCATCTCGGTGACGGGATGCTCGACCTGAAGGCGGGTGTTCATCTCCATGAAATAGAAGCTGCCGTCCTGATTGGCGATGAACTCGACCGTGCCCGCGCCGACATAGCCGACCGCGCGGGCGGCATTCACCGCCGCCTCACCCATCGCCGCGCGCCGTGCCGGCGTCATGCCGGGCGCCGGCGCCTCCTCAAGCAGCTTCTGATGACGGCGCTGCACCGAGCAGTCGCGCTCGAACAGATAGACGCATTGGCCGTGCTGGTCCGCAAACACCTGGATTTCGATGTGGCGCGGCTGAAGCACATATTTCTCGATCAACACCCGATCGTCGCCGAACGCGTTGGCTGCCTCGCGCCGGCAGGATGCGAGCGCGGCGAGAAAATCGCCGGCAGCATCGACGCGGCGCATGCCCTTGCCGCCGCCGCCGGCACTCGCCTTGATCAAAACGGGATAGCCGATCGCATCCGCCTGCTTTGCCAGGAAGGCTGCATCCTGGTTGTCCCCGTGGTAGCCGGGCGTAAGTGGTACGCCCGCCTTCTCCATCAGCGCCTTGGCCGCCGATTTCGACCCCATCGCGCGGATCGAAGAAGCCGGCGGGCCGATGAAAACAATGCCGGCCTTCTCGCAGGCCTCGGCGAATTCCGCGTTTTCTGACAGGAAGCCGTAGCCGGGATGAATGGCTTCCGCACCGGTCTGCCGGGCCGCTTGTAGAATGCGCTCCCCGACCAGATAGGACTCCCGCGCCGGTGCCGCGCCGATCAGGATTGCTTCATCGGCCAGGCGAACATGGCGCGCATGGGCATCGGCATCGGAATAGATGGCGACAGTGGCGATCCCGAGCCTTCGAGCGGTCTTGATGACCCGGCAGGCGATTTCACCGCGATTGGCGATGAGGATTTTCTTGAACATCCCGATCTCCCGAAAGTGGATAGTCGCTCGGGCGCATCAGGCGCCACTCCAGCGTGGACCGCGTTTTTCGAGGAAGGCACCAAGCCCTTCCTGCGCTTCGGCCGTCGAGCGCAACCGCGCGATCCGCCGCGCGGTATCCTCGATCACTTCGGCATCGACCGGCCGGTTGGCGACCGCGCGGATCAACTCAGTTGCGGCCGATTGGGCGCGCGGACCGCCTGCGAGCAGCTCGGCGATGATCTCGTCAATCTTGGCATCGAGTTCGGCAGCCGGCACCACCTCATGCACAAGGCCGATCTCGTAGGCGCGATCGGCGGCGATCCGCTCGGCGGTCTGGAAATAACGGTAAGCCTGCCGCTCGCCGATCGCACGCACGACATAGGGCGCGATCACCGCCGGGATGATGCCAAGCCGCACTTCTGACGTTGCGAACTGCGCCGTCGTCGAGGCCACGCAGATATCGCAGGCGGCCGCCAAGCCCATGCCGCCACCGATCGCCGCGCCATGCACGCGCGCGAGCGTCGGCGTCTGGCATTGGGCGATGGTGCGATAGAGCTCGGCAAGCCGGCGGGCGTCGGCAAGATTGTCCTCCAATGCCGCGGTACCCTGCTGGCGCATCCAGTTGAGGTCGGCGCCCGCGGAGAAGTTCTTGCCCTCACCGGCAAGTACGATCGCCCGCACCTCCGGATCGGCATCGGCTGCGGCAAAGGCCGCCGTGAGATCCCCGATCAAGGCCTCGTTGAAGGCATTATGCACCTCGGAACGCGCCATCCAGATCCATGTGGCCTGTCCGCGAGGCTCGAGGTTTAAAGTTGAAGTGCTCATGGGCGGCCTCACATCCGGAAGATACCAAATTTCGTCGGCAGGATCGGCGCGTTCAGCGCCGTGGCGAAAGACAGGCCGAGTACCCGGCGGGCCTGCGCCGGATCGATCACGCCATCATCCCACAGCCGCGCTGTCGCATAATAAGGATGGCCCTGGGCTTCATATTGCGAGCGGATCGGCGCCTTGAACTGCTCTTCTTCCTCGGCACTCCATTGTTTACCTCTGAGCGCCAGGCCGTCGCGCCGCACGGTGGCGAGCACGCTTGCGGCCTGCTCACCCCCCATGACGCTGATGCGGGCGTTCGGCCAGGTCCAGAGGAAACGCGGCGAATAGGCCCTTCCGCACATGCCGTAATTGCCGGCGCCGAAACTGCCGCCGATCATCATGGTGACTTTCGGCACGGAGGCAGTCGCCACGGCCGTCACCAGCTTGGCGCCATCCTTGGCGATGCCGCCATTTTCGTATTTCCGGCCCACCATGAAGCCGGTGATGTTCTGCAGGAACAAGAGGGGAATACCGCGCTGGGCGCACAGCTCGATGAAATGCGCGCCCTTTTGCGCCGATTCCGAAAACAGGATGCCGTTGTTGGCGAGGATGCCGACCGGCAGACCAAAGAGCCGCGCAAATCCGGTGACGAGCGTTGCACCATAGCGCGGCTTGAATTCGTCAAAGCGCGACGCATCGACCAGCCGGGCGATGATCTCGCGCACGTCATAGGGCTTGCGGGTATCCTGGGGGATGACGCCGTAAAGCTCGGCGGGATCGTAGAGCGGCTCCTCGCTGCGTTCCAGGCTCACCTGCGCCTGCGGCATGCGGTTGAGATTGGCGACGATCCGGCGCGCCAGATGCAGCGCGTGCGCGTCATTGTCGGCGAGTTGGTCCGCAACGCCGGACACGCGGGTGTGAATGTCGCCGCCGCCGAGATCTTCTGCCGAGACCTCCTCGCCGGTCGCGGCCTTCACCAGCGGCGGACCGCCGAGAAAGATCGTGCCCTGATTGCGCACGATCACGGTCTCGTCGCTCATCGCCGGCACATAGGCGCCGCCGGCGGTGCACGAACCCATCACCACCGCGATCTGCGGAATGCCCTTGGCCGACATATTCGCCTGATTGAAGAAGATGCGGCCGAAATGATCCCGATCCGGAAATACCTCATCCTGCTTGGGCAGGAACGCGCCACCGGAATCTGCGAGATAAATGCAGGGCAAGTGGTTCTGCTCGGCAATCTCCTGCGCCCGCAAATGCTTCTTTACGGTGACGGGATAATAGGTGCCCCCCTTTACGGTGGCATCATTGGCGAGGATCATGCAGGGCGTGCCCTGCACGGCGCCAACACCGGCGATCAGCCCGGCGGCTGGCGCATCATTGTCATACATGCCGAACGCGGCAAGCTGGCCGATTTCCAGGAACGGCGCGCCGGGGTCGAGCAATTGCGCGACCCGCTCGCGGGGCAACAGCTTGCCACGCGCGGTGTGCTTGGCGCGGGCTTGCTCGCCCCCGCCCTGGGCTGCATCCGCCACTTTCGACCGGAGATCATCGACCAGCGCCCGCATCGCCGCCGCATTGGCGCGAAACTCCGGCGATTGCGGGCTGATTGCGCTCTTCAGAGCCTGCATGAACTTTTCCTCCCGACATCCCTTGGCCGTGCGGCTAAGCCGCTTGCCGCGAGGACGCCCGTCACGTCGTTTCGGCGAACAATTCCCGACCGATCAACATGCGGCGGATTTCGCTGGTGCCTGCGCCGATCTCGTAGAGCTTGGCGTCGCGCCAGAGCCGGCCGGTCGGATATTCATTGATGTAGCCATTGCCGCCGAGCGTCTGGATCGCCTCGCCCGCCATCCAGGTCGCCTTTTCGGCGGCATAGAGAATGGCGCCGGCCGCATCCTTGCGAAGCGTGCGCGCGTGCTCAGCACGGTCGCAGGCCTGGCCGACCGCATAGACATAGGCGCGGCAGGCCTGCCAGGTGGTGTACATGTCGGCGAGCTTGCCCTGCATCAGCTGAAACTCGCCGATCGGCTGGCCGAACTGCTTGCGCTCGTGCACATAGGGAATGACGACATCCATGCAGGCGGCCATGATGCCGAGCGGGCCGCCGGACAGAACCGCGCGCTCGTAATCCAGGCCGCTCATCAGCACGCGGGCGCCGTCGCCCACCTTGCCGAGCACGTTCTCGGCGGGCACTTCGCAATCCTCGAAGAATATCGGATAGGTGTTGGAGCCGCGCATCCCGAGCTTGTCGAGCTTGGCGCCAAAGCCAAGTCCCTTGAAGCCCTTCTCGATGATGAAGGCGGTGACACCTTTCGGCCCGGCGTCCGGATCGGTCTTGGCATAGACGATCAGCGTATCGGCATCGCCGCCATTGGTGATCCACATCTTGGAGCCATTGAGGACATAACGATCGCCTTTCCGTTCGGCGCGCAGCTTCATGCTGACGACATCCGATCCGGCATTCGGCTCGCTCATCGCGAGAGCGCCGACATGGGTGCCGGCCACGAGCTTCGGCAGATATTTCGCCCGCTGCTCGGCGCTGCCATTGCGATGGATCTGGTTGACGCACAAATTCGAATGCGCGCCATAGGAAAGGCCGACCGCCGCCGAGGAGCGCGAAATCTCCTCCATCGCCACGATATGGGCGAGATAGCCAAGCCGGGTGCCGCCGTACTCTTCAGCCACCGTCAAACCATGGATTCCGAGATCGCCGAGCTTCTGCCATAGCTCGCGCGGAAACTGGTTTTCGCGGTCGATGTCGGCCGCGCGCGGGGCGATCTCCTGGCTGGCGAATTTGCTGACAGTATCGCGCAGCATCTCGATCTCTTCGCCAAGCGAAAAGCTCATCGTCGCGAGCTGGCTCATGAAAGCCTCCCTAAGCTTCTGCGGTGGGGTCCCTGCACGCCTGCAACGCGCCGCCCTCCGCCTTTGGGATTTTGACGCCATGGGCTAGCGCAAGGCGAGGCATTTTTGTTGCCAATAAGGTTGCAGATTGTGCCAAGATGTCTGGATGCCGCAGACCGCCGCCACCCCCGTTTCCTTTGTCAGAATCATGGTTCTTGCCTATCAAAAATACGGCAAGGACCCCACCTCGGCGCTGGCGCAGGCACAAATCCCGCCAGAATTGCTGCACCAGCACAATGGCCGGATCACTGCCGCCCAAATGGAGACGATCTCGGGCCTTGCGATGCAGGAGCTCGACGACGAAGCGCTGGGCTGGTTCAGCCGGCGGCTGCCCTGGGGCAGCTATGGCCTGCTCTGCCGCGCTTCGCTGACCGCGCCCTCCCTCGGTGTCGCGCTGAAACGCTGGTGCCGGCACCATCGGCTGTTGACCGACGATCTCCTCTATCGGCTGACCGTCTCAGACGGAATTGCGGAATTATCGCTGGAAGAAAAACGCGATCTCGGCCCGATGCGCGAATTCTGCCTGATCACCAGCCTGCGCTTCGTGCTGGGCTATGCCTGCTGGCTGATCGATTCCCGGATCGCGCTCACCGAAACCGGTTTCGGGTTCAAGGCTCCCGCGCATGCCGACGTCTATCCGCTGTTGTTCTCGCCGGGGCCGGTGCATTTTGAAAGTCCCTGGACCGGCATCCGTTTCGATGCGCGCTACCTCGATCTCGCGCCGCGGCGCGACGAGTCCTCCATCACGCAAATGCTCAAACGCGCCCTGCCCCTGACCGTGCTCAGATATCGCCGCGACCGGTTGCTCGCGCAGCGGGTCCGCGAATGCTTCCGGCGTGAGATTCATTCCGCCGCCGCCTTGGCCGATGAGCTCAATCTGTCGCTGCGCACGCTCTATCGGCAGCTTCACGAGGAAGGCACGACGCTGCAGGCATTGAAGGATGAAGCGCGCCGCAACCGGGCGATCGAGCTTTTGCGCCGGACCGAACGGCCTATCAAGCAGATCGCGCGAGCCGTCGGCTTTCGCAATGAAAAGAGCTTTGCCCGCGCCTTCCAGACCTGGACCGGTTCGGCGCCTTCGGCCTATCGGGCCGGTCGCAGGGTGCGGCAATCCAGCACCTGACCTGCCGCGCTCAATGAATCATCGGTGTGATGACCGCCCTGGAGGGGCGCTCATGTTTTGACCTCGCCTCCTGAAGAGAGGCGGCAAGCTCTTCGATACTGTAGGGCTTCGGCAGAATCTGCAGGCCTTCTTTTTCGGCGTCGCGCAAGCTGGCTCCCGGGTATCCGCTCGTCAGAAGCACCGGGATGTCGCTTCGTCGTTTCCTGATCTCGCGCGCCAGTTGGACGCCGTTCATGCCGCCCGGCATCATGACGTCGGAAAAAACCATGTCGATGGAGCGGCCGTCAGCCAGCGCGCCGAGTGCGGCCACGGCGCTGGCGGCGCGGGTGACCTCGTAGCCGAGTTGCTCCAGCATGTCTCGGACGAGAGAGGCGACTTCGTTGTCATCCTCCACCAGCAATATTCTTCCCTGCCCCGTCTTTCTCGGCCGCTGCTTGCCTGGATTGGTTACCGGAGGTTCACTGGTCGGACGATTTTGCGATCGGGGCAGATAAAGCTCGATGCTGGTGCCGCGACCAGGCTGCGACTGAATGCGAACCGTTCCCCCGGATTGCGTGGCGAATCCGTGCACCTGCGCGAGCCCCAGGCCCGAGCCTTTGCCGACATCCTTGGTCGTGAAAAACGGCTCGAAAACCCGAACGAGCACCTCGGGCGTCATCCCGGTGCCGGTATCGACGACGGAAAGTCGCACATAATCGCCGGCAATCTCCCCATCCGCCAGATCGGCCAGGTTCTCGCCGCGGACCACGAGGGTGCCTCCTTCGGGCATGGCGTCGCGCGCATTGACGGCCAGATTGAGGATCACAAGCTCAAGCTCTCCGGGATCGACCTGCACCGGCCAGAGCGCCTCCGGAAAGTCGAACTCGACCTGAATGTCGCCGCGAAGGCTGCGGTCCAGCAATTCGCGCATGCCACCGATCTGCGAGGCCACATCGACCGCTTGCGGCTGCAATTTCTGTCGCCGCGAGAACGCCAATAGCTGCTTGGTCAGGCTGGCCCCGCGCTGCGCGGCCTGAACCATTCCGTCCATCAAGCGTCGGCGGCGGGCCGGATCGGTCTGGCGATCGAGCATGTCGAGCCCGCCGGAGATGACCATGAGCAGGTTGTTGAAGTCATGCGCCACGCCGCCGGTCAACTGTCCGATAGCCTCGATCTTCTGGGCCTGACGAAGGCTTTCCTCGACGCGTGCCCGCTCCTCCATTTCGATGCGGAGATTTCTGTTGGCTTCCGCGAGCGCGCGCGTCCGTTCGACCACGAGCCCTTCAAGCTCTTGGGCGGCGTCTTCGCGCGCCCGCAGCAGCGCGCGAATTTCATATTGCCGGCGCCGCGCCCGCATCGCCGATTGAACGGCGCTGGTCAATGTCATCGGCTGGACCGGCCGCTCGAGCAGCGAGACGTTCCGAAGCAGGCTGACGATGCCCTCTCGCCAAGCGACCACCTTGGGGTCCTCGCGGTGGCTGGTGAGGATGATGAACGGCAGATCCGACCACGGAGGCTGGCTCTCGATCCATCGCGCGAGCGGCCGCGTGTCGCGGCCAAACAGGCCTTCCTCGGCGAGGAAGACGGCGCCCACCCCGGCCGCCATTTCCCTGATCAATTCGGCGAGGCTCGCACAATGATACGCATCGAGATGGGAATGCCGCAAAAGCTCCACCGACGCAGACCCGTCTCGCCCCACAGGGGCGAGCACGAGAACGCGGTGGTCTCGGTCGATCGCCATCCAGTTCTACTCTTCCGGTATCGAAGAGCCGACGTACCGCGGATTTCCGGAAAAGATGCCGCTGAAGTCCTTTAATGGCGGGCCCAGCTTGATTCCGGGGCTGCCGAGGCGAAATTCGCGAATGGTCTGCTCATGACGGCCGCTGCGCTTCTTGACCACGGAGAGCGCGCGCCGCACCGTGCCAGCGAACTCGAAGTAGCGCAGCATCAGCACGGCATCGCTGAGATAGCTGATATCCAACGGGGTATCCATCGGCCCAACGAGTCCATGCTGGGCCAGGACCAGGATGGTCAGGGCGCCCTGTTGCCCGAGATAAGTCAGCAGCTCATGCATCTGCAGGATGAGAAACCGCTCGTCCGGCATGGCATTGAGATAGCCGTTCAGGCTGTCGATGATGACGATGCGCGCATTTTCAGCTTCGACGCTCTTCCGCACGTTCGCGGCGAACTCGCCGGGGGATTGCTCGGCGGGATCGATTTGCTGGAACCGGATATGCCCGGATTCGATGTAGCGGTCCAGCGGCAGCCCGAGCGATCGGGCGCGCGCCCTAACCGTCCCGCCGCCTTCATCGAAAGCAAAGAACACCGCGTGTTCGCCCCGCTCGGCGGCCGCGATCGCATACAGAAGGGCGACGGAGGATTTGCCGACGCCGGCCGCCCCGATCAGAAGCGCGCTGGTGCCACGCTCGAGCCCGCCTCCGAGCAGTTGATCGAGTCCGGCATTGCCGCTGGAGGTGAGATCTCCGGGAAACTCCCTGTGATGTTCGGCCGCGACGAGTCTCGGGTAGATATGCAGGCCCCCTGCTTCGATGGTGAAATCATGATAGCCGCCGCGAAAGCGCATACCACGCATCTTGATGACGCGAAGCCGACGACGTTCGGCCCCATAATCAAGCGCCAATTGCTCGAGCATCACCACGCCATGCGCAATAGAATGAAGCTGCAAATCATCCTGCGAGGAAGAGAGATCGTCGAGAAGCACGACGGTGCAGTTCCGCTTGGTGAAGAAGTGCTTCAAGGCAAGGACCTGCCGACGATAGCGAAGCGGCGACTGTGCCAGCAGGCGCAACTCGGACAGGCTATCGAGCACCACACGGGTCGCATTGATCCGCTCCACTTCCGCAAAGATCAGCCCGGTAGTTTCGCTGAGCTCCATCTCGGCCGGATGAAACACCGTCAATTCCCGCTCCGGATCGAGGGTCGTCTCCGGCGGGACGAGCTCGAAAATGCCGACGTTCTCCAGCGACCAGCCGTGCCGCTCCGCCACCAACATCAACTCGCGCTTGGTTTCAGAGAGGGAGATGTAGAGCACGCGCTCTCCCGCGCGCACGCCCTCCAGCAGGAACTGGAGCGCCATGGTGGTCTTGCCCGTTCCGGGCCGACCTTCATAAAGATACATCCGGTTGGCATCGAAGCCGCCGCCCAGAATATTGTCGAGCCCCTCGCTTCCCGTGGATACGCGCCGCGCCTCCTGGGCTCCCGAGCCCTGCACCGCGCTCGAATTCCCCGCCATTCCGCCTCCCCTCATGCTCCCGTTGCCGCAAGAAGACATCGCCCGCCTTCTGGCGTTTTGACGGACCCTGCCGCAACAAGAACGCAGAGGCCGGTTCCCGGTTCCCGGCGACGGAGAGCGGACAATTGCAGCGAGCCTCAGGCGGCGCCGAGTTCGCCGGCAAGTGTGCCGATCGCCCCCACGTCGTAGCACCTGCTGACGGTACTTTGGTATCCTGCGCGACGCTTCGCTCGATCAGGCGGGCACCGAAGCCGGCGCGCGGGTTCGACCGCGGAGGGCCAATCTTCTCACGCCAATCAAAGGCCGGGGCGCGAGTTCCCTGCCAAGGAGCCCAAAATTTCTTCAGGATTAGTTGTGCGGAACATGCTCTAGAGACCCCGCCTGGCAGCCCGTGACGATCAGCGTTCGGAGTTGGCGCCAGCCGATTTCTCTTTACTGGAGAGATCCCGCACCAGGGCCTCCAGCGCTGCGAGATACCCATGTCGGCCGAAGCCCGCGCTATAGTAGCGGGAAATGTCCGCGAACCTTTCCGGTCCGAACGTTTTCCTGACGTCGTCTCTTGCAAACACATTCGAGAGATGAACGACCGCCAACGGCAGATTGGATTCCTGAATCGCAAACCGAAGTGCGTCCCCATTGAAGGAGAGACCGGCGGGATTGATGATGATGGCGTCCGAGGTGTCCTGGCGCTCCTGCAACCAATCGATGATCGTTCCTTCACTGTTCGACTGGAAATGTTCAACCTGAACGCCGAGCGTTTTGGCATGAGCATCGATATCGGCTTGCAGCTCG
>Ga0207647_10000666_pt1 | contig 26819 bp, 25 predicted proteins | sample KBSCornC2_FD_184295 | JGI IMG/M metagenome (GOLD analysis project Ga0207647, IMG submission 184295) | Corn rhizosphere microbial communities from Kellogg Biological Station, Michigan, USA - C2 (SPAdes) (version 2) | ecosystem: Host-associated > Plants > Roots > Rhizosphere ... | reverse complement strand
CCAGTTGGCCAGATGCTGACTGGAAATCCGTAACGTGGCCCGATCTTCCATCAGGCCGACGTCGTGGATGTCCGGCACCTTGGAGCAGCCCACGCCGTGATCGATCCAGCGCACCACGTAACCGAGAATGCCCTGGCAGTTATTGTCGATCTCCTGCTTCACGTCGTCGGGCGCCCAGTTCGACTGCGAGACCGGGATGGTCAAGATGTCAGAGAGCTTGGCCCGGCGGCCCGCCTTGGCCAGTTCGCGCTGACGGGCAGCCACGTTGACCTGGTGATAATGCAGCGCGTGCAGGGTTGCGGCGGTTGGCGAAGGCACCCACGCCGTGGTGGCGCCGGCTTGCGGATGGACGATCTTCTGCGCCAGCATGTCGGCCATTTTGTCGGGTGCGGCCCACATTCCTTTTCCGATCTGGGCACGGCCAGGCAGTCCATCGGCGAGACCGATATCGACGTTCCAGTCCTCATAGGCCTTGATCCAGGGCTGCCCCTTCATATCGTTCTTGCGGATCATTGGACCGGCTTCGATCGATGTGTGGATCTCGTCTCCGGTACGATCGAGGAAGCCGGTATTGATGAAAACGATCCGTTTGGAAGCCACCTGGATGCAGGCATTCAGGTTGACCGTGGTACGGCGCTCCTCGTCCATGATGCCGACCTTGAGCGTGTTCTCCGGCAGGCCCAGTATTTTCTCGACTTCGCCAAACAATTCGCAGGTCAGCGCGACTTCGTCAGGCCCGTGCATTTTCGGTTTGACGATGTAGACCGACCCGGCGCGGCTGTTTCTGGACTTCGAAAGGCCCTTGAGGTCATGTAGCGCAATCAGGCCAGTCACCGCCGCATCCAATATCCCCTCGGGAATTTCCGCGCCGCTTGAATCTAGAACGGCGTCGGTGACCATGTGATGGCCGACATTGCGCACCAAAAGCAGGCTGCGGCCATGCAGCCGGAGCTCGGTCCCATCCGGAGCGTGATAGACCCGATCGGGGTTCAGCGCGCGCTTGAGCGTTTTGCCGCCTTTTTCGAAATCTGCCGACAGGGTGCCATTCATCAGCCCGAGCGCATTCCGGTACACCAGCACCTTGTCTTCGGCATCGACCGCCGCCACGCTGTCTTCCATGTCGAGAATGGTGCTGACGGCGGATTCGATGATGACGTCAGCAACGCCGGCGGAATCGTCCTTACCGATCGGATGCTTGTGATCAATGCGGATCTCGATATGCAGGCCGTTATTCACCAGAAGCACGGCGGAAGGGTGGGCGGGATCGCCCTGGTAGCCGGCCAATTGCTCGTTGGATCGCAAGGCGGTGGCGTTGCCGCTCTTTAGCTTCACCGCGAGTTGGCCTGCGATGATGCCGTAGGCCGTCACATCGGTATGGCTTCCAGTCGCCAGCGGAGCGGCAGCATCCAGGAAAGCCTTGGCCCTGGCGATCACCTTGTCGCCCCGCGCCTTGTCGTAACCTTTGGCTTCATGGGCCTCGTGGGGGATCGCGTCCGTCCCATAAAGCGCGTCATAAAGACTGCCCCATCGGGCGTTGGCCGCGTTCAGGGCGTAGCGGGCATTGGTGAGGGGAACGACCAGTTGCGGACCGCAAATTTGTCCGATCTCCTGGTCCACATTGGCGGTTTGAACCGGTTGCGGCGCAGGCTCCGGCAGGAGATAGCCGATCTCCTTCAAGAATGCCGTGTAGGCATTGATGTCGAGCGGTTTGCCCTTATGGGTTCGGTGCCAATCGTCGATCTTTGCCTGCAGCGCATCGCGTGCTGCCAGCAGCGCACGATTTTTCGGGACGAGTTTCTGCAGGATCGCGGCCAGTCCCGCCCAAAAGTGGTCGGGCGAAATTCCGGTCCCCGGAGTGGCCTCCTGGGCAATGAAGTCAGAAAGGAGGGAGGCGATTTTCAGGCCGTGGATATCGGCACGCGTCATGGGAAACTCTCGCGCAATCAACAGGGCGTTCAGCAGTGGGTGGACGTGAGTGCACTGGTCGGCGTTCACGCCCCTTATTAACGCTAAAGCCCGGGAGGTGAGAAGACCTTTACCCGGGCTTGCTGCTCATAACAAAGGCGGGGAATCCTCAGATATTGGCACCAATATCCATGAGGTCCTCAAACAGGATCCCGGTTTTGGCCAACATCTGCTCGATCTCGTCCGTCGCATCACTGATGGAGCGAACCGAGGTGTCGATGGTCAGTTCGCAATCCCGGGGCGGTTCGTAATCATTGGCAATCCCCGTGAAGGATTGAAGCGTGCCGGCGCGAGCCTTGGCATAATGTCCCTTCGGATCGCGGCTCTCGCAGACGGCCGCCGGCGTGGCGACATAGATTTCGCGGAACGCGGTATCGGTCAACCGACGCGCGGTGGCACGGTCCTCGGCCGAGGGCGAAACAGCGGCGACGATGGCAATATGGCCGTTGCGGGCCAGATGCGCGGCAACTTCCGCCAGGCGCCGGATATTTTCGCTGCGGTCCTTCCTGGAAAAACTGAGATCGCTGTTGAGTCCGGCGCGCATGGTGTCCCCATCGAGCAGGATCGGTGAGCCGCCATGGCCGAAGAGGCGACGCTCCAGCGCCAGCGCCAGTGTCGATTTTCCAGAGCCGGGCAGGCCCGTAAGCCATAGCACCGCACCGGCATGGCGGTAGCGCGCCGAGCGCTCGTCGGGCCGCAGCGCCGATTCGACCGGCACGATATCGATCGGGATCGCCCGCTCGCCGGCATCGACTGAGAGCACCAGGCCGCCGCCAGCGATTCGGCCGTTGACTTCGATCACCAGCCGCCCGGTGCGCGGATTGTCCGTGGTGGGGTCGGCGGCAACTGGGTTGGCAAGCGCGATATCGATCTCGCCGACATGGTTGCGGCCGATCGTCTTGGTTTCCACACTCGACAACTCACCGGGATCGACCGCCTTGTCGATCGCAACGACGCGGGCGCGGCTTTCACGGGTGCCGATCCGCACCAGGATCGAGGTACCCTCTGTCAGCGGCTTGTCATGCAGCCAGAAAATCCGCGCATGGATGCGGCGAGTATCGCGTGGGGCGCTGCCGACGTGACCGATGACATCGCCGCGCTCGATGAACAATTCCCGATCGAGCGTAATACCGACCGAACGGCCCGCGCCTTGCGGCGCGCTGACCGGAGTTGCAGGCCAGCCCTCCACGGTCTTGATCCGGGCGAGCTTGCCGGCGGGCATGATCACGATTTCATCGCCCGTCTTGAGACTGCCGGACTCGATACGGCCGGCAACGATGCGGCGATCGTCGAACTTGTAGATCGCCTGCACCGGCAGTCGCAATGGCAGGGCGGCGAGTGGCCGGGCCGGCTCCAGGCTGTCGAGGGCTTCAACAACCGTCGGACCCTTATACCAGCCGATCCGCGCGGTGCGTTCGGCGACGCCGTCGCCGTCACGGGCCGAAATCGGAATCACCGCGGTCGGCGTAACGCCCAATCCGGTAAGATGTGCCGAGATCTCGTCGCTGATGTCTTTAAAGCGCGCCTCGCTGAAGTCGACCCGGTCCATCTTGTTGACGACGACGGCCACCTGCCGGATCCCGAGCAGATGCAGGAGATAGCCATGGCGGCGGGTCTGGTCACGCACGCCTTCCAGCGCGTCGATGATCAACACCGCGCCATCGGCCTGAGAGGCTCCGGTGATCATGTTGCGCAGGAATTCGGCATGGCCGGGCGCGTCGATCAACACGACGTCGCGGGCGCGAGTGCGAAAGGAAATCTGCGTGGTGTCAATGGTGATGCCCTGATCGCGCTCGGTCTGCAGCGCGTCCAGCAGAAACGACCATTCGAACGGCATGCCGCGTCGGGCGCTGACAGCCTTGAGCATTTCCAGCTTGCCCTCTGGCAGGCTGCCGGTTTCATGCAGCAACCTTCCGACCAGCGTGGATTTGCCGTGATCGACGTGGCCCACAATCACAATGCGGACAAGCGGGCGCGTGGTGCCGTTCGGGGTCGCCGATAGGGTCGTGTTGGGGACGATCATGTTCATCTGACCACTCAAATTATTGTCTTGTTGTCGTTCACAGATAACCGGCGACGCGCAGCCGCTCGAACGCGTCCTCGGTCTCATGATCTAGCGCACGACCCGCGCGCTCCGGTACCTTGGTCAGATTCAATTCGGCAAGAATTTCATCGATATTTGAGGCGGTCGACGTGACGGGATTAGTGATGTCGGAATCGCCGAGCGAGCGGTAGCGCTTGCCGTCCTTGGCCAAATAAAGTGGGATGATCGGAATGTTTTCCCGCTTGGTGTAGGCCCAGATATCGGCCTCGGTCCAATGCAGGATCGGGTGAACCCGCAGATGCGCGCCGGGCGGCGGCGATGCATTGAACTGGTCCCAGAATTCCGGTGGCTGGTCGCGCACGTCCCAACCGCCCTCGGTGCCGCGAGGCGAGAAGACGCGTTCCTTGGCCCGCGTGGCTTCTTCGTCGCGGCGAATACCGGCGATCAGGCCGTCAAAGCCGTATTTGGCGAGCGCCATTTTCAGCCCCTCGGTCTTGCGGGCGGCGGAACGCGCAGCCGGAGGCAAAGTGGGATCGACGGCATCGATCGGCGGACAGGGTTCGATCTTCAGATCGAGCTCCCATTCTTTCCGGTAATGGTCGCGAAAGGCGTACATCTCGGGAAATTTCTTCCCGGTATCGACGTGCATCGCGGGGAAGGGCACCTTGCCGAAGAACGCCTTCCGCGCGAGCCAGATCATCACGTTGGAATCTTTGCCGAGCGACCATAGCAGCGCCAGCTTTTTCAACCGCGCAAAGGCTTCCCGCAAAATGTAAATGCTCTGCGCTTCCAACGCGTCCAAGTGATCCATGGTCCGGCCTATCCATCCAGGTTTCGGAGCGCTCGTTTCCAGGGCGGCGACGATGTGAAGTAAGTCGCCTCCGGAAAGCGAAGTCGCCGGGAAGAAGAATCTCCCCTCGCCCCTTTTTGGGGGTAAAGTTTCTAAGGTTGCGCCGCAATAGAGAAGAAATAATTTTCTCTTTGCGCCTCTTGCCTGAGACATATATAGAAAATAATTCTAGTCAACCCCCGAAGTGGGGACACAAGGTGTTGCATGCGGTTTCTGCCGATCTTTTTGAATCTAGAATCGGGCCCGATCCTGCTCGTGGGTTCCGGCGAACTCGCGCATGCCAAGCTGCGCCTCCTGCTTGCCGCCAATGCGCAGGTCCGCTGGTTTGCAACCGATGGCAATTATGATGTGCCTGGAATCAGCCCCGCCCAGGCCGCCCGTATCGTGCGCGTTGAGGGCGATCCAGTGACTGCGGAAATCAATGGCGTGATCGCCGTCCTTTGCGCGGGCGCCGGAGAGGTTGCCGCGGCGATGTCGTCGCGCGCAAAGGCGCTCGGCCTTCCGATCAATGTGATGGACGAAGTCGAACGCTCCAGCTTTATCTTTCCGGCGATCGTCGATCGCGGCGATGTCGTTGTCGCGGTTGGAACAGGCGGCGCATCCCCTGTGGTGGCGCGGCGGGTGCGCGAGCGCATCGAAGCGGCGCTGCCGGCACGGATCGGCGATCTCGCCGGATTGATTGGCAAATGGCGCAAGCCGATTCATGCCCGCATCCCCGAGATGAAGCTGCGGCGACGGTTTTGGGAACGGGTGGTGGATGGCCCGATCGGTACCCTCGTGCTGGACGGCCGTGGCCGTGAAGCGGAACAGGCGCTGCAGGCTATCGAGGACCCCGCGCAATTCGCGGGTGCTGCGAGCACCAAGGTGGTGCCGGGTCGGGTGACTCTCGTTGGAGCCGGCCCCGGTGATCCAGATCTGTTGACGGTGAAGGCGCTCCGCGAATTGCAGGACGCCGACGTCGTGTTTTACGACGAACTGGTATCTTCTGAGATTCTCGATCGTGCGCGCCGCGACGCTGCGCGTATCCCGGTCGGCCGCCGCGTTGGAAAGCCGGGCATCGGTCAGGAAGCCATCAATGAGCTCTTGATCAAGGCCGCCCGAGATGGACAGCGTGCTGTCCGGCTAAAGGGCGGCGATTCCTTTATCTTCGGCCGGGGAGGCGAGGAGGTCGAGGCGCTGCGCCAGGCAGGGGTGACCGTCTCCGTGGTTCCCGGAATTACCGCAGCCCTTGGGGCTGCGTCGCAGTTCGAGGTGCCCCTCACGTTTCGCCACGAGGCCTTGCGCATCACCTTCCTGACCGCACATAAGGCTCGCGACGCTGAGATCGTCGACTGGGCGGCGTTGACCGATACGGCGATGACCGTGGTCATCTATATGGGAATGACGGCGGCTGCCACGATCCGCGCCGGCCTTCTCGCCGCCGGCCGCTCGCCGCAAACGCCCGTCGGCGTATTTGCCCGTGTCAGCCGTGCGGATGCGCAATCCTCGGTTGGCGCGCTGGACGAATTGCCGGAACTCGTGCAACGGGTGGACGGTGGCCCCGCTATCCTGATCGTCGGCGACGTCGTCGCTCATTCGGCGCCTTGGCGCGCCTCACAACTCTCTCAACTGGTCTCGCATTTTCAGGTCGCTGCAGAATGACTTCTCCGCTTCAACAAAAGATCAAGATCACGGGTCCCTCGATTGTGACGGCCAACCGCACTGGTGACGGCGTGGTGATTTATCGCACCGCGCAGCACAGCTGGTCGACACTCCTGGCGGAGGCCGCCATCGTGCGCGATGCGGACTCCGCCCGAACGCTGCTGGCTGAGGCTGTCGCTGATGACGTCGGCGCAGTCGGTGCCTATATCGCTCCAGTCGAGATCGGCCAGGATGGCGAAGTCCGGCCCGGTAATTTGCGCGAAAGCATCCGCCTGCAGGGCGTCACGATCGGTCTCAGGGCTCCCGCGTAAGGAATTGCCATGTACGCCTATGATGAAATCGACCGTACGCTGGTCAGCGAGCGCGTTTCGGAATTTCGCGATCAGGTGAAGCGCCGCCTTTCGGGCGAGCTCACTGAAGACGAGTTCAAGTCGCTGCGCCTGATGAATGGCGTCTACCTGCAGCTCCATGCCTATATGTTCCGCGTCGCCATCCCCTATGGCACCATGTCCTCAAAGCAGCTGCGGCGGCTTGCCCACGTGGCGCGGCGCTATGATCGCGGCTATGGGCATTTCACCACGCGACAGAACATCCAGTTCAACTGGATCAAGCTTGCCGATCTGCCCGATGCACTGGCGGATCTTGCCGAAGTCGGCATTCATGCCATGCAGACCAGCGGCAATTGCACCCGCAATGTCACGTCGGATCAATGGGCGGGCGTCGCGCCGGGCGAAGTTGAAGATCCCCGGATCTGGGCCGAATTGCTGCGTCAATACACGACGCTTCATCCTGAATTTTCCTTCCTGCCGCGCAAGTTCAAGTTCGCGATCACGGCATCCGAACATGATCGGGCCGCCATCAAGATTCACGATATCGGTTTGCGCCTCCACAGGAACGCGGCGGGTGAACTCGGCTTCGAAGTGCTGGTCGGCGGCGGGCTTGGCCGTACGCCGTTCATCGGCAAGACCATCCGCGAATTCGTGCCGGGCGAGGACATCCTGAGCTATGTCGAGGCCATCCTGCGCGTCTATAACCAGTATGGCCGTCGCGACAATATCTACAAGGCGCGCATCAAGATCCTGGTGCACGAGCTCGGTATCGACAAGTTCCGCCAGGAGGTCGAGGAGGAATGGCTTCAGATGCGCGACAGCGTATTGAAGCTCGATCGCGAAGTGGTCGAGGATATTCGCTCCCGCTTCACCTATCCTCCTTACGAAAAACTCCCGCATATGCCGGAGGAACTGAAGAAGGCGGCGCACGATCCGGATTTCGAGGCATGGCGCAAGAACTCGGTCGCGCTCCACAAGGTGCCGGGTTATGCGATAGTAACGCTGTCGCTGAAGCCGGTCGGTGGACCTCCGGGCGATGCCACTGCGGAACAGATGGACGCGGTCGCAGATCTCGCTGACCGCTATTCATTCGGCGAGATCCGTGTCGGTCACGAGCAAAATCTTGCGCTGCCGCACGTGGGCCGGCGTGACCTGCCGGCATTGTGGCGCGAGCTGGACAAGCTTGGCCTTGCGACCCCGAACGTCAACCTGATCACCGACATCATCGCCTGCCCGGGGCTGGATTATTGCTCGCTCGCCAATGCGCGCTCGATTCCGATCGCGCAGGAATTGACCCGGCGATTTGCCAACCATGACACCGCCAATTTGATCGGCCGCCTCCACATCAATATTTCCGGCTGTATCAACGCCTGCGGCCATCACCATGTCGGTCATATCGGCATTCTCGGCGTCGAGAAGAACGGCGAGGAGTTCTATCAGATCACCATCGGCGGGCGTGCCGATGAGAACGCCGCGATGGGAGTTCTGATCGGACCGGCGGTCCCCTATGACGAAGTCGCCGATGTGGTCGAAGACATTGTCGAAGCCTATCTGGCGCTGCGCCAGCGCCCGGACGAACTTTTTGTCGATGCCGTGAAGCGACTGGGCGTCGAGCCATTCAAGGAGCGGGTTTATGCCACTCGTTAAAGGCGGAAAGATTGTCAGCGACGCCTTTGCCCATGTCGAGGACGACGAGCCGATGCCGGCCGAGGGTGGCGTTCTTGTCTCGGCCAAGCGTTTTCTGGCCGAGCCGGCTGCGCTTTGCAGCCGGGTCGGAGGCGTCGGTGTGATCTGGCCGAACAATCGCGATCTCGACGACCTTTTGCCGTGGTTGTCCCGTGTGGCGGCGGTCGCGCTGGTGTTTCCGAGTTTCCGTGACGGTCGCGCCTACAGCCAAGCCCGCTTGTTGCGGGAACGACATCAATATCACGGCGAGTTGCGCGCAATCGGCCAGGTGCTGCGCGATCAGTTCGTGTTCATGTTGCGCGCCGGCTTCGATGCCTTCGAGGTGAAGAAGCAAAGCGACGCAGAGGTCTTTGCCGCCACCGCAAAACGTTATTCGGTGTTCTATCAGCCGACCGGAGACGGAAGGCTTACCGCGCTACATCGAAGGATGCAGCTGCGTCATTCAGAGAGTGCAAGTCAATGAGCTTTGAAACAGGTGAAATCTTGTTGGAACGTGGTGCCGACCTATTAAAAACGCCGTCCGCGAAGGCGCTTGACTCCGCGCTGCAGGAGGCCACCCCCGCTGAGGTGATTTCCGCCGCGCTGCGGACCGTCGGCCGGGAGCATCTCGCCCTGGTGTCATCGTTCGGCACGGAATCCGCGGCGCTCCTGAAGGTGATGGCCGATGTTGATCCCGCTATCCCCGTGATCTTCCTCGACACCGGCTGGCTGTTCGAGGAGACGCTGGCCTATCGCGATCAGCTGATCGCACGGCTTGGCCTGCGTGACGTACGGTCCGTCAAACCGCTGCAGGAAACGCTCGATCGCAAAGACCCCGACGGCGAGCTGTGGTTTTCCAATCCGGACGCCTGCTGTCGTATCCGCAAGGTGGAACCCCTGGCTCGGGCACTTTCTCCGTTCCGTGCCTGGATCAATGGCCGCAAGCGCTTTCAGGGCGGCATGAGGGCCGATATTCCCGTTGTCGAGCAGGACGGCGAACGCCTGAAGTTCAACCCGTTCGCCCACGTTTCGCGCGAAGAGATCGAAGCCATTTATCGAGAAGCAGACCTGCCTCAGCATCCGCTCGTGGCGTCCGGTTATCTCTCCGTCGGTTGCATGCCTTGCACCAGCCGAACCTCCTCGGATGAAGACACCCGCTCCGGTCGCTGGCGGGGCCGTGCCAAGACAGAATGCGGCATTCATACAATGAAGACTTCATAGGACAATCGCGCTGCGCCGTCGCAAACAATGAAAAGCGGTTTCGTTGACTCGCAGGCGCGTTCCCTTGAGTTATGTCGGCTCGTGATCGCGCACTGACGCAGCGGTCAACGAGGTCATGGAGTCTTCCACATGCCCCGTCGTTTCCTGGCGATCCTGATCGGCCTGCTCTGGGCCGGCTCGGCCGCTGCCGCCGACGTCTCCCTGCTCAATGTGTCCTATGATCCGACCCGCGAGCTCTATGTCGATTTCAACAAAGCCTTTGCTGTGGCCTATCAAAAAGAGACCGGCAAGAGCATTGAGATCAAGCAGTCCCACGGCGGATCAGGCTCGCAGGCGCGGGCTGTGATCGATGGCTTGCAGGCCGATGTGGTGACGCTGGCGCTCGCTTATGACATCGATGCGATTGCGGGTAAGGGTTTGCTGTCGGCCGACTGGCAGAAGCGGTTGGCGCAAAACGCCTCACCCTACACGTCGACGATTGTGTTCCTGGTGCGCAAGGGCAATCCCAAGGGGATCAAGGATTGGGATGACCTGGTAAAGCCCGGTGTTGGCGTGATCACGCCCAATCCCAAGACGTCCGGCGGAGCCCGTTGGAATTATTTGGCGGCCTGGGGTTTTGCTCTGAATAAATACGGCTCGGCGGACAAGGCCCGGCAGTTTGTCGCCGACCTCTATCAGAATGTTCCAGTACTCGACACAGGCGCACGCGGCTCGACAGTGACCTTTGTCGAACGCGGCGTCGGTGACGTGCTGCTGGCGTGGGAAAATGAGGCGCTGCTCGCTCAGCGGGAGTTTGGCAAGGACAAGTTCGAGATCGTGGTTCCGCCGCGGTCAGTTCTGGCCGAACCACCGGTCGCGGTCGTCGACAAGGTCGTCGACCGAAAAGGCACCCGCGCGGCCGCTGACGCGTATCTTCGTTACTGGTATACCAAAGAGGGGCAAGAAATTGCCGCGCGCAATTTCTATCGACCGCGCGATCCGGAGGTGGCGAAGGCCTATGAGGCGTCTTTCGCCAAAGTTGAATTGTTTACGGTCGACGACGTTTTTGGCGGCTGGACCAAGGCCCAGAAGGACCATTTCGGCGAAGGCGGCATATTCGATCAGATCTACAAGAACTGATGCGATTTCGGGGAGCGAGGGGGACTGTGAAAGGGGGGGCAGGACGACGCAGCACGTTGCCGGGCTTTGGTCTCACCATGGGACTGACGTTGACCTGGCTTTCCCTGATCATCCTGATCCCGCTCGCCGGTCTGTTCTTCAAGACATTCGAACTCAGCCTTGACCAGTTCTGGGCCATCCTGACCAGCCGGCGGACGCTCAGCGCGTTGCGAGTGTCCTTTGGCCTGGCTTTCGCCGCGGCCATGGTCAATCTGGTGATGGGAACGATCGTGGTGTGGGCCCTGGTGCGCTATCAGTTTCCAGGGCGCCGCATCTTCGATGCGATTGTGGATGTTCCCTTTGCGTTGCCGACGGCGGTTGCCGGCGTTGCGTTGACCGCGCTGTTCGCTCAAACCGGCTGGCTCGGTGCGCCGCTGGCCCAGCTCGGCGTCAAGGTGGCGTTCACGCCGGTCGGTATTTTCGTTGCCATGATCTTCATTGGCATCCCGTTTGTGGTGCGCACGGTGCAACCGGTGCTCATCGATCTCGATGCGGAGGTCGAAGAGGCTGCGGCAAGTCTCGGCGCCAACCGCTGGCAGACGATCACAAGGGTGATCCTGCCGAGCCTCATTCCTGCACTGATGACCGGATTTGCGTTGGCCTTTGCTCGCGCCGTGGGTGAATATGGCTCCGTCATTTTCATTGCGGGAAACCTGCCGAATGTCTCAGAAATAGCTCCGCTACTGATCGTGATCCGCCTGTCGGAATTTCGTTACGCCGACGCCACGGCGATCGCGGTTGTTATGCTGGTGGCGTCCTTTCTGATTATTTTTGTCGTCAATCGCATTCAGCGCTGGGCGCAAACTCGTATTCCTGCGCACTAGCATGTCCTTGAGATGAACGATCGTCCGACCTCATTCAATTCCGCTAGCGCCGACTCTCGCACCGAGCCGCGAGCGGTGCGCTTTCTCATCACCGCAATTGCGTTGATCTTCCTGACGGTCTTCGTGGTGCTGCCGCTCGTGGTGGTGTTTGCCCAGGCCTTCGCCAAGGGGATCGGCACCTATTTCGCGGCGCTTGGGGAGCCTGAAGCCCTGTCCGCCATCCGCCTGACGCTTCTGACCGCTTTCATCTCCGTTTCGCTCAACCTGGTGTTCGGCGTGATTGCCGCTTGGGCCATCAGCAAATTCGAGTTTCGAGGCAAGACGCTGTTGATCACCCTGATCGATCTTCCGTTCTCGGTCAGTCCGGTGATCTCGGGCCTGGTGTTCGTGCTGATGTTCGGCGCGCAGGGTTATTGGGGCCCGTGGCTGCAGAGCCACAACATTCACATCCTGTTTGCGCTGCCGGGGATCGCGCTTGCCACGACGTTCGTGACCTTTCCCTTCGTGGCGCGGTCCCTAATCCCGCTGATGCAGGAACAGGGCACCCAGGAGGAAGAGGCGGCGATTTCGCTCGGTGCGTCCGGCCTGCAGACCTTCTTCCGCGTCACCTTGCCGAACGTCAAATGGGGCTTGTTGTATGGCGTTCTGCTCTGCAACGCCCGCGCGATGGGCGAATTCGGCGCGGTGTCGGTGGTGTCCGGCCACATCCGCGGTGAGACCAATACCATGCCGCTATTGGTCGAAATCCTTTACAATGAATATCAGTTCGTTTCGTCATTCGCGATCGCCTCGCTGCTGGCCATGCTGGCGCTGATCACGCTGATCGCAAAGACGATCCTGGAACGGCATCTGGACGAAGGGCAGTTATCCGGTGGCGATTGAAGTCAAGAATCTGGTCAAGAAGTTCGGTACTTTTGCCGCGCTCGATCACGTCGACCTGCGGGTCGCCGACGGCGAATTGCTGGCGCTGCTTGGCCCCTCGGGATCCGGCAAGACGACGCTGCTGCGGATAATCGCCGGCCTCGACTGGCCTGACTCCGGGGAAGTGTCGTTTGACGGGCAGGACGCGCTGGCGCATGGCGCGGGCGAACGCAACGTCGGCTTTGTGTTCCAGCATTACGCGCTGTTTCGCCACATGACGGTGTTCGAGAATGTGGCCTTCGGCCTGCGTGTCCAACCGCGCGCGGTTCGAAAGGACGAAGCGGCAATCCGCGCTCGGGTTAAGGAGCTGCTCGATCTCGTGCAGCTCGATTGGTTGTCGGACCGCTATCCGAGTCAGCTCTCCGGCGGCCAGCGGCAGCGCATCGCGCTGGCACGGGCGCTGGCAATTGAGCCGCGCATCCTGTTGCTTGATGAACCGTTTGGTGCGCTCGATGCCAAGGTTCGGAAAGAGCTGCGGCAGTGGCTGCGCTCGCTGCATTCCGAAATCCACGTAACGTCGATCTTCGTCACCCATGATCAGGAAGAAGCGCTGGAAGTCGCCAACCGGGTGGTGGTGATGGACAAGGGACGGATCGAGCAGGTCGGCACCCCTGGCGACGTCTATGATAATCCCGCCACCGCCTTTGTGCACGGCTTCATCGGCGAATCCATCGTGCTGCCGGTCGATGTCAGCGAGGGCTGTGTGCGACTTGGCAAAAAGGTTTTGAATATCGCCGCTGATGGTCTTGAGAGTGGCGCCTCGCGGCTGTTCATACGCCGCCATGACATGCAGGTCGAACCGGCAGGGACCGGCGCACTCGAAGGTGCGGTCCGTCACGTACGGACCTTCGGTCCGATCCAGCGCGCCGAGGTGGCGCTGTCGGTGGTCGACGGCGAAACCCTGATCGAGATCGACGCACCGCGCGACCGTCCCTTGCAGGTCGGGGACGTCATCGGCCTGCATCCGCGCCGCTTCCGGATTTTTGCCGGGCAGGAGTGACCGCCTTTTGTAAAGAACAAAAGATGAATCGGTTGCGGACCGGTTCATATCGGGTATTTGCCCATCGTAAGGGCCCGCCGTTCACCAATCAGCCACGGTTGATGTGCAACAACGGGCCTCCAATTGGGGGAATATCAAAATCATGCGCACGGCCTTGGCGATGATCGGTCTGTTGGTGCTCGGCGGTTGCGCGACGGAGCCCCCGCTGACCCAACAGCCTTCAATGTATGTGAGCATGGCTGATAGCGGGGCGAAGCTCGATTCTCAGGCGGCGGCCTCGATGATTTCGCAATATCGGCAGAACAATGGGCTCGGCGCGGTTATGATCGATCCGCAGCTGATGTCTCTGGCGGAAAATCAGTCGCAGGCCATGGCAAGCCACAACAAGCTCGATCATGGCGTAAAGGCACCTTTGCCGCAGCGGCTGAATTCAGCCGGCTATCCGGCTATCCTTGCGGTGGAAAATGTCGGCGCGGGTTATCATACCCTGGCCGAGGCGTTCTCCGGCTGGCGGGATTCGCCGCCGCACCGGACCAACATGCTGAAAAGTGGTGTCACAAAAATGGGCATCGCGGCAAGCTATGCTCCCAATACCAAATACAAGGTGTTCTGGACGCTGATCATGGCGGCCACCGAAGAGCGACGATAAAGAGCGATAAATCAGCTGTGACTGCCGAAGAGCGGCAGGTGATTGACGCCGACGTCCGCAGCAGTCAACCTGAGCTGCTCTCCTGTCGATCAAGGACGATGGCAGAATCTGGCTTCCCACCACCCGCTAGGACGCCCGCCAACGCGACACGCGTGCTGGTGCTGCAGGGAGGCGGAGCGCTCGGCTCTTATCAGGCCGGCGCCTATCAGGCGCTGTGCCACTTTGGGTTTGAGCCCGAGTGGGTGGCCGGCATCTCGATCGGGGCGGTGAATGCCGCCATCATCGCCGGCAATCCGCCGGAAAAGCGGGTCGAGCGGCTGAAGGAGTTCTGGCACATGGTCTCGGCGCCGGTGTCCTGGAAGCCGATTACATCAGGCGATTACGAGCGCGCTTATTTCAACCAAACGAGTGCCGCGCTGATCGCTACCTTCGGCGTGCCCGGCTTCTTCAGGCCGCGTATTCCCCCCGCGCCGCTGTGGCCGCAAGGCAGCCCGGAGTCGCAGAGTTACTATGACACCAGCCCATTGCGTGCCACGCTGGAGCGGCTGGTCGATTTCGATCGGATCAACGATTTGAAAACCCGGCTCAGTGTCGGCGCGGTCGGCGTGACCTCCGGCAATTTCCGCTATTTCGACAATTTCGAATTCAAGACGCTTGGCAAGAAAATCGGCCCCGAGCACATCATGGCCTCCGGAGCGCTACCTCCGGGCTTTCCCTCGATCGTGATCGATGGCGAGCATTATTGGGATGGCGGGATCGCCTCCAATACGCCGCTGGATTATGTGCTCGATGCAGAGACCCGGAATGATCTCCTGATCTTCCAGGTGGATCTGTTCAGCGCGCGGGGTTCGCTGCCGCGCACGCTGCTCGACGCCGCCGAACGCGAAAAGGATATTCGATATTCCAGCCGCACGCGGATGAATACCGATAAGAACAAGCAGGTGCATAACGCCCGAAGGGCGTTGCGCGACCTGATCGGAAAATTGCCCGATGATCTGAAGAGCGATCCTTCCGTGGAAATCCTGCGCGAGGCGGCCAGGGAGAACACCGTCACCGTGGTGCATTTGATTTACCGCAGCAAGGACCATGAATCCGCCTCCAAGGATTACGATTTTTCGCGCGTCGGAATGGTTGATCATTGGAATGCGGGTGCGCGCGATGTTCACCTCTCGATGCGGCATAAGGACTGGCTGGAACGGCCGCAGTCCGGCGAAACCATGGTGACCTACGATCTCTCGGCCGATGCCGAACCTTCGGCGCAAGACAGGAGTACGTGAAAAATGGGTACGTTGACAGGAAAGACGGCAGTCGTAACTGGTTCAACCAGCGGCATCGGGCTTGCCTATGCGCGGGCCTTCGCGGGCGCCGGCGCCAATATCGTGATCAACGGGATGGGTGCGCCGGCCGATATCGAAAGGGAGCGTGCCGCTATCGAAGCCGATTTCAAGGTCAAGGCGATTCATTCGCCGGCAGACATGAGCAAGCCTGCCGAGATCGCCGAGATGGTCGCGCTCGGAGAAAAGACCTTCGGCTCGGTCGATGTCCTCGTCAACAATGCCGGCATCCAGTTTGTGTCCCCGATTGAGGAATTCCCGATTGAGAAATGGGATGCGATTATCGCGATCAATCTGTCCTCGGCATTCCATGGCATCCGCGCCGCGGTGCCCGGCATGAAGAAGCGTGGCTGGGGGCGGATCATCAATACCGCCTCGGCGCATTCGCTAGTCGCCTCGCCGTTCAAGTCGGCCTATGTCTCGGCCAAGCATGGCATCGCCGGCCTCACCAAGACCGTGGCGCTCGAGCTTGCCACCTTCAAGATCACCTGTAATTGCATCTCGCCGGGTTATGTCTGGACGCCGCTGGTCGAGAAACAGATTCCGGACACCATGAAGGCGCGCAATTTGACCAAGGAGCAGGTCATCAAGGACGTATTGTTGGAGGCGCAGCCGACCAAGGAGTTCGTCACTTCCGAGCAGGTGGCGGCACTGGCGCTGTTTCTCTGCGGCGACGACGCGGCGCAGATCACCGGCGCCAACCTCTCAATTGATGGTGGCTGGACCGCGGCCTGAGTTCAAGGGGATGAAGCTATCGTTTGCCGAAAGCCAGGACGTGAAGCTTGAGGCGCCGGCGTACGATCCAGAACAGCAGCACGGTCTCGAAGGTCAGCGAGATCGAGGTCGCCGCCGCTGCACCATGGGCGCCGAAGCGGGGCACGAGCAATACACAGAGCCCGACGTTCATCAGGAAGGCGAGCGCATAGGCGAGCGCGCAGATATGCTGGTGGCCGAGCATGTTGAGCAGCCGTTCGACCGGGCCAATGGCTGCGCGTACCACAAGACCAATCGCGGCGATAAACATGATGTCGTAGCCCGCCACGAAGTTCGAGCCGAACAACCACAATAGCGGTTTGCCGAGGGCCAATAGCAGCATTGTGGCCGCAAGCGAGGGCCAAAAGGTCCAGGTGATGGCGTGCGCGACATAGGCCGACAGCCGGGCCTGGTCTCCGGTCGCGTGGTACTCGGCGAAGCGATGCGCGGTGGTCGCCGACATCGCGTAATGAATGAAGGAAACCAGCGCCAACGTCTTGATGACGGCGAAATAGATGCCGACCTCTTCGGACGGGCGAAATTGCTGCAGCACCAGCACGTCGGTATAGGACAATAGAAGATAGAAACCTTCCACCATCAGGATCGGCAGGGATACCGCAAGCCAGCCTTTGACGTCATAGGCCTTGGGCCCGGATACCACGTGATCGCCGAGCCTGCGGTTGAGCAGGATCATCTGGCCGATCATCGCAAGCCACACGGCTGCCGCGCTGGCGAGCATCGCCGCGCTGGCGCTCAACTGAAAACCGAGCGCGAAGGCCCCTGCGGTCAGACCCATGATCAATGCCTGACGGACGATGAATTGCGGCATCAGCCCAAGGCGCATCCAGTCATGCGCCCGCGCAATCCCGTCCTGGGTGTTGGCGACCACAAAGGCAGGTAGCGTCAGGCAGCCGATGTAGAGCGGCACGATTTCATTTGCCTCGATCCAGGGCGAGATTTGCCAGACGAGGCCCGCAAGCAGCGCCGAGACAATGGATGACACGATCAGGGTCAGCCAGCGGCTGCCCGACAGAAACCCCCGCAACAAAGCGTGCGCATTGGCGGCTCGATATTCGGGGATGATCTTTTGTGCCGAAACCGAAATACCGAAATCCATCATGCTGCCGAGCAGCAGCACCCAGGTCCAGACATACACATAGACGCCATACTCCGAGCCGCTCATCCAGCGGGCGAGCACGATCTGCGCAGCGTAAGCGAGGCCGGCACTGAGGACGCGGATGATGAAAATGGTGCCGGCCAGGCGTTTGGTTAGCGAGGCTTCGCTGCTGTCGCCAAGCAAGCCAGCCAACCGCGTGCGCAGGCGCGCGGCGAACCGGGAAGCCCATCGGGGTCGAGGCGAGGCATCCATCACGGCCACTGCGGACTATTCCTGCGCGGTTTTAGCGATGGTCCTGCCTATCAACGATCCGTTAAGATTCAGTGCTGCCCGCCTGGACGGCTGACCTGGAGCGGGGAAACCAAAATGCCATTTATTTGAGGGCTTGCAGGGCCTGCGCGGCCGCCCGCGCCGCAGCCTGGCGTCGTTCCTGGAATTTGGCTGCGGAAGCCCTCGCCTGCTCGACGAGGCCAGGCTCGGCGCTCTGCGGCGATCCCCCGATAAAGAAAGAAGCGGACGGATCATATTCCATGGCGAGTTGCACCTGGCGCGCCCGGGTGACGTCGAACAGGTCCCCCGCAAGGGAAAGCGCGAAATCGATTCCGGATGTCACACCCGCGCCGGTGATGCGGTTGCGGTCCCGTACCACTCTTTCGGCCACCGGATACGCACCGAACACGGCCAGCTGATCGAGCGACATCCAGTGACAGGTCGCGCGATAGCCGGTGAGCAATCCTGCCGCGGCAAGCACCAGCGATCCCGTGCATACCGAGGTGATCAATTGAGCTCCGCTGGCTTGCTGGCGGAGAAAATTCAAGGTTTCCTCGTCCTGCATCAGCTGCAATTGACCAGGGCCGCCCGGGACGAAGAGAATGTCGGCCTGCGGGCAGTCTGCGAATGTGGTGGTGGGCGTTAGCCGCAAGCCGCGCGCATCATCGACTGGCTCCAATGTCTTCCAGGTCAGGTGCAGAGCGAGTTCCGGGAAGCGCCCGAACACTTCATAGGGACCGGTGAGATCGAGTTGGGTGAGGTGCGGATAAAGCAGCATGACGACGTTCATGGCGGTCCTCGTTGAAGAAGCAGGCGAGCTTTCGAAGCTGCTGCCTCGCGCCGATTTTAATTCAGATTGACGTTGAATTCGTAGGCGCGCTCGCCCCCCACGAGGGTCAGCTTGAGCGCCGCACCTGCCGGATTGACCCCCGGCGGCACGCCCTCGAGTTCGAAGGTAAAGCGGCGGAAGCCTGCCGGACCATGGCTGAGCTGCTTTGGTATCGGCAGTCCCCAATCGGGAGTAGGACCTTCGACAAACAGGTTCACCGGCTTGGCGTCCGGGCTGACCACGTCCACCAGAACGGTGGATTTCCCCTCGCGCCGGACATCGAGAATGGTCAAGGGATTCGGATCGCCGATGCTGGCCGGCTTGGGAACGGTATCAAGGGCGGCAAACAGCGCGCTGTCTTCCGTGGAAGCGACGCTGGTGAAGGAGAGTTCGACATTGGCTTCGACGGGGATGCAGAGCTTTTCGCAGACGGCGTAATCGACCGTGGCACGCAATGTCACCGGCTTGTCGGGATCCTTGGGAACCATGCGCAGTGGCAGCACCACCTGGTGTTGATAGCCGAGCGAATGGCCTCCAGCACCGTCATCAAATTTAATGGGAGCCGGCCAAAGCACGGTCACCGCCTCGACATTTTCCGACTTGGAAAAGTCAAAGCGGGGCGGCACCCCGGAATCGCCGGGCGTCCGCCAATAGGTTTTCCATCCCGGGTTTAGCTGGAAGGCGATTCCGCCAAGCAGCACGCCGCCGCTACGGGATCCCGCCAGCAAACGAACGGCGGAATGGGTGTCCTGCTGCCAGGGCGAGGCGTCATCCGCATGTGCCTGCGGCGCTAAGCCAACGATCATGGAAGCTGCGGCAACAACGCGCGCCGTGCGGAGGGGAACCATTGCGATCATGGATGTCCTTTACAAGGCAAGGCGGCGGTAAACCATTGAATTGCTTGTGATGCATTTGCAGACGGCGGCGATGCTTGATTGACAGAAACGCCACCCAATATCAGGATATGAAGCAATAGACGAAAGCCATTTGCGCATGAAAGCTGCAGGCCAAAGACCGGAATCCCCGGATCGTAGCTCCGAAGATCGCGCCTCTCGCGATGAGGCCTCGTCGGAGCAGGGCTATCTCGATGGTCGTCTCTTGATCGCCATGCCGGTCATGGAGGATGAGAGGTTCGCTCGTTCGGTCATCTATGTTTGCGCGCACTCCTCCGAAGGCGCCATGGGCATCGTCGTCAATCGCGCGGCCGGCAGTATCGATTTTCCGGAACTCCTGATGCAGCTCGACATCATCGAGAAGGGGACCGAGATCAAGCTGCCGCACAACGCCGAAACCATGAAGGTGCTGAGGGGCGGCCCTGTCGAAACGGGCCGGGGCTTCGTGCTCCATTCCAGTGATTTTTTCATCAAGGACGCAACGCTCGAAATCGACGATGGTATCTGCCTGACGGCAACCGTCGATATTCTCAAGGCGATCGCGCAAGGCAAGGGTCCCAAGCACGCGATCCTGGCTCTCGGCTATGCCGGCTGGGCGCCAGGCCAGCTGGAAAACGAAATCCAGCACAATGGCTGGCTGCACTGCGACGCCGATCCTGATCTTATTTTCGGCGACGATGTCGAGGAAAAATACTGGCGCGCGATCCGGAAAATCGGAATCGATCCCGGTATGTTATCGACGGAGGCGGGACACGCCTGATCGGTAAGAACCTGCCGAGTTCATCATGCGCCGACGTTATGAATGCCGGCGCAGAATGCGTTCGAATGTTGCGAGGCATCAGGCGTTCCGCGCCATCAGCCCACCATCGACCGGAATGATGGCTCCCGTCAGGAAGGAAGCCGCCGGCAGGCAGAGGCTCAACGTCATATGGGCCACTTCTTCGGGGGCGCCGTAGCGGCCGAGCGCGGTGCGCCGCTTCGCATAAATTTGCTTATGCTCGTCCTGTATCCGCGCCGTCATGCCAGTGGTGATCGGCCCAGGGCAAATGCAGTTGACGGTAATGCCCTCGCGCCCGAGCTCGACCGCAAGCGAACGAGTCCATCCGACAACCCCGCCCTTCGCCGCCGAATAGGGGCTGAATGTCGCGGTGGCGCCGAGCGCCTCCGTGGAGGCGATGTTGACAATCCGAGGGCTTTTCGATTTGCGCAGATAGGGCAGCGCCGCGCGAACCACGCGCGGATGCGCGGTCAGCATCACGGCAATGGCCTTGTCCCATGCCGCTTCATAATCATCGCTGTCGATCGGCCGCGAAACCGAAATACCGGCGTTGTTGATGACGATATCGAGTCCGCCGAAATGTCCGGCGCTTTCCTTGACGACGTTGTTGATGTTGTCGCGGTTCGAGACGTCAAGCGCCCAGGCGCGGGCTTTGCCGCCCTGCGCGGAAATCTCTGCGGCGACCGCGGCGGCCCCCTCCGCGTCGAAATCGGTGATGGCGACGTTGGCGCCTTCGGCGGCGAACACGCGGGCGGTGGCCCGCCCCATGCCACTGGCGGCGCCGGTAATGAAGGCGGTTAGTCCGGCAACCGAGCGGCTGAGCTGTTTGAAATCCGACATCAGGGAATCCGTGCGCGAGCGGTTGGCTCAAAGAGAGTCACAGCCAGGTAAGGAGCCTTGACCAAGACCTTGGGACCAAGACCTGTCAAGCGAATGAGATCATTGCCTGTGCCTGCACCGGCGAGTCCCATCAGGTCAGCTCCCGGCATTCTATCGCTGCCTAAAAAGAAGCGGCGCGTGGAATTGGATGCATCAGAGCCTGGAACTTGAACCGGACCGGACGGGTTAGATTGCCGACACCCGGTGCAAACGGAACGACCGAGCCGGGTTGGCACGGCTTTCAAGGGAGCACAACCATGGATAAGGATCGAATGGCCGGATCGGTCAAGGATGCAGCCGGAAAGGTGGAGGGCGCACTGGGCGGGATCACCGGGGACACGCAGGCCGAAGCATCTGGACGGGCGCGGGAAGCGGCGGGAACGGTGCAAAACCTCTATGGTCAGGCCAAGGACGCCGCTCGCGACGTCGGCAATGCCGCGGCCGATGTGGCGCGGAACGCCTACGCGAACAGTGGCGACACCCTGAAAGAAGGTTCGCAAGCGGTCGCTGAAAAGGTGAAAGAAAATCCCCTGGGCGCGCTTCTGGTCGCCGGTGGCATCGGATTTGCGCTCGCCCTGATGATGACCCGACGTCCGGCGCCGCGCTCGCGCTATTACAGCTGAGCATTACCCAAGTCCCCCGGCAATCGGGCTGATGAAGCGGAAAGGCTGCAAGCCTTTCCGCTTCATGCGGCTCATGATTTCAGCGGGTGAAAAATCCCGGCGCGGACGCCGAGCGTCCGACATTGGCCGGCGGCTTCGGTGTTGCGCGGGGAGGCGGCGGAGCCGGTGATCGCGAAGGACCAAGGCCGAAGAAATCCCTCAGTGAAGGTGACGCGGCCTGGGCGGGCGGGGGCGAGGATATGGACGGCTTCTTTGGTTTGAGCGGCTTTAGAGGCCCCATCGCCGCTGAGCCCGCATCCGGAGCGGTCGAGGCTATCGGCGTTTCGCCTTTGGCCTGCTCGTGCCCGGCTTCCCGGCGGGGCCAGACAAAATCGTCGGCGCGGCCGGCTGGCGGCATCAGCGGTTCGCCCTTGACCAGGGTTCGCAAGGTCAGTGGGTCGGCAGCGGTCGGCCGGGCGCCCGGGCCGCCTAGCAATTGATCGGTTCCGATCGAGGAGGCGACCAACGGGACGATCGGGCCGGCCAGCGGCCGAGGGGCGGGCTGGCCGGGTTGCGCGTTGGCGTCGGGGGTGGCCGGTTCGGATGGCAATTCGATCGGTGCGGACCGAGTCGCCAGGAGACGCGAGATTTCGCGCTCGACATAATGCGCCAGTTTGCGCGCGCCGGGCTTGGTGAAGTAGACGCCATCATCGCTGCGGAGTTTGCGAGGCTGCCCCTCGAAGTCCGGGCCCTTTGCCATGAAACGCCCGCCCTCGTCGACGAAGCCATCCCATACGTCGACATAGGTAATGCCCATCTTGCCGGCGGCATCGCGATAGAGCGAATCCAGAAACAGCGTGTCCGAGGTCGCCTTCGGACCGCGCACGGCGGGCAAGCCGACCCACAGCACCGGGACCCCCTTGGATTTGAGGATTCCGATCATTTCTTCGATTTTCTTGCTGTAGAGTTCGACCCAGCGATCGTCACGGAATTCATAGCTGCCATTGGGCGAACGAGCGCTTTTCTCCGGCGCGAGGATGGATGGCGTGTCGCCATTGTCCACCTCATCTTGAGGTAAATCCGTATCGGCATTCTTGTTGTCGGGTGCAGTCGTTCCGTCGGGCTTACTGCGCGCGTCCTTTTTGTCGCCCTTGTCCTTGTCGGTCTTTTTGTCGTTCTTGTCGCTGGTCTTGCCGTCCGATTTATCGGCAGCCGGCTCCCGGATCGGCATGCGGTCATTCAGTCCGAGCATGACCACGATTGCATCGGGCCTTTCGGTCGCGAGAATACCCTTGGCGGCCGCCGCCCAATCGGCGGGCTCGCCTTTCGGTTGGTATTTGATCAGGCCTGAAACCGTCTTGTGCCGCCGGATCACGCCCATGTCCGGCTGTTCGGAATAGGCATCCTCCAGCCCATAAGCGAGCCAATCCGCCATCGCATCACCCAACACCAGCACATTGCGCTCCGGTACGGTGTCGCGCTTTTCAGGCGGAGGGGCCTTGGAGAAGCTTTCCCGCTTCGGAGGTGGCTGCTGCTGCTGAAACGGCGCAAACAGGTCACCACCGAACCACCCACCCCCTCGTTGTGGGGGTGGCGCAGGTCGCGGCGGACCTCCGAAATTGCCAAAATTGAAGAATTGCGCCGAGGCCGGTCCCGCGATGCCGAGCAGAATTGCAAGCGCCACCGCCAGCGCCGTGCGGGGGCCGCTTTCAGTTAGTAACCGGAAAAACGCGCTAGGTCGGGGCATGCGGCGTCATCGCAATGGACTGGCAGGTTATCTAAGCGAGAATTATAGCGGAATCGGGCCGCGAGCGGGTGAATATGTCGGGTCATAAAGGAGCCCCAGCCCGCCACGTCAAGGCTGCGTGCTAGGGGAGGAACGAACGTTATCGGCCCCGCAGGCGTTCCAACATGTCCGCTGAGGCAAACCCGTCGGCCGGGGCGCCGATGGAAGCCTGAAACCCCCGTAGCGCCTCCCGGGTCTGCCCCCCAAACTGCCCGTCCGGCGTTCCGCGATAGAAGCCGCGCGCTGCGAGGAGTTGCTGCAATTCCAGCCGCTCGGCCCGCGATAAAACCCGCTCCTGCCTCGGCCATGGCTGGGCAAAGGGAGGTCCGCCGCGCAGGCGGTCGGCAAAGTGGCCGATGGCGAGCGCATAGGCCTCCGCTGGATTATATTTCATGATCACCCGGAAGTTCTGCAGCATCAGAAAGCCAGGCCCCTCGGCGCCAGCGGGCGCCAGCAAATAGGCCTTCTCCTGGGCATGCGGGAAAGGCTTGTTGCCGGGACGCTTCAGCCCGAGCTGCTCCCATTGCGCAATCGTCATGGCCCGGGCGCGATCGGCGAGCATGAAGTTGAAGCCGGAAGGCACCACCACCTCAAAGCCCCAGGTCTGCCCGGTCTGCCAACCGTCCTTCTTAAGATTATTGGCGGTGGAGGCGATCAGGTCGGCCGGATCATCCACCACATCGCGCCGTCCATCTCCATCAGCGTCAACCGCGTAACGCTTGAAGGCGGTGGGCATGAACTGGGTAGGACCGAAGGCCCCCGCCCAGGAGCCGCGCATCTGCTCGGGCTGCAGATCGCCGTGATGCAGGATCTCGAGCGCTGAAAGGAACTCGTCGTTGAAGTAGGCCTGGCGGCGACCGACGCAGGCGAGTGTCGCGGTCGATTGCAGCACGCTGCGATCACCGACCTGGGTCGAATAATTCGACTCGATCCCCCAGATCGCCGCGACGACATAGCGATCGACGCCATAGGCCTTTTCCGTGGCGTCGAACTGCGGCTTGTATTTGGCGAGGATCTCGCGCCCTTTGGCGATCCGGGCGTCGCTGACCAGGATGTCGAGATAGTCCCAGATCGCCTTGGTGAACTCCGGTTGCGAGTCCAGCAAGTCCATGATCCGCAGGTCAGGCGTCAGCCCTGCCGTGAACCGCTCGAAGCTCTCGCGCGAAATTCGCCGCCGTGCGGCAGCAGGCCACATCGCGGCGACGCACTCATCGAAATGCGCGGCCGCCTCGCGAATGGCGCTGGCGGTCATCAAGGGATGGCCCGAGGCACCATCCTCTCCACTCCACGCAGGCGCTGTGCCCGGCGCAGGCGCAGCCTGGCCGCCTTGCGTGAGCGAGCCGGTGAAAATGTTGTCGAGGAAGCTGAACGGGCCGGATGACTGCGCTAACGCGGTGCCCGCCCACAGCAAGGCTACCGCCAGCGCGGGTACCCTGATCCCCCATTTTGCGTTCGCTCGATCCTGTCGCACCATCTTCATCCGCCGCCCGCAACGTTCGCCCTTCAGGAGGCCCCGCTGCGGTTTCCAATCGCTTAACGGCACCGCATTTTATTGCCGCTTTTTTCCCTCAGGGTTCAACCACCGCGCCGACATTAAGGGGGCAGCAGTCGCTCATACTTCAGCCTTTGTTCGGACCAGTAAACCGGCTACCAAGACTATCAGGTTAATTCTAGTGCTCTATCAGGGTATCGCGACGATCATGAAAATCCGCAAAGCCGTCTTTCCCGTTGCCGGTCTTGGCACCCGCGTCCTTCCCGCCACCAAGGCCATGCCGAAGGAAATGCTGACCATCGTCGACAAGCCCCTGATTCAATATGTGGTGGACGAAGCCAAGGAGGCGGGGATCGAGCATTTCGTGTTCGTCACCGGCCGCAACAAGGGTGTGATCGAGGATCATTTCGATCGAATGTTCGAACTCGATGCCACGCTGGAGGCGCGGGGCAAGAAAGCCGAACAGGCTATTTTGGCTCGCGACCAGCCGGAGGCGGGTGCAATGAGCTTTACCCGTCAGCAGGCGCCGCATGGCCTCGGCCACGCCGTTTGGTGCGCGCGCGACATTGTCGGCGATGAGCCGTTCGCGGTCGTATTGCCGGACGAGCTGGTCCTGAATACGCCGGGCTGTCTCAAGCAGATGATCGAAGCGGCCAGTTCCCTTGGTGATAAATCCAACCTGATCGCGGTTGAGGAGGTGCCGGTTGAGCTGACGCATCAATACGGCATCTGCGGCGTCGGCAAGCGCCTTGCGCAAAACAACGTGTTCGAAGTCAACGGCATGGTGGAGAAGCCGCCCAAGGGCACCGCGCCCTCCAATCTCTCCATTACCGGCCGCTACATTTTGCAGCCGGAAATCTTCAAGATCCTTGAGACCCAAGAGCGCGGCGCTGGCGGCGAAATCCAATTGACCGACGCCATGATTGGCCTCGCAAAGAGCCAGAAATTCTATGGCGTCGAGTTCGAGGGCGAGCGTCACGACTGCGGCTCGAAGAGCGGCTTCCTGCGCGCCAACATCGCATTCGGTCTACGGCGACCCGAATTGCGGGACGGCTTGCTGGCCGAAATGAAGAAATATCTCAATCAATAGCGCTCGGCGGTCGGCGCACGTTATTTCCAGGATCATCCGTAACCCCTATGATCGCTGCGCCGGCCGGATCCACGAAGAGGATTCGGCGGCACTGAGGGTGCCCGTGAACGACTACGATGCCTTGCGCGATTATCTGAAGCGGCAGACGCTTGCCGAATTCGTGCTGACCTTCGAGGAGATCGAGGACATCATCGACGCGGCGCTGCCGCGTGCCGCCCAGCGCGCCTCATGGTGGGAAACCCTGCGCAGTCCCCAGGAAAAGATGCCGCAACGCGAGGCCTGTCTTGCAGGCGGCTATCTCGCCATGCGGCTTGCCGATGGCAAGAGCGTGCGGTTCAAGCGACTACCCGCCCAGCAGCGCCGTGCGCGCGAAGCCGGCGAATTCTGACCATCAGCCGATCTGGGAGGGGTGCCGCCGTTCAGCCGGCTGCCTCGAGCCGCTCTTCGGTCAAAAGCCGCATCGCGGCATCGGCATCCATCGGTTCCCCGAAGGCAAAGCCCTGGGCGTATTCGCAGCCCAATTGATAAAGTTCGACCGCATCCGAATCCGTTTCGGCACCTTCCGCCACCACGTCCATGCCGAGATCGTGCGCCAGCGAGATGATCGATTTCAGGATCACCGGGCGGGTGCCGCGGCTCGTGGTGCGCACAAACGACTGGTCGATCTTGATGGTGTCGAAGGGAAACCGTTGCAGATAGGCGAGTGACGAATGGCCGGTGCCAAAATCG
>Ga0207647_10000665_pt1 | contig 26867 bp, 25 predicted proteins | sample KBSCornC2_FD_184295 | JGI IMG/M metagenome (GOLD analysis project Ga0207647, IMG submission 184295) | Corn rhizosphere microbial communities from Kellogg Biological Station, Michigan, USA - C2 (SPAdes) (version 2) | ecosystem: Host-associated > Plants > Roots > Rhizosphere ... | reverse complement strand
CTCCACAAACTCGGTATACATCAGCGGCACTAACACCTGCCCGCCGCCAAAGATCATGATGCCGTTACGGTAAAAGTTCTCAAACAAACGTATAGGCAAACTGAATGGCGATGTCTGGTTAATGATAGCGCCCAACGCCGCAAAAGCCAGCAACACACCGACGAAATACATTACCTTATTAGGGTTAACATTAGCAAAGAGCTTAACACGAAGTTCGTCCTCATGCGGCTGTGTCTCAAGTGCGGATGACACAATACCACCCAATAAAATCAGGATCGGGAAAGCATAGGCATTTTGTAAAATCAACGTCACTATAAAAGAGCCGATAGCCAGCATTGTACTCACCCGGCTTTTTAGAAACCGACAGGCAAAGGTATAAGTCGCGTAAGCTACGATGCCCACAGCGGCGGGGCGAATGAATTTTAATACATCCACTACCCTGGCTCTGTCGGCAAACATTTTATAGCTGATAGCCGCCGCACACATAATAGCTGCCGATGGCAGTACCCAAATTAAAAACGTCGCGATAGCAAGCCATAAACCGCCAACTTTCCAGGCAATACCCACCAGCGTTTGGGTAGACGACGGGCCGGGCAATACCTGCGCAAGCGCGTTCAGCTCCATCAACTCCTCTTCAGTAATATAGCTACGCTTTTGCACAAATTCGCGCAGCATAACCGCAATATGTCCCTGCGGACCGCCAAATGCGCTCAGTGTATAAATAAAAGCGTCGCTTAGGAATAAGATGTGGCGTTTCTTCATCATCCCTCTTAATCTCCCCAAATGGGAGAAACTATTAAACAATTTATAAGAAGCCCTCTCCCCTGCGGAGAGTTGGGTGGGGTGTTAATAATCATCGTCATCATCCCATCCAATCAACTCGCGATAAACACCCTGCAACTCATTAAAAGCATGGTTATCGCGCTTGGCTTTAGTTATTTCCATTCCTTTCTCATAGGTTTTGATGGCGTCTTCTTTGCGGTTAAGCGCCTCATATAGTTTACCTAAATGATAATAGGTTCCTGAATATTGCGGATGGTTGGTCACCAGGTCTTCGTAATAGTAAAGCGCTTTGTCGGCATCGTTTAAACGGAGATACTCTGTAGCCAGGGCATATTTCAAAAACTCGTCATTAGGTTCGTTTTTTATAAACTCAAGTAGCTTTTCTAATCTGTTTGTCTCCATTTTTAATCCCTGTCTTTTTTATCTAAATTTGTGAAAAACCTATGTTATGAACATTCTTGTCTGTATAAGCAACGTTCCTGATACCACGACAAAAATAACTTTTACTGATAACAACACGCAATTTAATACAAACGGGGTTCAATTCATTCTGAATCCGTATGATGAAATTGCCCTTGCGCGTGCTATCGAGTTAACCGACGGTGGTAACGGAACGGTAACCGTAATAAATGTTGGCGATGCCTCTACCGAGCCAACTATACGTAAAGCGTTAGCTATTGGCGCCACCGAGGCTGTACGCATCAACGCCAAACCGCACGACGCTTGGTTTGTGGCTTATCAGATTGCCCAATATGTCAAATCAAAACCGTTCGACCTGATACTGACCGGCCGCGAGTCTATAGACTATAACGGGTCAAAAGTAGCTGGTATGCTGGGCGAGTTATTAGATATTCCATCGGTCTCCATCATCAAAAAACTAGACGTAGAGGGTGATAAAGCTACTGTTGAACGCGAAATTGAAGGCGGCAAAGAAGTTTTAACCGTTCCCTTCCCATTTGTAGCCGGAACAGCCGAGGGTGTAGCTGAACCGAAGATTCCGAATATGCGTGGCATTATGTCGGCGCGTACAAAACCTTTGACGGTGATTGAACCGGTTGAGGTAAAAACAAATTCAGAGATCATCAGTTATGAAACACCGGCACCGCGCGGGCAGGTAACACTGGTGGGTGCCGATGATCCGGCGAAATTGATTGAGTTATTGCACACAGAGGCACGGGTTATTTAATTTAAGAGAGATATTATGTCAGTTTTAATATATGCGGAAAACGCTGATGGTAAATTCAAAAAATCGACTTTTGAAGCTGTAAGCTATGCCCGCGCCATTGCCGATCAGGGCAATACTACCCTTACCGCTCTTTCCATAGGCAATGTAAGTACCGAAGAACTAAACGCCCTAGCTAACTACGGCGCCGACAAAATATTGAACGTAAGCAACACGCAGCTTAAAAACTTTGTGAACCAGGCTTATGCTTCAGTTATTGTCGAGGCCGCTAAGAAAGAAGGCGCCAATGTGGTTGTATTATCCAACTCATTTTCAGGCCGCGGACTGGCGCCGCGCATCGGCGTAAAGCTTGATGCCGGTGTGATTGACGGAGCCATTGCACTGCCAGCGCAAAACGGCGGTAAATTCACTGTTAAAAAAACAGCCTTCTCGGGTAAGGCATTTGCAACGGTCGAGCTAACATCGGCCAATAAAGTTATCGCTCTTATACCAAACAGCTACGAGGTAGTTGAAGCGGCCAGGCCGGTTAAGGTTGAAGATTTTAATGTGGATGTTAATCCGGCGGATTTAAAGACCATTCTGAAAGAAATTGTACGCTCGACCGATAAGGTATCATTACCTGATGCAGAAATCGTGGTTTCTGGCGGACGTGGCTTAAAAGGTCCTGAAAATTGGGGAATGATCGAAGAACTGGCGAGTCTGTTAGGCGCTGCGACGGCCTGCTCAAAACCGGTATCAGACGCAGGCTGGCGGCCGCATAGTGAACACGTTGGACAAACCGGCATAGCTGTCAGTCCAAATTTGTATATTGCGGTGGGAATTTCGGGGGCCATACAACATTTGGCGGGCGTGAGTTCGTCGAAGGTTATTGTGGCGATAAATAAAGATCCCGAAGCGCCGATTTTCAAGGTGGCCGACTATGGTATAGTTGGCGATGCTTTTGAAGTGGTACCAAAATTGATAACAGCTATTAAAGAACATAAAGCCTCAGCATAAGGGTATTGTGATGGGTAATAACATGAAAAAAATAAAGCTTGATATTGTTGGCTTGTCATATAGCCAAACACAATCAGGCGCGTATGCATTGGTATTGGGCGAAGTTGGTGGACGACGTCGCTTACCGATCATCATTGGCAGTTTTGAAGCTCAGGCCATCGCTATTGAGATAGAAAAAATGACGCCAAGCCGCCCCCTAACCCACGACCTCTTCAAAAGCTTTGCCGAGGCTTATGGTATCATGGTGCAGGAGGTGATCATTTACAACTTAGTTGATGGCATATTTTATTCAAAACTTATTTGCAGTGACGGTAAAAAAGTAATGGAGATTGATGCCCGCACATCAGACGCCATTGCTGTAGCCGTGCGTTTTGAATGCCCTATCTATACTTACGAATTTATCCTCTCAAGCGCGGGGATTGTTATTGAAGGTAATGACTTTGTTTACCTGGAAAACATCTCCGAAAATCCTGAAGAAATATCGTCTGTATCGCCTACATCAACATCAGGTTTTAGCGCATTAAGCGTTGAAGAACTAAAAACCAAATTACAGGAAGCCCTGGCCGAGGAATCATACGAAAAAGCGGCCAAGATTCGCGATGAGCTGAACAGACGTAAAGCGTCGTAATTCGGATTTCGAATGTTCAATTTCGAATTTGTTTAAGTTAATTCCGAAATCGAACTTCCGAAATCCCAAATCTTTTATTCTTTCCCTAAATTTCACTACTTTCAGATTTTGAATTTTAACTGATCGTAATCGATTAAATCCAGACTGTATGAATGTTAAGTTGCGCCTGATTGTAATGAATTTTATGCAATTTTTTATATGGGGAGCATGGCTGCTTACCATAGGTGCATACTGGTTCCAAAACAAGCATTGGTCTGGCGCCCAATTTGGTATTATCTTCTCAACCATGGGCATTTCGGCTATTTTCATGCCGGCTATTACTGGTATCATATCGGACAAATACATCAATGCTGAGAAACTTTATGGCATGATGCATATCCTCGGCGCTATAGTGCTGGCTTGTTTGCCTATGGTTACCAATCCAACCACTTTCTTTTGGGTAATGCTCATCAACATGGTGTTTTATATGCCTACGTTATCGTTATCAATCACCGTGGCCTATTCAGCTTTGAAAAAAGCCGACATCGACGTAGTAAAAGAATATCCCCCTATCCGTATCTGGGGTACCATTGGTTTTATTGCTGCTTTGTGGACGGTAAGCTTAACGCACAATGAAATATCTGCGAATCAATTTTACATTGCATCGGCTGTAGCTTTGACTTTAGGGCTGTATGCATTTACCTTACCAAAATGCCCACCACTGTTAAGCAAGATTGACAACACTACAATAGCAGGTTCTTTAGGCTTGAATGCTTTTGCGCTGTTTAAATCGCCTCGCTTCGCGATATTCTTTGCGTTCTCCTTATTGTTGGGTGCTGCCTTACAATTAACTAATGCCTACGGCGATACTTACATTCATGATTTTGCTAAAATCTCTGCTTATCAGGATACTATCGCTGTGAAATATCCGGCTATCATTATGTCAATCTCGCAGATATCAGAAACTTTATTCATTCTGGCTATACCGTTCTTTTTGCGTCAATTTGGTATCAAATACGTAATGTTGTTCAGTATGTTGGCTTGGGTGCTGCGCTTTGGTTTGTTCGCCTTTGGCAACCCGGCTGATGGATTGTGGATGATCGTGTTATCATGCATCGTTTATGGCATGGCGTTCGACTTCTTTAATATCTCTGGCTCCCTGTTTGTCGAAACACAGGCAGCGCCTGAAATACGCGGCAGCGCACAGGGTTTGTTTATGATGATGGTAAACGGCTTTGGTGCGTTGTTTGGCAGTTTTGCCAGCGGCGTAATCATTGACAAGTTTTTCACCCTGTCAAGCGGCGATAAGGATTGGCACGGCATCTGGCTGTGTTTTGCCGCCTATGCCCTGGTTATTTCGGTTATATTCCCTTTTGTGTTTAGGTATAAACACAATGCTGCCTTAGAGCACGCTATAAAACACGCTTAAAAATAAATGCCCATTGCCTATAGCATTCATACTATCGGCAATGGGCATTGTTTTAAAAAGTTCAATTAGAATAACTTGTACGCTAAGGACAAGTTAAACAGGTTGATTTTAGTCGATCCGGTTCCGTAATCTTGTTTGCTCAAGCCTGCCTCATAACGTAAATCAACAGATAAGCTGCGCAGATCAATGCCTGCGCCAACATTCCAGGCATAATTTTGATCTTTATAATTCAGGTGAGCGATGTTGCCGGCTGCTGAACTATAGTTTTGATCTTTGTTGATAGCAAATGACACCAACGGACCGGTATAAAAACGCGCACCAAAACCCAAAGCGCCAATTTTACCACCAAACAATAAAGGCACATCAACGCTGGTAAACTTCTGTTTAACACCGTCGACAGTTACATTTTTGCCGGTTACATATGCCTCAGGCTGAAAGTTAAAGCCTAACGCGCCAAAGCGCGCCCATACGCCGCCCAGGTAACCTGCCTGATTACTGGCATCAAAAGTTCCGGTTTTTGAAATACTGGTAAGGTTCATACCACCTTTAATACCAAACGCAAAGCTTGGAATAACCTGTGCTTTAGATGTAAATGCTGTAGCAAAAACAACAGTCAGGATCAATAATATTTTTTTCATAGTTTGTGAATTGATTGAGTCAAAAGTAAGATTATTTTATCATTGCAGGGAATTACGGTCCCCAACATTCGGGACACGCGTTCAAGCCTTCCTCCTTACTATCGCCACGCTACGCTCACAACAATAAATATTTAAGTCTGTATAATCCCCACATTAAACGCCTTTTCAATCGGTGCATGGTTAGCCGCCTCAATACCCATTGATATCACCTTACGGGTTTCCAGTGGATCAATAATACCATCCACCCAAAGTCTGGCCGCGGCATAATACGGTGTGGTTTGCGAGTTATAGCGTTCGGTGGTTTGTTTCAATAATTCGGCTTCCTGTTCTTCACTTACCTCCTCGCCTTTTGCTTTCATACCGGCTGCTTGTATCTGCACCAGGGTCTTGGCGGCTTGTGTTCCACCCATTACCGCAATCTTGGCAGTCGGCCAGGCATAGATCAGTCGCGGGTCATAAGCCTTACCGCACATGGCGTAGTTGCCGGCTCCGTATGAATTGCCAACCACGAAAGTAAACTTGGGTACTACAGAATTAGCCACCGCATTCACCATCTTGGCGCCATCCTTTATAATACCGCCCTGCTCCGAGCGGCTCCCTACCATAAAACCGGTAACATCCTGCAAGAAAACCAGCGGAATCTTTTTTTGATTGCAATTCATGACAAAGCGGGTCGCCTTATCGGCCGAATCAGAATAAATAACGCCGCCAAACTGCATCTCCCCTTTTTTTGATTTGATAACCTTGCGTTGGTTGGCAACAATGCCTACAGACCAACCATCAACCCGGCCCAATCCGCAGATAATAGATTGACCGTAACCCGCCTTATATTCTTCAAATTCAGAGTTATCCAGTAAGCGCAGGATGATCTCACGCATGTCATAGGCTTTTTCCCGATTATCAGGCAGTAAGCCGTAAATTTCTTCTTGTTTTAATTTAGGTGCGATAGGTTTGATGCGATCGAAGCCGGCTTTGGTAAAATCGCCGACCATGCTCATAATATTGCGGATAGAATCAAGTGCGGCATTATCATTAGGTTGTTTGTAGTCGGTAACGCCGGATATTTCGCAGTGCGTGGTAGCGCCGCCAAGCATCTCATTGTCAACATCCTCACCAATGGCTGACTTAACCAGGAATGATCCCGCCAGGAAAACAGAGCCCGTGCCCTCAACAATCATAGCCTCATCACTCATAATGGGCAGATAAGCACCACCCGCCACACATGAACCCATGATAGCCGAGATCTGAATGATGCCCATACTGCTCATTTGTGCGTTGTTCCTAAAAATGCGGCCAAAGTGCTCCTTATCGGGAAATATCTCATCTTGCAGCGGTAGGTACACACCGGCAGAATCCACCAGGTAAATAATCGGTAGACGGTTTTCCATAGCAATTTCCTGAGCACGCAGATTTTTTTTGGCTGTTATGGGGAACCAGGCGCCGGCTTTAACGGTGGCATCGTTAGCCACAATCACACATTGCCGTCCTGACACATAACCAATACCCGCCACTACCCCGCCTGAAGGACAGCCGCCATGCTCGGCATACATACCATCGCCGGCAAAGGCACCTATTTCCAGCCAGTTGGAGTCTTTATCTATCAGGTAGGTAACACGCTCTCGTGCAAGCATTTTGCCTTTTTCTTTTTGTTTGATTGCAGCTTTTTCACCGCCGCCCTGATATATTTTTTTAAGCCGACTATTTACCTCAAAAATCAGTTGCTTATTAATATCCTCGTTTTTATTGAACTCAACATCCATGGTAAGGTTATAATTGAAATACAATTTAGGTAAAAACGTTCACTCGGCACAATTTGTGTTATATCAGGCAAATAACATAAATTGCAAATTGCATTATAAAAGATTTGCAACTGAAACTTTAATTAGATTAATTCGTATAACTATTAATTAAACGCCCCTAATAATGATTTTATTAACAATAGCTTACTTGTGCCGTCGATTTAATGTGCTGCCCCGTATTTACAGTAAAGTATTGGTAACCCAAATACCCGCCGTAACGCTTGCCGCTTTCGCAGCCTGCGCATACCAGATTCATTAATTGATTTTAATTTCTTAGGATAGGTTTCTGTCTTTGAACCAAACATCGTCAGGTTCAATTTTCACCTGTTCCATCAGGTCTACCAGCTCTATGGCGTCTGCCGAGGTAATAACCAGTTGACGATTTGCAGGTTTGAGGAAACGCTGATCCACCATTACGTCCATCTGTTTCAACAGATTATCGTAAAAGCCATTAACATTTAGTACACCAACGGGGTGTCGGTGCAAACCCAGCTGTAGCCAGGTTAAAACTTCAAAAAATTCTTCAAGGGTGCCAAAGCCGCCGGGTAGCATGATAATACCCTGGCTCAGGTCGTTCATTAATTGTTTGCGCTGATGCATGGTTTCGACAATGTGCATCTCAGTCAGGCCGGTATGCCCCACCTCTTTATCCATCAAAAAACCGGGGATAACTCCTACAGCTTTACCACCACGACTTAAAACAGCATCGGCTATTAAACCCATAACGCCTACCTTGCCACCTCCAAAAACAAGTGTAATGTTTTTATTCACCATCACTTCGGCCAATAATTCAATAGCTTCTTTTAAAACAGGATCGCCGTTGTAGTTGGCGCCGCAGAAGATGGAGATGCTTTTCATTTTAATTATCGAGTTATTGATTTACTGAATTATAGAATTATTAAAGTCATTCAAAAATTCTATAATTCAGTATTCAATAATTATCTGGTATAGTTAGGCGCCTCCTTAGTAATAGTTATATCATGCGGATGCGATTCGCGGATACCTGAAGCGGTAATGCGTACAAACTTGGCTTCTTGCAGGGCTTCGATATTTTTGGCGCCGCAGTAGCCCATGCTGGCGCGTAAACCGCCGACGAATTGGTAAACCACTTCGGCTAAAGTACCTTTGTAAGGTACGCGTCCCACGATACCTTCAGGCACCAGTTTCTTGATATCGTCTTCGACGTCCTGGAAGTAGCGATCTTTTGAACCTTGCTCCATTGCTTCTATCGAACCCATACCGCGATATGATTTAAAGCGACGCCCTTCATAAATTATGCTTTCGCCCGGCGATTCCTCAACACCTGCAAACAGTGAACCTGCCATAATAGTGCCTGCACCTGCCGCAATCGCTTTGGCTATGTCGCCGGTATGTTTAATACCGCCGTCTGCAATAACCGGTACGCCTGAACCTTTAAGCGCTTTGGCGCATTCATAAACCGCATATAACTGCGGAACACCAACACCGGCAATAATACGGGTAGTACAAATTGAACCGGGACCGATTCCAACTTTAACGCCATCAGCGCCAGCTTCTGCCAGAGCCAAAGCACCGTCGCCGGTGGCCACGTTACCTGCAATAACCTGCAGATCAGGATATTTTGCTTTTACTTCTTTTAGTTTGTCAATAACGCCTTTTGAATGGCCGTGAGCAGTGTCGATAGCAATAACGTCAACACCGGCCTTTACCAGGGCATCAACGCGTTCCATTGTATCGGCAGTAACACCCACCGCAGCGCCTACACGAAGGCGGCCATGCTCGTCTTTACAAGCGTTAGGGAAGTTTTTAAATTTCTGGATGTCTTTGAAGGTAATCAGACCTATCAGGATGCCGTTTTCATCAACAACGGGTAGTTTTTCGATTTTATATTGTTGCAAAATCTCTTCTGCCTGAGCCAAAGTAGTGCCTTGCGGTGCAGTGATCAAATCGGCCTTGGTCATTACATCCTGAACCGGTTTGCTCATTTCTTTTTGGAAACGCAAGTCGCGGTTAGTGATGATACCTTTTAGCTTATTTATCTCGTCAACCACAGGAATACCGCCAATTTTAAACTCGCGCATAATCTTCACTGCATCGGCAACGGTTGAAGCCTCATGAAGGGTAACGGGCTCCTGGATCATGCCGCTTTCTGAGCGTTTAACTTTACGAACCTGCTCGGCCTGACGCTCTATGGTCATGTTTTTATGCAGCATGCCCAACCCACCGGCCTGTGCTATGGCAATAGCCATTTCCGATTCGGTAACGGTGTCCATTGCGGCAGAAACCAACGGAATGTTTAACTTGATCTTTTTAGTTAAAAAAGATGAAGTATTTACATCGCGCGGTAAAACTTCTGAATAAGACGGTAGTAATAGTACGTCGTCGTAGGTTAATCCTTCTCCGACAAATTTTGATGGGTCTGACAGCATAGCAAATAATTATTTGGTGATATTATTTGCCGGGCAAAGCTAACATTTAATTTCGGATTTCGGAAGTGTGATTTTGGAATTGGTTAAGATTTACAATTTGATGATGCTGCGATAATGTATTTCGGAATTTCGATTTCGAAATTGAGCGTTAAACTAAATCCGAAATCGAAATTCTGAAATACGAAATCTAATACTTACCCACAATCACCTTATAAAATCCATCAAAATCTAAATATTCTTTGGCCAGTTTCAGTAACTCCACAGCGGTTACATTTTTTACGATCTCGGTATAACGGTCATAATATTCGTAACCCATGCCTGAGAAATACAGATTTTTGAATTTGTCCGCGTGCGAGAATACATTTTCAAGGCTGCCCAGTAAAGAGCCCATCATATAATTGCGTACCAGGTTCAATTCGTCTTCAGGAATCAGTTCGGTTTTCAGGCGATTGATCTCTTTTTCAATCTCGCCTACTGCGGCTTTGCAAACTTCAGCTCCTACCTCTGTGGCTATAAATAAAGCACCACCCTGGCGATAAGAAACAACGCCCGCGCCGATGCCATAAGTATAACCTTTATCCTCACGGATATTATTCATCAGCCTTGAACCGAAATAACCGCCAAGCACAGTGTTTAATACTTGTACGGCGGGGAAATCAGGATGCTGCCTGTTAATAAACGGCGTACCAATACGTATGGCTGATTGCAGCGCCTCAGGGCGTTCAAGAAAATAAAACTTCTCAATTGCCGGCTTTAAAGCAGGCTGGCTTGTATCTGCCGGAGTCGACTGATTTTCCCAGTTATTACCAAAAATATCGGTCAACAGCTCAACTGCAGATGGATCAACCTTACCCGCAATAATCAGCGTACAATTTGATGGCTGATACATCTGTTTATAGTGCGTCAGCAAATCCTCACGCTTTACGGTGTTGTAGGTTTCTACCTCGGCATTCAGGCCGTAAATAGTATCGCCATACAAAGCCTTATTAAACGTACGACGTGCAACTATATCGTTCTTCTTCAGATTCACCTGTAGCTTTTGCTGCTGGTTACGGATATAAGTATCCAGTTCTTTTTGCGGGAAGATGGAATTAGTCAGTATATCCTTTACCACCGGCAAAGTTTTGTCGAGATGCTTGGTTAGCGAATACAACGTAACCTGCGACTGCTCAAAGCCGTAATCAACTGAAAGGAATGCGCCGTAAAAATCGATTTTATCTGCAATCTCAGCGGCGGTTAAAGCTTCGGTGCCGTCGGTAAGCATCGTATTCACCGCATTATTTAAAAGCGGCTTAGCTGGGTCGAAGCGCAGATTATTAAAAATCCATTCTATGCGCACCAGTTCCTGGTCGCCCGAGTTAAGCACGAACAAATTGCAGCCATTACCCAGCTCAGTTTTTGCGGGCTTAAATAAATTTATATGTTCAACAGCCCGTGATTGGGGGGCGGTTTTTCTATCCAGTGTACTATTCATTGTTTTTTTTCAGTGTCATTTCCGACCCATCGGGAGAAATCTATACATTGCAATTATGGCTATCGCTTAGCATGTGTATAGATTTCTCGCTTTGCTCGAAATAACAATATATTTAAAGAGCCTCCGCTAAATAAATTAATGTCGATGAGTTATCCTTCCTGAACAACTTTATCGCCTCAGCTTTAATCTCACCCGGCGTCACCGCCAGAAACTTCTCTGTTTCCTGGTTAAACATTTCGGCATCGCCAAGCAATTCAAAATATGCCAGATTCATGGCTTTGTCCAGCAAAGCCATCTCTGAGAAAATCATGGTCGACTCGGTTTTGTTTTGCACTTTGGTCAATTCTTCTAAAGGAACTTCTTCTATAGTCAGCTTTTCAACCTCCGCCCATATGGCTGCCTCGGCTTCTTCAACAGCGACGCCGGCATTTGGCTTCCCCTCCAGTACAAACATACCCTTGTCCAGGCTGCCAAATACATAAGCATGTATTTCGCTAAACAATTGTTTGTCCTTTACCAGCGTACGGTACAATCTCGATGAATTACCGCGCGACAGAATATCAGAGATCAGCTCGACAGCATAAAATTCCCGCTCACGCCTGCCGGGCATTTGCAGAGCGATGTAGATATCACTTACCGGCACTTTTGCAGTTATGGTATCGCGGCGAACTTCATGTTGTTCATCTTCCTGCGTTAAGTTGCGTATATATTTATCGCCTGCCGGTATCGGGCCGAACCATTTTTTGGCCAGTTCTTTTACCTGTTCGGTTTTCACGTCGCCCCCTACAACCATGATGGCATTTTGCGGGTTATAGTGTTTTTTGAAGAAAGCTTTTACATCTTCAATCTTTGCGTCGGCTATGTGTTCAATGTTTTTGCCGATAGTATCCCAGCGATAAGGGTGCTTTTTAAACACCATGGGGCGCAGGCGCAACCAAACATCGCCGTAAGGCTGATTCAGATAGCGTTGCTTAAATTCCTCTATCACCACATTACGTTGCACCTCTAAACTTTTCTCGCTAAAGGCCAGGCTCAGCATGCGGTCGCTTTCCAGCCAGAAGGCGGTCTCCAGGTTCGTTGACGGCAGGGTGATGTAATAATTAGTAATGTCATTGCTGGTGAAAGCATTATTTTCGCCACCCACCTTTTGCAGCGGGCCATCATAGTTCGGAATATTCACAGAACCGCCAAACATCAGGTGCTCAAACAAATGAGCAAAACCGGTTTGTTCAGGATTCTCATCGCGCGAGCCAACATCATACAGAATATTGACCACGGCCATTGGAGTTGTATTGTCTTCATGAACAATAACACGCAGGCCATTGTCCAGTGTAAAACGATTGAATTTAACCATGTATAAGTAGTTGTATTAAAACGAAGTGAACAAATGTATAATTTTTTAAATGCTTAGTGCTTAATTTTAAGAATTTGAAACACCGGTGATATATGGATCACGAAAAACTCATTGAACGCATTAAAGAAACCTTTGGCAAGCTAAAAGTGCCTGAGCTTAGTCGTGTTCTCAGAAAAGAGCAATTTGATTTGCTCGACCTTATTGAGATTACACACCACAAAGAAGAAGCCATAGCTTTCAGAGCTGCCTGGATATTAGAAAACTTGTACCTGCAACAGCCTGAGGCTTATGAATCCCATCTCGCAGATATATTGAATGCCATGTCTACTATTAAATGGCCCGGCGTTAAGCGCCATTATGCTAAAATTGTGATGCATGCTACATCGCCCAAAGCGCCTAAATCAATCAAGCATAAATTGGCTATAATTGATATGGAACCGATCATAGAACAGCTATTTGATTGGATAATAGATACAGAGGTAAAAATAGCTGTCAAAGTATCTTCAGCCGAAGCTTTGTATAACCTGCGCCAGCAGCATGACTGGATCAAAGACGAACTACGCAATCAACTTGAATTTTTAATGCGCAATGGCTCGCCCGCTATACAAACTCGCGGGAGAAAATTATTGAAAGGATTAAACTGACCGTCTTAAAAGTTATTAATCCTTTTTATTACCACCGCCAAATACTGAGAAATGCACATACCGTTTCGGGTTGGCCTTTAAGTCAATAAACAGCAGATTCAGATTATCAGACGCAGCCTGCAGATTTTTATACAGTTTATCATCATTCAATAATAACCCCATAGAGTTTTTATTGCTGTTTACCTTAGCTAAAGTTTGCTGCAGTTCGGCAACAGCCTTATTGGCGTTATCCAGTGTTTGTGAGATGTGGCCATTTGCCAAATCGCCGCTGAAGCGTTCGAAATTGTGCGTAACATTATTTAAACCTACGGTAGTAACCTTCAAATTTGAAGATACCGTCTCGGCGTTAGTTAATATTCCGTTGATGTGACCGGTTTGTGAAGCAACCAGTGCGTCGATCTTTTTGGTGGTACCTTCTAAAGTTTGCAATGAGTTAGCTATACTGGCAAAACTACGGTCGACATTTTTCTGAAAATTTGGATTCAGGATTGCGTTAATAGCCGCTAATGACGAATCAAGCTTAGTCATCAGGTTTTCTGCCTTAGTTTGTATAGGTTGTAAGCTTTCAGCTAAACTACCCTGAATATCAGAACGCAGGGTATCTTTATTCTCAGCATATTGCTTACTATCGCCCAATAAAAAAACAATGGCTTTACTACCCAGTAGGTCGGTACTCACCAATTTAGCAAGTGTATTAACCGGCACATTATATTCTGATTTGATCTTAAACTCTACCGAGGTTTTACCATCTCCACGTAACTCCATTTTTGATACGTGGCCAATCTGGAAGCCGTTTACCAACACCGGTTTTGAAACTGTTAAACCGTCAACACTGCCATAAACGGCATAAAATCTATTTGAGCCCGAGAATACGTCGTTACCTTTTAAAAAGCTGTAGCCTAATATAAGCACCGTTATAACAATTACTGTCAACGCTCCTATTTTGGTTTCGTTTGATATTTTCATATAGAAGATTTGTGTCCGATAATTATCGGATTAGTTTAGAGATTGATGTTTTTACGGCGTGAAGCTATTTAAATTTTCTCACTCATCCGTCGCACTAGTCTCATATTAATCCTGATAGCTATCAGGAATCACGCCATTCTATAACCGTTTATTTTGCTACTTGTTCTACATCGGCCCTATAATTCTTGAGCGCCCTGATAATAGTAGCCACAATTTGGTTCTGTCCGGCCTCAGAATTCAGGTATTCTTCATCATCCGGATTATTGATATAACCGGTCTCTATCAACACAGCAGGCATAGCGCTGTGACACAATACCAGTACGCCCTGCTCACGTATACCTTCGCTCGGGCGACCATCAGTATCCGTAAACTCGCTATTTACCAGGGTAGCAAAATGTATACTCCGTTGTCTGAATTTACTTTTGTATTGGTTGATCAGGATGATAGATTCCGGATCGTTCGGGTCCAAACCGGCATTCATCTCTGAACCTTCGCTCTCCTCACCTTCGGCTAACTTAGTTTTACTGATGGCTTTTTCTTCTTCATGCCCGCGCCATGTACCATAAACCAAAAGCAACACACCTTTACCCGACCGATCTGGCACGCGCACACTTTTATAAATGGTTTTACCATGCTTACGGCCGACCGCTTCGCGCACGGTTCTGTCGGCAAGCGAATTGCAGTGAAGCGATATAAACAAATCGCCTTTATTTTCGTTAGCTATTTCAGAGCGGCGCTCCCACGATACGTCATCTTCATTGCTGCGGGTAAGCACACCTTTTACACCGGGTAACTCTTTTTCTATCGCAGCCTGCAATTTTAGACCTATCGCCAGCGTTACACCTCTTTCGGTAGAGAAAGAGCCGTTTGCTCCGTGCGAGAAATGGCCGGTTCCGGTGGGTTTACCACCATGTCCCGGATCAATAATGATGGTTCTTAATTTGAAGCCTCTATTTACAAGGGTATCTCTTTTTACTGGTTGTGGTAATGTAAAAGAAAATAACGAAAAGCAAACGGGTAATGCCAATAATCCAAAAATCAATCTTTTCAATGCTTTATTTTTCATTATTTTTGAACGCTGTTAACTATATCTGCAAAAATACTATTCATAATTAAAATTGAAATTCGTTAACCTATCTTTTGTATTTGCGCTTATATTAATAGTAAACCTTATTGCGTTTGCCCGCAAAGGCCGGGCTACCAGATTTAAATCTACTGCAGATACTATAATACAACTTGATTCGACAGATAAATTCCCAAGAATCACCGCTAAATTAAAAAAAACTAAGAAAACGTCTAACGCCAAAAACGACACTATACCCGGAGTTATTGCAGGCGACACTATAAAAAAAGACACCTCTAAAAAGCGAAACGCTGCGGGCCGCATCAATTTATCTAATGATACGTCAAAACGGGGCACTTTATTGGAAGACACTACTAAAAAAGGATCAAATATTGACAATGAGATTAAAGAAATAGCCGATTCAAGCTATAACGACGTCAAAACTCAGATAAGTTATCGTATTGGCAATGCCCGTGTAACTTATGGCGATTTTGAGCTGGACGCAGAATATATACGCATTGACCGTAAAAACCATTTGATTTATGCCAGCGGTATGCGCGACAAAAAAGGTCGTTATATTGGCCGCCCTATTTCAAAACAGGGTAAAGAATCGCCTATAACTTCTGACTCGCTATTGTTTAATTACGAAACCAAAAAAGGACATATCTATAGCCCATATACCGAACAGGACGGCAACTACATTTCTCACGGCGAAGCAAAAAAACTGAATGAGAATGAAGTTGCTTACCACAACGTTATATTCAGCGCCTGCGATAAACCATCCAAAGGCGAAACACCGGATTATGGTATCGTAATCACTAGAGGCATCGGCGAGCAAAAACGGATCATATCAGGTCCGGCTTATCTGGAAATCGAGGGCGTACCAATACCGATAGGTATACCTTTCGGCTTTTTCCCGAAACCGAACACACGCTCGTCAGGTATTATGTTGCCTACCTTTGGTGAGGATGCCACGCTGGGCTTTTTCTTACGTGATTTTGGCTATTATTTAGCTTTAAGTGATTATGCCGATTTGACCAACCTTGGCACTTATTATTCAAACGGATCATACGAAGTAAGCAGTGCGCTTAACTACATGAGCCGTTATAAATACAACGGTAACCTAACGCTGGCTTATAGCTCGCACAACTACGGTTTAGCCGGTGATCCGCCGCATAAAGATTTCCATATTAACTGGCAGCATTCGCAAAATCCAAACGCCAGTCCCGGTAGTACTTTTAGCGCATCGGTAAATGCGGGTACCTCAAGCTTTTATCAAAACAACCCGGCATCAACCGGATATAACCTGCAACAGTTAACACAAAACAACTTACGTTCAAGTATATCTTACTCCAGAACATGGGCCGGTACACCGTTTAATTTAACCACCAGTATTGACCATAGCCAGGATTTGACCAACAAAACGGTATCATTAACCCTGCCTAATGTCAATTTCAGTATGTCAAGTATCAACCCTTTTGATTCTAAAGACAGGGTTGATGTACAGAAGTGGTATCAAAAAATCACACTGGCCTATAACATGACGGCCACTAATACCTTAACCAACATTCCGGAGTCAGAGCTATTTAAAAGCAACACGCTTAGTAAGCGTATGCAAAATGGCATTCAGCATCAAATACCTGTTGGGTTGAGCCTTAACGTGTTTAAATATTTCCAGTTTAACATTAATGCCAACTATACTGAACGTTGGTACTTTCAGTCAATTTATAAACACTATGCCAGGGCCGACTCATTGGCTACGGATACGATTCCCGGCTTTAGACGCGCAGGTAACTATAACCTGAGCACCGGTTTATCGACCAAAATATACGGTACCTTAAACTTCAAAAACAGCAAGCTTAAAGCCATACGTCACGTTATTACGCCAAACATTGGTTTCAGTTATTCGCCTGATTATTCAAGTTTAGACAGACCGTATAACCGCATCATTGTGAGTAACGCGACTATACCATACCCCGTAACTTCGCAGCGTTATTCTATATTTTCAAATTCGTCCATCGGATATCCGTCCGGCGGTACACAAGCAGGTTTGAGTTTTAGTGTTGATAATAACGTCGAAGCTAAATTCAGGGCAAAGAGCACAGATACCTCTCAAACCGATAAAAAGGTACAGTTACTACAAAGTTTGTCATTCTCAACCTTCTATAACTTTGCAGCCGACTCATTTAAGTTACAGCCAATTTCAATGTCTGGCCACACCGCCATTTTTAGCGACAAAGTGAATATAAGTTTCGGGGGTACTTTTGACCCCTACGTTACCAGAGTTTACGATACCATAGCCAGCGGACGCGTTTTAGCCTACGCACGTAAGTTTAACCGTTATACCTGGTTAGATGGCAAGATACCGAGACTTACTAACTTTAACCTTTCTATCAGCGGCTCGCTTAATCCGGCGTCGTTCCACCCATCGGCGGTTAACAATAATAACATGATGGCAGGGCAGTATAACCCTAATATGCCTAATACATTGAATAACGCTACCGAGGCACAGCGGCAAAGTCTGGCTTTATTAAACAGCGATCCGTCAGCGTATGTAGACTTTAACATTCCCTGGAACTTATCCCTCAACTATAGTTTCACTTATGGGGATAATTATATCAGTTCGTCGCATGTTAACACACTGATGCTTAGCGGCGACCTTAGCCTTACGCCCAAGTGGAAGATACAGTTTAACACCAACTATGATTTACAGGCCAGACAGCTAAGCAGTGCTACATCGTTTGCTATTTATCGCGATCTGCATTGTTGGGACCTGTCCATTAACTGGCTGCCGTTTGGCTTCTATAAATCATACAACGTTACATTAAAGGTTAAATCAGACATTTTGCAGGCTTTGAAGCTGAGCAAACGCAGCGATTACACCAGCAATGCTAACTTCAATAACTACTAACATGCTTGCAGAGATTATAACTATTGGCGACGAGATTTTGATCGGCCAGATTGTCGACACCAATTCGGCATGGATGGCTCAGCAATTAAATAATGCAGGCATCCGCGTAAAACAAATATCATCGGTATCCGACAGCAAAGAGCACATATTAACAGCCCTGAAAGAAGCCGGCGGACGTGCCGATCTGATCTTCATCACCGGCGGCCTCGGCCCTACCAAAGATGACATTACCAAAAATACCCTTGCCGAATATTTCGGTGTTGGTATGGTCGAAAATCAAGAAGCATTAGACAATGTGCTGCACATTTTTGCCAAATATAACCGTCCCATGCTTGATATTAATAAAGCGCAGGCTTTAGTACCCGCAAACTGTGAAGTGATCACCAATAAAAATGGCACTGCACCGGGTATGTGGTTTAATGTTGATGAGAAGATCTATGTATCCATGCCGGGCGTACCTTTTGAGATGATGTACATGATGGAGGAGGAAGTGATCCCAAAGATTAAAACCTTGTTCAAGCTGCCCATCATCATTCACAAAACCATATTAACTGTTGGCGAAGGAGAATCATTCCTGGCTACGCGTATTGCTGATATTGAAGATTCATTGCCTAAATATATCAAGCTGGCCTATTTGCCAAAGCTTGGTCAGGTACGCCTGCGTCTGAGCGGCCAGGGCGACGATGAACAAAGCCTGCGCGATGAGATTGAACAATACGCCGCAAAGATTGTTGCACGGGTAAGCGAAAACGTGGCGGTCGAAGAAGACATTGCTCTCGAAAAATCAATACTTGACTTTATGGCTGAACGCGACTTGACACTCTCGGTGGCCGAAAGCTGTACGGGTGGATACATTTCGCATTTGTTTACGCAGCATGCGGGCTCGTCAAAGGTGTTTTTTGGGGGAACTGTTTCTTACTCGAACGGGTTAAAAGAAAGCATCCTTGGTGTAAAAAAGGCGACCCTGGATAAATACGGCGCAGTAAGCGAAGAAACAGTTGTTGAGATGGTGGAGGGTGCACTGCGTAATTTCAAATCGGATTATGCTATTGCGGTTACCGGTATTGCGGGCCCGGATGGTGGTACGGCGGATAAGCCGGTAGGCACAGTATGGATAGCAGTAGCATCGGCACAAAAAACGGTGCAAAAAAAATTCACATTCGGCAGCAAGAGGTTGCAAAACATTGAAAGAAGCGCCTCCGCAGCATTATTTATGTTGAATACTTTACTTAAGGATGTTAAAAAGTAAACAACAGATTTTCTAATTTTGACCAAAGAACTATATTATACGTATGGCTAAATATCAGCTATTATTGCCAAAAATGGGTGAGAGCGTTGCAGAAGCAACCGTAATTAAATGGATAAAAAATCCAGGCGATTATGTAGAAGCCGACGATGCGGTAATGGAAATTGCCACTGATAAAGTTGACTCTGAAGTACCATCGCCTGTATCAGGACGATTGGTTGAACAACGCTATAAAGAAAATGATGTGGTGCAGGTGGGTTCAGTTATCGCCATCATTGAGACAGGCGAACCTGAAAAACAAGAGCCTGCACCTGTAGCTGCTCCAATACAGACGCCACCACCGGCTCCGGCACCAGCCCCGGCGCCTGCTTCGGCTCAACAGCCGCAGCAAATTCCGGGCGTAGATCAGCTGGCATCAAGACCGCAAGCTGCTCCGAGCCCAACGCCTGCAGCCGAAGAAGCAAAAGGCGGACTAAGATTCTATTCTCCGTTGGTAAAACACATCGCGCAGCAAGAAAACATTAGCCAGGCTGAATTAGACAGCATCCCGGGCAGTGGCGCCGAAGGCCGTTTAACAAAAGATGACCTCTTAGCTTACCTAAAAAACAGAGTGAGCGCTCCGGCGGCAACAGCACCGCAGCAAACTTATCAAAATAACGCTCCCGCTGCACAGCAAGCGCCAAAAACTGCTCCGGTACAAGGTCAAACCAAAATTGAGCATGCTAAGCCATTAACGGCCAGCGGTGCCGACGAGATCATAGAGATGGACCGTATGCGCCGCTTAATCGCCGACCATATGGTAATGAGCAAACATACTTCGCCACACGTAACCTCATTTGTTGAAACTGATGTTACCGGCTTGGTGTTATGGCGCGAAAAGATCAAAAACAGCTTTGAAAAACGCGAAGGCGAAAAGATCACCTTCACCCCTATATTCATTGAAGCAGTAGTAAAAGCTATCAAAGACTTCCCGATGATCAATATATCAGTTAACGGTACACAGATCATCAAAAAGGCTTTCATCAATATCAGCATGGCTACAGCTTTGCCAAATGGTAACCTGATTGTTCCGGTTATTAAAAAGGCCGAGGAGCTGAACCTTTTGGGTCTGACCAAAGCAGTGAACAGCCTGGCTGGCAAGGCGCGGACAGGTAAACTACAACCTGATGATGTTAAAGATGGCACCTTCACTATAACCAATGTAGGCGCATTTAACAACCTGTCAGGTACACCTATCATCAACCAGCCACAGGTGGCCATTTTAGCGGTAGGTACTATCAAGAAAAAGCCTGCTGTTATTGAGACCCCTCAGGGTGATGTGATAGCGATAAGACATATGATGATGATGTCGTTATCGTACGACCATCGTGTGGTTGACGGCGCGCTGGGTGGCTCATTCCTGAGCCGGATAAGCCATTATCTGGAAAACTGGGACGCCGACAGACAGATATAAGTTTTGAGTCCTGAGTATTTAGTCGAGAGCCGTTTAACTCGCAATTAAAGACTCAGGACTTTTACTCTGAACTCCAAACTCAGGCCTCAAGGCTCTCGACTTAAACCGTAAATTCTTCCGGAAAAATCAAACAAGCATCCGCTATTTGTGGTTAAACAATAGAGGCAGCAACGCAATAGCCTGTTACTTAAACTGTATAACCATGGAGAACTATGAAACTTTAGTGGATGCCATTAACGATTTGATGAAAAGAGGATATACCGCCAACCTGAGTATGGAAGGCGACACTGTTGACGACAAGTCACAAAATATACACATGACCGCGGACGATTTTTCTATAGATGAATTTTATCGCTTTGAAGGCGCCAGCAATCCGGCAGACATGTCGATTGTTTATGCGGTAAGTTCGCCTAAGTATGATCTGAAAGGAATTATTGTGAATGCTTACGGTACTTATGCTAATGATAGTCCGTCGGCCATTGAGGCTAAACTGCATCATTATATGGTGAGCCATAATTTGCATAGCAGCGACAGGCCGCAAGCGTAATTTAATTTTTGTCATTGCGAGGAGGAACTACGAAGCAATTGCACGCTGCAAGGTTTGCTATTGCCACGCCACGCTCGCAATGACAAATTTGATTAAATCAGAAAGGTCTTCCCCTCAATAGCCAAACCCGTTTCCGGGAAAACGCCTTGTGCCTCAGCAAGTAATTCGTCAAGTGTTTTATAGCGGGCAGAGAAATGGCCAATCAGCAGTTTTTTTGCATTTACTTTGATTGCTATCTCGGCTGCTTGTAAGGCGGTGGTATGGTGAGTTTCATTGGCCCTGTCGAGCATATTGTGCATAAAGGTAGCCTCGTGATACAATAGATCAGCGTTCTTGATCTGCTCGAAATAGCTTTCGTTGTATTTGGTGTCAGAGCAGTAGGCATATACGCGTGGCGTAGCCGAATCGGTGGTGAGTGTATCGTTTTTATATACTCTGCCCTGGTTATCGGTATAGTCCACACCTCTTTTAAGAGCAGTAAAATATTCTAGGGGAATACCGATGCGTTCAACTTCTTCTTTTATGAGCTTACGCAGACGTTTCTTTTCTCTGAACAAAAAGCCGGTACATTCAATGCGATGATCAAGCGGGATGGTTTCTACTATAACATCTTCATTCTCTAAAATTACCTGGGGTATATCTGAATTGGTTGGATAAAACAGGATCTCGTATTGTAATACGGTGTCTGAGTATTTAAACTGCAGGTCAATAACCTCTTTTAAATGTGGCGGACCGAACAATTTCAATACCTTTTTACGTCCGTTAAGATGTAACGATGAAAGAAAGCCAATAAGTCCTAAATAATGATCGCCGTGAAGGTGGCTAATGAAAATATGATCGATGCGGCTGCCTCTTATATCGAAACGCAGCATTTGCTGCTGGGTGCCCTCACCGCAATCAACCAAATACAGGCGCTCATTAATATTAAGCACCTGCGATGTAGGATTTCTATTATAAATGGGGGTAGCAGAACTACTGCCTAAAATTGTTACCTCAAATCTCATATCGGGTAAACAATTAAGGTATTATCTTGCTTCTTTTTTTAATTCTTTTTCAATTTCCTCCATGAAAACCAAATCAATGGCTTCTTCAGTTGTAGGAACGATGGTTAACACAGTTTCTAATTGCGAAATAGTCACCAGGCGGGAAACTGCGTCATTCAATCCCGTTAGGATGAAAGAACCCGCAGCATTTTTGCACAAACGATGACCAACCAATAAACTGCTTAATCCTGATGAATCAGCGAATTTTACCTGAGAAAGATCAAGAATAATATTACGCTGTCCTTCAGTGTTGATAAGTATCAACTCAGACTTTAATTGCGGTGTGATCAAAGAGTTTAACTTAGACTCGTTGAGCTTCAGCAATATATATTTCTCGTGTTTGTCTACTGTAAACTTCATTTCTTTAATAATTTCTAAATGCTAATATATGCATTATTCATTAATAAAATTATTACAATGATATTAAAGCATTTTTTATAGCCGTCTCCACCCTATCCAAAACATTTTCGGCAGTTGGTTTAACAAACTTTTCGCCGGTTATCTGCTCATAAAGTTCAATATAACGTTCTGATATGGATTCTACCTTCTCCGGCGTCATTTCAGGCACCACCTGCCCTTCTTTTCCCTGGAAACCATTCTCAATTAACCATCTACGCACAAACTCTTTTGAAAGCTGCTTTTGCGGCTCGCCTTCCATTTGGCGCTCATGATAACCGTCACTATAAAAATAGCGCGATGAGTCTGGTGTGTGTATCTCGTCAATCAGGTAAATCTGGTCGCCTATCTTACCAAACTCGTATTTGGTATCCACCAAAATCAAACCCTGATTGGCAGCAATCTCAGTACCGCGGGCAAATAGCTCGCGTGTATATTTTTCTAATTTCTCGTAATCTTCAGGAGACACGATGCCGCGAGCCAGAATATCCTCTTTCGAAATGTCCTCATCATGCCCTACCGCAGCTTTCGTGGTTGGGGTGATGATGGGCTCAGGCAATTTATCGTTCTCACTCAACCCCTCAGGTAAAGTCACACCGCAAACCTGACGTTTGCCTGCAGCGTACTCACGAGCGGCATGACCAGCCAGATATCCGCGGATAACCATCTCAACCTTAAAAGGCTCGCAAATGCGACCGATGGTTACACTCGGATCAGGTACGGTAACTACCCAATTAGGCACAATGTCAGACGTAGCCTGTAAAAACTTAGCAGCAATCTGGTTCAACACTTGTCCTTTGTACGGGATAGGTTCAGGCAGCACCACATCAAATGCCGAGATCCTGTCGCTCACTACCATTACCAGGTATTTGTTATCTATCGTATAAACATCCCTAACCTTACCCTTATAAAAGCTGGTCTGGCCCGGAAAATTAAAATTGGTTTCTTTTATTGCATTCATTTTTGAGAGTCAAGAATCAAGAGTCAAGAATCAAGATACCTCGATGGTAACACTTCTAAACTCAAGTACATTAATATTTAAGAGATAGAAGAGTCAAAAATCAAAACACCAATCTTGGCTCTTGATTCTTGACTCTTGAATCTATTGGATATCTCCGTAAGCGGCTAATATCTTTCTTACTAATTTGTGCCGTACAACGTCCTCTCCGCTCAGGTAAACAATGTCTATGCCTTTAATGTCGGTCAGGATGCGCAGTGCGGTATGCAAGCCTGATTGTTGCTTCTTTGGTAAATCTATCTGGGTGACGTCGCCGGTAACAATAAATTTGGCCGATGGCCCCATACGGGTCAGGAACATTTTAAGCTGCATATCGGTAGCGTTCTGCGCCTCGTCCAGGATCACAAAACAATTATCCAGGGTACGGCCACGCATAAAGGCCAGCGGAGCGATCTCTATGGTACGGTTCTCCAAATATACTTTCAGCTTTTCGGCCGGAATCATATCGTCCAGTGCATCATATAAAGGGCGTAGATAAGGGTCGATCTTTTCTTTCAGGTCGCCTGGTAAAAAGCCCAGGTTCTCCCCTGCCTCAACAGCCGGACGGGTTAATATGATACGTTTGATCTCTTTATTCTTCAATGCGCGAACAGCCAGTGCTACCGCTGTATAAGTTTTACCGGTGCCTGCAGGGCCAATAGCAAACAAAATATCACTCTTGGCAATACTTTCAACCATTTTGCGCTGGTTGGCCGTACGGGCCTTAACCATCACACCGTTAGGGCCAAAAACAATAACCTCGCCGCTGGCAAATTTATCAGCAGATGCATCAGCAGCCGGTGCAGATGTATCAACTTTTGAACCCAGAATTCTTTCCAGATCCTGGATACTGATATTTTCGTACTTTTCGATGTGCTCGATCAGGTGCTTGAACTTTTCTTCAAAAACAATCAGCTCACGCTCATCGCCCAACACTTTTACCTCGCTGCCGCGGGCCACTATTTTCAGTTTGGGATATTGTTTTTTGATGATCTCGAAATGATCGTTATTCGGCCCCCACAAAACTGCCGGATTTATATTCTCGATTGATAATTTGAGTTCGTTCAAGAGTAATTTTGATTATATTATTACCGATTTTTATGAATTAAAAATTGAATATTTGCAGCGTCTAACGCTTGTACAAGATTAGCAATAAATATTTAAATAATTAATGGCAATAATAACTTTAACTACTGATTTGGGCGATAAAGACATTTATCAGGCTGCCCTTAAAGGAAGCATCTTAAAGCTATTACCCACCGTTAATATTGTTGATATTACCAACAGTGTACCTGCCTACAATGTACAACAAGCTGCCTTCATTTTAAAAAATAGTTTTCACTATTTTCCTGACGGTACTGTACACCTTATCGGTATCGACACAGTGTATAGCGACAATACCAAATACCTGGCCCTGAAATACAAGAACCATTACTTTGTAGGCTCAGACAACGGTATTTTCTCGCTGATGTTTAACCAGGAACCGCAAGAAATTGTTGAGATAAACATTATGCAGGATCTGAAGTTTTTACATTTCCCGCTAGCAGATATCTTTGTGAAAGCAGCATGTCATTTAGCGCAGGGCAAAAAACTTTCAGAGATAGGTATACCGGCAAACGGCGTCGAACAAAAAATGAACCTGCAGCCGGTGATTGAGAAAAACGTAATCAAAGGTTCTGTGATTTATATCGACTCTTTTCAAAATGTTATTACTAATATTACCAAAGAGTTTTTTAATAAAGTGCAGCAGGGCCGAAAGTTTACGTTGTACTTTAAACGCAACGAAACCATCAACCACCTGAGCTGGCACTATAGCGAGGTACCTGAGGGCGAAAAGCTGTGTCTATTCGGTATCAGCGACCATCTGGAGATTGCTATCAACAAAGGAAACGCCAGCGGTTTGTTGGGCCTTAATTTAGGCGATAGCGTTATTATTGACTTTGATTATCACAAATGAATAAAGTAATATCGTTTTGTTTACTGTGTTTTTTATCGCTGAATGCATTTGCGCAGTTCAAAGCCGACTCAATTGCCTATAACCGCCAGCGCGCCAAGATTAACGCCATGCTGGCCGAGCGTAGCAAAAAGTTTGGCCAATATGATCAAAGCCTAACGCAACGATCAGGCATTTTTGGCTTTCAAACAAAAAATGATATCCGGCGCAGTAATGATATCCTGATGGATATTGTAAAAACCGACAACGACATTTACCGTGAACTAAAAATATTACTGGATTATCGCACTTTTCAGCAAAACCAGGCTCAGGATCAGTCTAAAGAAACTGAACAGACGGCTACTGAATCTATGTACACCATCTCGAAGTTGCAGGATCAGGTAGTCAAACTCAGAAAGCAAAACGAAGACTACGTAAAGCTCATAGACAAAGAATCGCTTAACTTTAAGATCATCGTTTTTTTACTGGTGATTATTATCCTGTTCCTGCTGAGAAACCAGATACACCGCAAGGAGACTAAGGCTTAATGAAATTAACCATACACGGTGCAGCGCGCCAGGTGACCGGCAGCATGCACTTGCTTGAAGTTGGACCATATAAAATACTGATAGATTGCGGGCTCGACTATGAAAAGGACCGCAGCATACAATCAAACGAAGACTTTCCATTTGACCCGGCTACCATTGATGTGGTGGTGCTTACGCATGCGCATATTGACCACTCGGGTAATATCCCTACGTTGGTACGCCTGGGTTATGAGGGCCAGATACTATGCACTCCGCCTACCGCCGACCTAACTGAATTGTTATTGCTTGACTCGGTCAGCATTTTCATGAACAAGGCCGACAATGGACGCAAACACGGCAAGGGCAAAGGCAAATTTGGCACCGGTGCGCAACCATTATATCTGCAAAAACATGTGATGGATGCCATGGATCGCTTTGTGACCATTGGCTTCAATAAACCTTTCCGTATT
>Ga0207647_10000662_pt1 | contig 26925 bp, 24 predicted proteins | sample KBSCornC2_FD_184295 | JGI IMG/M metagenome (GOLD analysis project Ga0207647, IMG submission 184295) | Corn rhizosphere microbial communities from Kellogg Biological Station, Michigan, USA - C2 (SPAdes) (version 2) | ecosystem: Host-associated > Plants > Roots > Rhizosphere ... | reverse complement strand
CTTTGCGCTCTTGGCCTTTACCCTGCAAAGCAGGTAAAACCTGGGGAGGGGCCTGTTGCCGCCATTGCGCACAAGGCCAACGCTTCAGGCAACATTCCGGACACCCCTGCAGCCGCACAAGGCCGGCATCATTTTACCTGCTTTCGCCCGAAGCGGCCCGGCTGACGGGCTTGCAATTATTAAACATCTTGCATCCAAAAAAGCGGGCAAAGGCCTGTCAGAAAACCGGGACAGGGAGTCTGGCCTTGCGCGTGGAAGGTTTTTTCTGACTTGATTTTTCGGTCCTTTTTCATCTAAGGAAAAAGAACAAAGCCTCAGCGGCGAATGAGCGCTCACAAAGCGATAAGAATATCCTTCATTCTCATCTTTCGGCATCATAATTGGTACGTCTTATAGTACATCAACTATAAAAACTCGATTATGAACAGCATTAATCAAAATCAACCCGAAGATAATTTCAAAGACCTGAATGGCCATGATGCGATAGTTAAATTGAAAGAACTGGCGGTGAGTGCTGCAACTTGTTTCTTTATCAGTAATATTAAAAGGGGACTGCCCGTATCTGCCCGGCCAATGACCGTTCAGAACGTTGACGACGAAGGCAACCTGTGGTTTTTATTAGCTAACGACAGTAATACCTATCACGAATTGCAAGAAGAGCCGCTTGCTCAGCTATTCTTTCAGGGTTCAAAATATTCAGACTATCTGAATGTGTACGGACTAGTTAGATTGAGTCAGGATAAAGAAAAGATCAAAGAGTTTTGGACGCCTGAGCTTAAAACCTGGTTCACCGAAGGCGAGGATGATCCGCGTATTGCCGTAGTTGAAGTCGAACCAACCGAGGCTCACTACTGGGATAACAAACATGGCAATGCCATCGCATTCATCAAACGTCTGGCGGGTTCAGTTATGGGCAAGACTTTGGATGATTCTGTTGAAGGGAAGCTGGAAGTAGTTAGATAATAGAGTCAAGAATCAAGAGCCAAGAATCAAGATGTTTAATAAACTTGTCATTGCGAGGAGGAACGACGAAGCAACCGCACGCATTCATACTTCCTTGCGGTTGCCACGCTTCGCTCGCAATGACAAATGGCTATATGATCTGTGCTTTTTCTAACTCTTTAGCCATTTGCTGCTGCAACTTCTTCGCTTCCTCGCGCGCTGCATCGGCGAAATCCTCGCCGTTAGCAGCATAAATAATGGAGCGTGAGGCGTTAACCAGCAGGCCGCAGTCTTTGGTAATGCCGTATTGGCAAACATCCTCCAGGCTGCCGCCCTGGGCGCCTACGCCGGGAACTAATAGAAAGTTGTCAGGAGCGTATTTGCGTATATTGGTAAACTCGGTGCTTTTTGTGGCGCCTACAACGTACATAATACGGTCGGCACCGGCCCAGGTATTGGCTTTTTTGATAACAGCTTCATACAGGTAGTCGTCGCCGGTATTGAGATATTGAAAGTCTTTACTGCCTACAGATGATGTAAGCGCCAGGATGATCACCCATTTACCATCGTATTTTAAATATGGGGTCACGCTGTCATTGCCCATGTAAGGGGTAACGGTTATAGCATCGAAGCTCATGCCCGAGCCCGCTTCGTCAAAAAATGCGCGGGCATATTTGTCAGAGGTGTTGCCGATATCGCCGCGCTTGGCGTCGATGATGTTCAGCGTATCCTTTGGTAAATATTGCCAGGTAGCAACCAAACTTTGCAAACCCTTTACACCATAACTTTCGTAAAAAGCAGAGTTGGGCTTGTAGGCCACGCAAAGGTCTTTGGTAGCATCTATAATACGTTTATTGAACTCAAAAATAGGGTCGGGGTATTGTTTTAAAAACTCAGGGATCTTATCCAGATCGGTGTCCAATCCAACGCATAGAAATGATTTTTTTTGTTTGATCTGGTCTATTAGTTGCCGGCGTGTAATCATGTGGGAAAATTGGAGGGTAAGTTTTTATTCGCCAAAAAAACTAAAAATTAGTTGAAGTGTTGAGTTTGAAAAGATATTTTTTTTAAAAGTTTGTTTTTATAATTTTAATGATTAGAATTGCACTGTTTTCCTTTGAGTTTTTCTTGCACTAAAGAATAAATTTACATTCCCACGTTATATCTTGAAGTATACCTGATTTTAACGGTGCAAAAACAAGCTGCGAAATTTTCTTTTTTCAAAACGACTATCTGAGCATTTAACTGTAAGACTCAAGCATAATTATTACAATAAACCCCCTTTTGAACCCATAATTCATATCATGTCTGATACTACCGAATTGAACGACAAGCTCGTTTCTGAGTTGCGCGAAATTGCCAAAAGTTTAGGTATTCCTGACGCAGACTCGCTGCGCAAACCTGAGCTAATATCTAATATTGTACAAATGCAGCAGTTGATAAATGCTGCCCGTGCCCAGCAGGCAATTGTTGAGGATAACTATACTCCTGCCGGGGAGAAAAAAGAAACCGGCGAAAAGAAACAACGCACTCGCATTCGTACTGCAGGGGGTAGCGCCAAAGTAAGCAAACCACGTGTTGAGGTGCCTTTGGATGATACTAACCTGTTTGATATGCCTGAGGACGAACCTCAGGGCGATGACGAAATTGTTAATGAAGATGTACTGCCTGTAATTGAGGGTGAGGGCCAATCGCCACAAGAAGAGGGCGAAATCGCCGCTAATCCGTCTGAGAGCTTTGAACGCCCGCAAAAATTTGAGCATCGTGTGCAGCAGCAACAAAAGGCTGCTGAGCCGGCTATAAATCTTGATTTTGATAATGTTATAGTAAATGAAGGTGTACTGGAAATCATGCCTGATGGCTACGGCTTCCTGCGTTCGTCCGACTATAACTATTTAACCTCGCCTGATGATATTTATGTATCGCAGTCGCAAATAAAACTGTTCGGCCTTAAAACCGGTGATACCGTTCGCGGCAGCATCCGTCCGCCAAAAGAAGGCGAGAAATATTTCCCGCTGGTGCGCGTTGAAGCCATTAATGGCCGTATACCTGCCGAGGTGCGCGACCGAGTTCCTTTTGATCACTTGACACCGCTTTTCCCTTCAGAAAAACTGCATCTGTTTACTGATCCGGGTAACTATTCAACCCGTATCATGGACCTGTTTGCACCGATTGGTAAAGGTCAGCGTGGTTTGATCGTGGCGCAGCCAAAAACCGGTAAAACCATGTTATTGAAGGATGTGGCCAACGCTATCGCCAAGAACCACCCTGAGGTATACCTGATTATCCTGTTGATTGATGAGCGCCCTGAGGAGGTTACCGATATGGCCCGCAGCGTACGTGCCGAGGTTGTATCATCAACCTTTGATGAGCCGGCCGACCGTCACGTTAAAATTGCCAATATTGTGCTTGAAAAAGCAAAACGTATGGTAGAATGCGGTCATGATGTGGTGATTTTGTTAGACTCTATTACCCGTCTGGCTCGTGCTTATAACACCGTAGCTCCTGCTTCAGGTAAAATATTATCGGGTGGTGTTGATGCCAACGCGTTACACAAGCCAAAACGTTTCTTTGGTGCGGCCCGTAATATAGAGGATGGCGGCTCGCTAACCATCATTGCGACAGCACTGACAGAAACCGGTTCTAAAATGGACGAGGTGATCTTTGAAGAGTTTAAAGGTACCGGTAACATGGAGTTACAACTGGATAGAAAACTATCTAACAAACGCGTGTTCCCGGCAATTGATATTACTGCTTCAAGTACCCGCCGCGACGATTTGTTGTTAGACAGAGATACACTGCAACGTATATGGATATTGCGTAATCACCTGGCGGATATGAACTCGATTGAGGCTATGGAATTCTTGCAAAGCCAGGTTAGAGGCACAAAAACCAACGAAGAATTCCTGATCTCGATGAATTCGTAATTGGTGAGTAGGAAGTAGGGAGTAGTGAGTTGAGAATAGTGAGTGGTGAATAGTTTAAATTGTTCACTCACTACTAGCTATTCACTATTCACTATTCTCAACTCATTACTCACTAATCTCTAACCAAAAAATAACTACCTTCATCCCCTGAAAAATGAAGAAAAAGGTAAAAAATCATGTACCTAATGCTATCACTTGCTGCAACCTTTTTAGTGGCTGTGTAGGTATAGTATTTGCTGTTCAGGGCGATTTGATTAAGGGTGCCTATGCCATTTTCCTGGCTGCAATTTTTGATTTTTTTGACGGATTTGCCGCCCGCGTGCTGCAATCATTCTCCGGAATTGGGAAGGATCTGGATTCACTGGCCGACGTGGTGAGCTTTGGTGTTTTGCCTTCGGCGATATTGTACCAACTGTTCTTGCAGGCTCCGCAGATACCTACTGTTAGTCCGTTTTTAAACTTCAGCGCCTTCCTGATCGCCGTGTTCTCGATGCTGCGATTGGCCAAGTTCAATACTGACACGCGCCAGGCCGAAATATTTATCGGGCTGCCAACACCGGCAAATTCTATATTGATTGCATCGTTTCCGTTGATCATTGATCAGCATCCTGAGTTTGCAAAGATTATATTGAATCCGTATGTGCTTACGGCTTTCGTGGTAGTAATGTGCGCCTTGCTGGTTGCCGAGCTGCCGCTTATATCGCTTAAATTCAAGAATACCGACCTTAATAAAAATATTTATCGCTATTTACTGCTGTTGTTTTCGGCAATATTGATACTATTTTTTAAATTTGCGGCCGTTCCGGTGATCATATTTTTATATATCGCCTTGTCAATAGTTCAATTTAAAATAGCTAAAGACGATATTCCCGGCTATCAAAAAAGAAATGTTTAGCCACGGCGGATCTCGTCTAAATCCAACAAAATAAAACCACTTCATGAAAAAGTTTCAAGCTGAAATTGATGTAATGCCCAAAAAAGAAATACTTGACCCGCAAGGTAAAGCGGTAACCGGTAGCATGAAAAACCTGGGTCTTGCCGAAATTGAAAATGTACGCATAGGCAAACACATCTCTTTACAAATTGAAGCTGAAAGTGAAGCCGTAGCTGCCGAAAAAGTTGAATTGGCCTGCAAAAGCTTACTGGCTAATTTAATAATGGAAAGCTATACCTTTAAACTGGAGCAGATTTAAGCATCAGCTTAAATCTATAAACATTGTAATTCATTAACGCCGACTTTGTTCGACAGTTAAAATAAAGTCTCTTTAAGGCTTTAGCCAAATTGCTCGATATTTGGCTAAAGCCTTTGTTTTTTTGGATGTACCGTTGGCTAAAATCAATGGCAATGATTTGAAAAGGAAGATAATCTGAAATAGATTTGTCTGAATTAAATACTGGCCGCAGTTTCAGTCTTTATTTGCTCAAGCGCAGTAGTGTTAGAAGCTAAAAGCGTTTTTACATCGCCAAACTTGGTCATCACGTCCATTACATCAGGCGAGCCGGTTTTGCAGGCTAACTCAATATCCTGAATTAGTGCCTGGCTGTTCAGCATTCCAAAAAAGCCCAATGTGGCCTTCATTTTATGTGCGGCGGCGGCGGCGGCGGTCCAATCCTGGTTTTCAAAGGCGTTGCTAATATCTTGCAAAGACACCGGTGTCTGCTGCAAAAACATATCTATCGACTCCACAATAAACTCATTGCTGCCATCGGCAATTTCATTAAGGAGCGAAAGATCAAGGTCAAGGTTGGTTAAGTCGACTGGCATATGCATTAAACTTGTATATTCAAATTTATAACTTTTTCACAATTAAGCTATCATGCAGCTCATTTTTAAGCTGGAGATTGGTTTTATTTAAAACCGGGTGCATATAATCGGGCGCCAGTTCAACCAAAGGCTCTAAAGTAAAGCGACGGTTTTGTAATTGAGGGTGAGGTACATGCAGGCCCGGCTCATTAATAACGTCTGTATTGAAATATAAAATATCGATATCAATAGTGCGCGATCCCCATTTCTCTTCACGTACCCTGCCCATTACTTTTTCGATGTTCAGTATGCGCTCTAAGATGGTTTGTGCCGGTAAGTTTGTTTTTACTTCGATCACCATATTCAGGTAATCAGGCTCGTCCGTTTTTCCCCATGATTCGGTTTCATAAACCGACGATATCCGGATATCGGGCGAGATATCAAAAGAAATGTGCATGATAGCCTGCTGCAGAAATTCCTTCCTGTCGCCCAGATTGCTGCCCAAAAGCAAAAAAACGTTATTCATCGTTGTAACAAATATTATAGACTAAGCTCTTAATAATATTATACCGTGGGGTTTTATTAAGTTTGCATAGATAAAAATATTTATAATAGTAAATGAAGCAATTTTTCAAATTTGTGCTGGCCACCATCGTCGGCATAATTTTATCTACCATAATTATCATACTTGTAATTGCCGGATTGATAGCCGGAGCTGGTGCAGATAAAACAGTTCAAGTTGATGCAAACTCCATTTTACACATCGAAATTAAATACCCTATTTCTGAACGTACTGCAAATAATCCACTGGCCAACCTGAGTTTTTTAGGGTTGGATGGTGATAAATCTATAGGTCTTAAAGACATTCTCGCCAACATCAAAAAAGCCAAAACCGACAATAATATCAAAGGTATTTTATTGGACGAAAGCTATATGCTGTCTGGTCAGGCTACCACTGAGGAGATCCGTAATGCGCTGATAGACTTTAAAAAGTCTGGCAAGTTTGTGATTGCCTATGCCGAGGTTTATACCAAGGGATTTTATTACCTGGCATCAGTAGCTGATAAAGTTTATATCAACCCCAAAGGCGTTTTTGAATTTGACGGATTTAGTTCAAAAACCATGTTCTTTAAAGGCGCGCTGGATAAACTGGGTATTGAGGCTCAGGTGATTCGTGTAGGTACCTTTAAAAGCGCTGTCGAGCCAATGATACTCACCAAAATGAGCGATGCTAACCGTTTGCAGGTATCGTCTTATTTAAATTCATTGTACGATCATTACCTGACTGGTATCAGCAAAGCGCGTGGCATCAATAGGGATTCATTATTCAATTACGCTAACCAGGCCCGCATACAGCAACCTGAAGACGCTTTGAAGCTGAAGATGGTTGACGGTTTGAAATATCGTGATGAGTTACTGGATGAATTAAAAGGTAAATTGAAAATTAAATCGAAAGAAAACATTAGCAGCGTTGAGCTAAGTGAGTACACTAAAGCTGATAATGACGTTGATACCAAAGAGATTTCAACCAATCGCATTGCTGTAGTTTATGCGGCAGGCGATATTGCCAGCGGCGAAGGCGACGATAACAGCATTGGTTCAGAAACTACCGCAAAGGCGCTGCGCAAGGTGCGTACTGACGACAAGATCAAAGCGGTTGTACTGCGTGTAAACTCACCGGGCGGCTCTTCACTGGCCAGCGACGTGATTTGGCGCGAAGTGATGCTGACCAAAAAAGTAAAACCAATCATTGTTTCAATGGGCGATGTAGCTGCATCAGGTGGTTACTATATCTCATGTGCTGCTGATTCGATCATCGCGGAGCCAAACACCATCACAGGGTCAATCGGCATATTTGCCGTTTTGCCTAACATGCAGAAATTGTTCAATGATAAACTGGGTATAACTTTCGATGGTGTTAAAACCGGTCAGTTTGCAGATTTGGGTAATACCAGTCGCCCGCTTACACCGGCCGAAAAAATGATCCTGCAAAACCAGATTAACCACGGCTATGACGACTTTACCAAAGCCGTGGCCGAAGGTCGCCATAAAACACAGGCGTACATCAACAGCATTGGTCAGGGGCGCGTCTGGACAGGCGAGCAGGCTCTTGAAATTGGTTTGGTTGACCGCTTGGGGAATATTGATGATGCTGTAAAATCGGCCGCTAAAATGGCCAGGCTGAAGGATTACAGATTGGTAGCTTATCCTGAACAAAAAAGCGTGCTAAACAAACTTGGCGAAAGTTTCAGTATACAAATGAAAACCCGCATGCTCAAATCTGAACTGGGCGAAAACTACCCGGTTTATGAGCAGATCAAAAATTTAACCTCAACAATGCGTACTCCGCTGGCCAGGATGGAGTATGATGTGGTGATAAAATAAAGTTTTTGGTTCATAGTTGATGGTTCATGGTTGATAGTTGGTCGATTTGGCCGTGAACTATTAGCCATGAACCATTTGCATTTTAGCATATTTCGCTATGAACTATCAACTATGAACCATTATCTATTCCAAACCTTTTCGTACTTTTATCACTTAATCTAATTATGGAAAATAAAACCATAGCCCGTAAACTTCGTTTGCTGTCGCAACTCATGGAACTACATGATATCAATCCTTTTAAAATCAAATCGATAGCTAATGCGGCCTTCAATGTCGACAAGTTTAATGGTAAAATAGCCAGTAAAACTTTCGAGGAACTGGAGAAAATACAGGGCATTGGTAAAAGCGTTGCAGCCAAAGTGATCGAGCTGGTACAAACCGGTACCATGGTCGAGATGGAAGAGTTGATGTCAAGCACGCCGCCCGGTGTGGTAGAGATGATGGGCATTAAAGGCATCGGCGCCAAAAAAGTGGCTACCATTTGGCGCGAAATGAACATCGAAACCGTGGGCGAACTGTTTTATGCCTGTAATGAGAACCGGTTGATAGAAGTTAAAGGCTTCGGACTGAAAACGCAGGAGGATATTGGCAAAGCCATTGAGTTTAAAATGGCCAGCACCGGCAAGTTCCTGTATTCGCAGGTTGAGCCTGAGGCCGATAAGATATCAGAGAAACTGAAGTTTACTTTCACCAATATACTTTTTGAGTTTGCCGGCGAATATCGCAGGCTTTGCGAGGTAGTGAATGAACTGATAGTGATTGTTGGCAGTCGCGATTGCGAGATGGCTTACAATACCATCCTGGAGTCTGACCTGGTAAACGAAATGAAGCCTGAAGGCGATCATATTGTCGGTGTTACTGCTAATGGCCTACGGGTAGTGATTTATGTGGTTGAAAAACGCTTCTTCTTTAAAACCCTGTTTGAAAAAACCGGTAGCGATGAGCACATTAAAGTTGTTTTGGAGCGTGGTGGCGGCGATGCCGATCAGCCGGAAAGCGAAGAGCTCATCTATCGCAAAGCGGGCCTGCAATTTATAAAGCCGGAAATGCGCGAAGGGGATACGTTTATTGCTAAAGCTGCGGCAAATAATCTGCCGACATTAATATCGTACAATGACCTGCGGGGAACCCTGCATAACCACAGTACCTGGAGTGATGGTGTGAATACCATCGAAGAAATGGTAGCCTATTGTCGCGATCAGCTGAATTTGCAGTATTTGGGATTATCTGACCACAGCAAAAGTGCTTTTTATGCCAAAGGTCTAAGTATTGAACGCGTACTGCAACAGCATGAGGAGATTGATCATCTCAACAAAAAGCTGGATGACTTTCATGTGTTTAAAGGTATCGAGTCGGATATTTTGAACGATGGGTCACTGGATTATCCGGACGAGATTTTACAGCGTTTTGATTTCGTGGTAGCGTCTATCCACAGTAATCTAAAAATGAGCGAGGATAAAGCCACAGAGCGCCTTATCAAAGCTATCGAGAATCCATATACAACTATATTGGGCCACCCAACCGGCAGGCTGTTGCTGAGCCGTAACGGATATCCCATCGACTATAAAAAAGTAATTGACGCCTGCGCGGCTAATGGTGTAGTGATTGAGGTTAACTCAAACCCATTACGACTTGATCTGGACTGGCGCTGGCACCAATACGCTTTAGACAAAGGCGTTTGGCTGTCCATAAACCCTGATGCGCACCGTAACGAAGGCTTTTTGGATATGCACTACGGCATTATCGTTGCCCGCAAAGGCGGATTGTATAAAGAGCGCTGCCTCAATGCGCTATCACTCGAAGAAATAACCCAATTTTTTAAAGACAAAAAGAAATAAGCCCGTGATCATACAACAACTCAAAGATCATCAGGAAACTATACAGAAGGTTATTGACACTCTGGTGCCCGATATCGAGCGCGCATGCCAGCTCATGACCTCGACCCTGCAAAGTGGTAAAAAAGTTTTAATAGCCGGCAACGGCGGCAGTGCAGCCGACGCCCAACACATCGCTGCGGAACTAAGCGGCCGCTTTGTAAAGAACCGCAAAGCTTTACCGGGCATCGCTTTAACCACCGATACGTCGGCGTTGACAGCAATAGCTAATGATTATGGCTATGATTACGTTTTTGCTCGCCAGGTAGAGGCTTTGGCTCAGCCCGGCGATTTATTTATCGGCATATCCACCAGCGGCAATAGCGAAGTAGTATTGCGTGCCCTTAAAACAGCAAAAGAAATGGACTGCCAGACGCTGGGATTATCAGGGCGTGATGGGGGAAAGATGAATGGCCTTTGCGATCTGAACATTGTTGTTCCGTCTGAATTGACGGCCCGTATACAGGAAATGCACATCCTGATTGGCCATATTCTTTGCCAGGCAATTGACGATCTGTACTAACCTTAAAATATCATGAGCGTAGATTTAGAACGTGCACTTTTAGCAAAAATCGGCGATCTGGAAGTCACGAAAGCTAAGGTAGACTTTTGGAAAAGCGAAGGCGACAAGGTTGTGTTTACCAACGGTGTATTCGACTTACTGCATATAGGCCACATTACCTATATGGCTAAAGCTGCCGATTTAGGCGACAGGCTGGTTGTTGGTTTAAATGCCGATAGCTCAGTAAAACGCATTAAAGGCGAAAGCCGCCCGATAAACGACCAGGCTAACCGCGCTGCATTATTGGCTGCGCTGTTTTTTGTAGATGCCGTAGTGGTTTTTGAAGAGGATACACCCATCAAGCTCATCAGTACATTGTTGCCAGATATTTTGGTTAAAGGTTCAGATTATACCATCGATACCATTGTGGGCGCAAAAGAGGTAATGGCCAATGGGGGAGAGGTAAAGACTATTGATTTGGTTGAAGGCTATTCATCAACCTCAATTATTAAACGTATACAAGATCAAAGCAGCTAAAGTAAAAAGATGAAGATATTGGTGATCCGTTTCAGCTCCATGGGCGACATCATTTACACAACACCTGTTGTGCGATGCCTGAAAAAACAGCTGCCGGATGCCGAGGTGCATTTCATTACCAAGCCAGCCTTTAAATATATTTACGACAATAATCCTTACGTCGATAAATTGCTGCTCCTCAAGCCGTCGCTTAAAGAGACTATCAAAGACATTCAGGCTGAAGACTATGATCATATTGTCGATTTGCACAATAACCTGCGTACAGCTATTATCAAGCTGAGTACCTGGATCCCGTCGTCTACCTATCAAAAGCAGACTATACGTAAATGGCTCAGCCTGAAGTTTAATTTGAAGCTGATACCGCCTGTGCATCTGGTGGACCGGTATATGAAAGCCGTACAAGTTTTAGGGGTTAAGAACGACGATCAGCCTATCGACTATTACATCAAAGCCGAGCATCAGCTTAGCACACTTTTACCATCATCGCACCAAAACGGTTTTATAGCTTTTGTTATAGGCGCCACGCATTTTACTAAGCGTATGCCTAACGATAAGATCATCAGTATTTGTAAAAAGATTGATTTGCCGGTGGTTTTGCTGGGTGGCAATGACGTTAAAGCTAATGGCGACGAAATAGCTGCGGCAATAGGCGAGAAGATTTATAATGCCTGTGGAATAACCTCGCTGGATGAATCGGTTTTCCTGGTGTCAAAAGCGGACAAGATAATTGGATTTGATACAGGCTTAACGCACATTGCCGAAGCTTTCGACCGGCCTATTGTGTCTGTTTGGGGTGGTACCGTTCCTGAATTATTGGGCGTGCAGCCTTATAAGGTTAAGGAGGCTTTGGTGTCGGGTGTTGATATTGAATGCCGCCCGTGTTCTAAATTTGGGTTGCCGGCTTGTCCGCTGGGGCATTTTAAGTGTATGCGTGATATCAATGAGCGTCAGGTTACAGAATTTGTAAACAATTAAGTTGATGAAAAAGATAGTATTGATAGTGCTGCTTTTCTGTTCAAGCATTTTATTTGTCCATGCGCAGCAACTGGTTTTTGGCGGAAAGATTTCTGGTGGCATAGCCCGTCAGCAAATAAAAAACCCTGAAATACTTTCAAACGGCGATGTAAAGACTTTTAATGTTAAAGGTATAGTGCAATTGCCCCTTAAAAAAGATTTTTGGTTAGAAAGTGGCCTGGGCATAGCTAATAAAGGCGGTGTCTTTTATGAGGATGCCCTGACCACCACCCTGCACCTTACTTATCTAGAGCTACCTGTGGACTTGTTACACAAGTTTAATTTTACTAACCTGGGCAAGTTTTACGTAGGAGCAGGGGGATACATAGCCCGCGGCATTGGCGGCAAGATAGATTATGAAACACCGGGCGTTGCTACTACCGATAAATTGAAGTTTGGTAAGGATAATGACATCCGCAGATATGATGTGGGTCTTGATTTTACTACCGGTTTTGAGTTTCGAAACCGCGTGACTTTTAATATGGGCTACAAACTAGGCTTGAATAATATTGAATCAATACCCCAACAAGATGCCGGTACATCTGTTATGAGAAACAGAGAGTTTACTGTAGGGTTGGGATATCTTTTTAAATAAAAATATTATGAAAAAGCTGCTGCTAATACGCCATGCCAAAGCCACTCATGAAAGCGGTTATGTTGATTTTGAGCGTCCGCTGAAACCTTCGGGCCTGCAGGACGCGGCTATTATGGCCGGCCGGTTAAAAGCGCATCATATCATTCCGCAGGTATTGGTTAGCAGTCCGGCGTTGCGTACGCTGGCTACAGCCGACGTCATTACACAGCACATAGGTTTGGCAAAAGCCGAAGAAATAAAAGATATTTATGATGCTACTACCGACGAATTGATAGATGTAATTACCCAACTGGATGACAAATATGAGTTTATCGGATTGGTAGGACATAACCCGGCCATAGGGCAGGTGCTGTATGATCTGTCGGGCCAGCTTAAAGATGTGCCGCCGGGCGCCGTAGGCTTGATTGAGTTTGATATAAATAACTGGGGCGACGTGCGTCCGCAAAGTGGTAAACTGACTTTCTACGATTCGCCTAAGGATGAAGCGTAGGGAAGTAACCTTATAACTGCGAGCAGGAGGCTCCGCCGGAGCCTGAAAATCGTTACTTATTATTGCTATAAACAGGATACTCCTACGGAGTAAATCGTTGGTTGGCTATGGCTCCGTATGAGTTGTTTATAGGGAGAAATAACCTACAGAGTTGTCATTTGATTGGCTATAGCTCCGTAGGAGTATCCTGTTTATAGAAACAAATAATGCTTCATCAGGCTCCGGTAGGTGCCTCCTTAGGCGATTTTACTGTAAAAGCTGATTAATTAGACGAGTCGTTCATCAATAGCTCAACAATAGCAATATCTTCAGAGAAAGTAATCTTAATGTTTTTGTGGCTGCCATCAACCAGGTGAATGTTTACACCCATGGCTTCCACTACGCTGGCATCATCTGTAAAATTGGGCGTGTAGGCCTGCTCATAAGCCTTTTTTATTTGTGCCGATTGGAAAGTCTGCGGCGTTTGCACCAGGTAAATCTCATCGCGGGTAAGCGCTACCGAAGTGCCGTTTTTTAACTGACGGATAGAATCGCGACTTTTTACAGCTACTACGCCATTGCCGTGTTTGGCTGCGCTGTCATAAGCCGCATCAATAATTTCGGCGCCGGTCATAGGTCGCACCGCGTCTTGTACGGCTATCAGGCTGGGTTCATCAGCAGCAATCAAATCCAAACCATTTTTAACCGAATGAAAACGTGTTTCGCCGCCGCCGACTAACTGGTGGGGGATGTTAAAATTATGTGTCTCGCAAAGCTGCGCCCAATACTCGTGATAGGCAGCAGGCAATACCAATATCAAATCAGGTTTTGACCGGCTGTTATGAAAAGCCAATAAGGTATGCATCAAAACCGGTAATCCGTTTAACGACAGGAACTGTTTGGGTAAAATAGAACCCATGCGTGTGCCTGAGCCGCCAGCCACAACGATGGCATATTTTTTTGTGTTTGGTACCTCGGTATTAAACGGATTCATCGATGTTGTCGCTTTTTTGTTTAACCGTTGTGTAAGATGTCGTTTTTTCAAAAGTGGAAGCAGTTTTGTTGACTGCGACGCCGCTAGTATCTAGGCCGGGTTGGATCATGGCTTTAGTTAAATCTTTAGGGTCAATCCAAATAAGTATCTCGTCGCCTATGTTGGGCACGTTTAATGGGTCAAATGCTTGCTTGGCACTAACTGTTTTTTGGATGAACGATTTGTCCGTTAATTCTAATTTTAATTCGTAAACCCGTATGGGAAGAGCGCCCCGACCAGCACGGATATTTGTTTTTGTTATTTCCGTTACGATAGCTGTTGCAGAAATTCTATTTTCCTTCAAATAATTGATTTTGAGAAAAACGAATTTATTGACCAGGTACGCCAAAATGACAATTGCACAAAAAAGCAAGATGTTCGCAATCATTTAGCAAAATAACCAATCGTTTTAAAACAAAAAAATGTGAGACCGTTTTCCAGTCTCACATCTCATATCTCACGTCTCAAATCTAATCTTAGATGATCAGCATGGCATCACCATAGCTGTAGAAACGGTATTTCTCTTTAACAGCAACTTCGTAAGCGTTCATTACGTTTTCGTAGCCACCAAATGCAGTAACCATCATCAACAGGGTTGATTCAGGGGTATGGAAGTTGGTGATCATGGAGTTAGCAATACTGAAATCGTACGGAGGGAAGATAAACTTGCTGGTCCAATCGTTAATTGGTTTTAAAGTTTTGCTCGCAGAAACAGCCGACTCAATAGCGCGCATTGAAGTGGTACCTACGGCGCAAATGCGGCGTTTGTTTTCGATGCCTTTGTTTACAATGTCGGCTTGTTTTTGTTCGATGATGATCTGCTCTGAGTCCATTTTGTGTTTGGTCAGATCTTCCACCTCGACCGGGCGGAAGGTGCCTAAACCAACGTGCAGGGTAACCTCAGCAAATTCAACACCTTTCAGTTCAAGGCGTTTCATCAGCTCGCGGCTAAAGTGTAAGCCGGCGGTAGGAGCAGCAACGGCACCTTCGTGTTTAGCGAAGATGGTTTGGTAGCGCTCTTTATCTTCGGCAGTAGCTTTACGTTTAATGTATTTTGGTAGCGGGGTTTCGCCCAAAATTTCTACGTTACGACGGAACTCCTCGTCAGTACCATCAAATAAGAAACGGATAGTACGGCCACGTGATGTAGTGTTGTCAACAACCTCGGCTATCAACAGGTCGTCATCACCAAAATATAATTTATTACCTACACGTATTTTACGGGCAGGGTCAACCAAAACGTCCCATAAGCGAAGCTCTTTATTGAGCTCGCGCAGCAAAAATACCTCAATGGTGGCGCCGGTTTTTTCTTTATTACCATACATACGCGCCGGAAATACTTTGGTGTTATTAAGGATCATTACGTCCTTATCATCAAAATAGTCCAGTACGTCTTTGAATACTTTATGCTCAATTTTTCCTGAATCTTTATGCAATACCATCAGGCGCGATTCATCACGAACGTCAGACGGGTTATGTGCAATTAATGACTCGGGTAAATTGAATTTAAATTGAGATAATTTCATGCTTGTGTTTATGAATTTTCAAGGGCGCAAATGTACAAATATATTTGGTGATTTTACCGATTTATTGTATAGATTACACCTATATGTTATTTGGGTAAATTGGCTTATGCAAAGTGTATTAGGTTTATTGTTTTTTGCTGTAACTTAACCGCAATATAAACATCTAATACTATATAACACCAATTTTTTAATAGAGTTTAAAATCAATTAAAATCGGTGCAATCAATATAATAAATCGGTGAAATCGTCATAAATGATATTTTTAAAACTTTTTAGAGAAAGCTTTTTGTTTGCCTTTGATGCGCTGCGCCAAAACCGTTTGCGTACACTGTTGTCGTTGCTGGGAGTTACTATAGGTATTTTTACCATTATTGCCGTTTTTTCGGCGGTTGATACCTTGCGCGACAACCTGCAGCAAAGCGTTGACAAACTGGGCAGCAACAGTGTGTATGTTGAAAAGTGGCCATGGACCTCGAACGGAGAATATCCATGGTGGAAATATATGCAGCGCCCCGTACCTAAGCTGCGCGATTTTCAGGAGTTGCAACGACGCAGCCAGACTGCCGCAGCCATATCTTATGAAATCAGTATTGACAACCGCACTATAAAATACGGCAGCAACACGGTTGATGGCGCTCAAATTGATGCCTGTACCCAGGATCACGATAAAACCTGGACGGTTAATTTCCAGGACGGGCGTTATTTTACCGAAATGGAATCGCAAACCGGTGCGCCGGTTACTATGATAGGTAATGATATTGCCGAGAACTTGTTTCCGGGTGGTAATGCCGTCGGCAAAAAAATAAAAGTAATGGGGCGATATGTAACCATTATCGGCGTGTTTGCTAAAGAAGGTAATGACATGCTAGGGATATCTGCTGATAAACAAGTACTGCTACCACTAAATTTTGCCCGAAACCTGATTGATATTCAGAACGAAAGATATCGCCCGTCTATCATGGTGAAAGGCAAGGATGGTATCCCGATGGAAGATGTAAAAGGCGAACTAAGCGGACTGATGCGCTCTATCCGCAGTTTAGCACCCGGCGAGGACGATAACTTTGCGCTTAATGAAAGTACCATGCTGTCTGACCAATTAGATATCGTATTCAAGATCATCAACATCGCCGGTCTGATCATCGGTTTGTTCTCCATTTTAGTCGGCGGGTTCGGTATAGCCAACATCATGTTCGTGTCGGTAAAAGAACGCACCAATATCATCGGCATTCAAAAATCATTAGGTGCTAAAAACTATTTTATACTGCTGCAGTTTCTTATCGAATCTGTTGTGCTTTGTTTGATGGGAGGGATGATAGGACTGCTATTGGTTTATCTGGGCACGTTCCTGGTGAAATGGGGATCGGGCGTAGCCATCGTGCTTTACCTCAAAAATGTGATCATCGGTATTGGTACTTCAGTAGGCATCGGCATTGTATCAGGCATTATTCCTGCCTGGTTTGCTTCGAAATTAGATCCGGTAGAGGCGATTAGGTCGAATTGACTTTATAGTATGTCATTGCGAGCGTAGCGCGGTCCCGAACGTTCGGGGCATAGAGAACGGTTTGAACGCGTGCGGTTGCCACGCTTGTTCCTCGCTCGCAATGACATATAGAAAACTTACTTATAAAACTTCAAAACCTTATCAAGCAACACACCCGGTACAAAAGGTTTGCTCAGATAGTCACTCATGCCGGCGGCGAGGGCTTTGTTGTACGTCTCAGGCATAGCATCGGCGGTAAGGGCGATGATCGGAATATGGGGTAATTGTTTTTTGATGCTGCGGGTAGCTTCAAAACCGTCCATTACCGGCATCTGGAGGTCCATGATAATGAGGTCGTAGTTTTTTTGATTAACCATATCGATGGCTATCTTGCCATTCGTTGCTTCATCAACGCGGGCTTGCCATTTTTTAAGAAATCGGGAAGCAATGAGCAGGTTCATTTTATTATCGTCGACCACTAAAATGCTCATGCCTTGTAAATTGAACTGATTACTGATTAAAGCAGCGTTTGCAGGTTTTTGCTGCTCATTATAAGGGCGATTGAAAATAATATCAAACTCAAAAGTAGTGCCTTCGCCCACAACGCTATTCACATAGATGTCGCTGTTATGCAGGTTGATCAGCCGTTTAGTAATAGCCAGGCCCAAACCGGTGCCTGCCTGATCCTGATTGTTATTTAAAGCAAATTGCTCCTGTGTAAACGGATCAAATATCATAGCCAAACTCTCAGGCGCTATACCTACACCGGTGTCTGCAACTTTGAAATGTATAGTAATCTGGCTATCGTCAATCTGCGTGGCTTTTAAGCTGATGTCGATACGGCCCTTCGGTGTAAATTTAACCGCATTGCTTATCAGGTTATTCAGTATCTGGCTCAGGCGTATCTGGTCGCCAATTAAAAATTCAGGAATACTTTGATCGACGGTAAGGTCGAGCTCCAGATTTTTCTCGGCTGCTTTTGGTACAAAGCTTTGCTTGATTTTTTGAACCAGTGTATGGATATTGAACTTTAGTTCAATCAGCTCCAGTTTGCCGGCTTCTATTTTATTGTAATCCAGAATATCATTAATAATAGCCAGCAGGTTTTCGCCTGAAAATTTAAGGATGTTTAGATACTCCATTTGCTCGGGCCGCGGCGAATCTACTAACAACAGGTTAGTAGTCCCAATTACCGCATTCATGGGCGTGCGTATCTCATGGCTCATAATAGAGAGAAAATCTGACTTGAACCTGGACGATTTCTCAGCCAGTTCTTTAGCCTCTATCAGCTCAATTGTAGCTTTTTGCTGATCGGTAACATCTTGTATAACTCCCGCTATCCGTTTTATCGAGCCATCGTCATTCAATACTTTTTTGCCTATGATAACGCGCAGGTACTTCAGATTACCGGCAGGCGTAATGAGTCTGTGGTCATATTCTTTTCCCTCAGATTTGGTCAGATTTCGCAGAAATTTGGCGCATTCTTCGCGATCATTCGGATGTGTCAGGCTGATGTAATAATCAAGATGGTCGGCATCATCAGGAAAACTATCGATGTCTAATATTGAAAAAAGATTATCAGACAGGTAAGTATGATTTGTAGCGGCGTCAAACAGCCAGTTGCCTATTTGTGCAATGGTTTGAGCCTCAATGAGCAATTGTTCTTTTTCTTTCAAATCTTCGCTGGCCTGGTATTGTTGGGTAATATCAGACAGCGATGCCGAAATGCGGTGCGTATAATTTCCATCACGGTCAAATACAGGAGCTGCCTTGGCATTTAGCCAGCGCCCGGTACCAAAGTCGGACGGAAACTGCAGCGAGATGGGTTTGCGGTTAGCAATGACATAATCAAGCGCGTTGTTGTATTTTTCGGCTTTTTCTGCGGATACGATATCTGCCGGCCTTTTGCCAATCACCGTCCTGGGGTCGACAACGCGGTCAGGAAATTCTTTGAACCAAATTTCAGGAGAATTGTTGAACCAGACATTTAAACAAACCTTATCTTCATTAAACTCAAAAATAATGTCCTCAAGTGAATTGAGGAGTGAGTTTAATTGTTGCGAGTTTAGCTGTTGCGGATTGTCTGCAAGGCCATCAGTGTACATTTTCACCGCATTACGGATATGGCGCTTATAGGTGGCCAGCATCCAAATAACCACGATGAGCAAGGCAATTAGCGGCAATCCCACACTATAGTAAAAAGAAATTATTAATACCGGCCCGCCCGTAATTACCATCAAATAGTAAAGTTTTTATGAGTACATCTTAAGCACGAATATAAACAAATGGCCGATTTTGTCAGAAATAGTTTAATAAGACAACTTTTTTACATTTCACGACCATAGTTACGGCTGAATTATACGCAGATTGTATATATTTGTTGCACATACAAACAATCTTTCTATGTCTGCATCAGCACAACTAACTATAGGTGATAAAACATACGATCTTCCAATAATTGAAGGAACAGAAGGCGAAAAGGCTATTGATATTTCTAAGTTAAGAGACCAAAGCGGTTTAGTAACACTTGATATCGGTTATAAAAACACCGGGGCTACCAAAAGCGCCATCACTTTTTTAGACGGTGAGAAGGGAATATTGAAATATCGTGGTTATCCTATTGAAGAGCTTGCAGAAAAATCGACCTTTATTGAAGTTGCTTATTTGCTGATTTATGGCGAACTGCCAACTGCACAGCAGCTAAAAGATTTTGAATATGAATTAAGCCGCCACACGCTGGTGCATGAGGATATGAAGAAGTTTTTTGATGGTTTCCCGTCAAAATCCCATCCAATGGGTCAGCTTTCTTCTTTGGTATGCTCGCTGTCGGCTTTTTATCCTGAATCATTAAAATCAAACCAAACTAAAGAGGAGCAGAACCAAAGCATCATCAAAATGCTGAGTAAAATGGCTACCATAGTTTCGTGGATATACAAAAAATCATTGGGCCACCCGGTTATGTACCCGTTAAACAAATACGATTACGTAACCAACTTCCTGAACATGACCTTTGGCCAGATGACCGAAGAAGTTGTTATTGATCCGGTGGTGGTGAATGCCATGAATACCTTATTGATATTACATGCCGATCATGAGCAAAACTGCTCTACCTCAACAGTACGTATCGTAGGTTCGTCTGAATCAAACATCTATGCTTCCGTATCTGCAGGTATCTCTGCGTTATGGGGCCCACTGCATGGTGGCGCTAACCAGGCAGTGATTGAGATGCTGGAGAAAATTAAAGAAGACGGCGGCGACACCGATAAATGGATCGCTAAAGCAAAAGATAAAAATGATCCTTTCCGTTTGATGGGCTTTGGACACCGTGTGTACAAAAACTTTGACCCACGCGCCAAGATCATCAAAAAAGCATGCGACGATATCCTGGAAAAATTAGGCATCAATGACGAGGTATTGGATATTGCCAAACGCCTGGAAGAAGTTGCTTTGAAAGATCCATACTTTGTTGAGCGCAAACTGTATCCGAACGTTGACTTCTACTCGGGTATCATTTACCGCGCTTTAGGTTTCCCTACGGATATGTTTACCGTGCTGTTTGCATTGGGCCGCCTACCGGGATGGATTGCACAGTGGAAAGAAATGAAAGAAAACAAAGAGCCAATTGGCCGCCCGCGTCAAATTTATACCGGCGCAGTTAACAGACACTATGTGCCGATTGAGAAAAGATAATATTGGGCTATAAACTCTGTAAGCCTCCGAATGATCGGAGGCTTTTTTGTTAGCCGGGATTTCAGATTTAAGAAGTTTTAGAAACTTCGTAAGTCTAACACTCTATGAAGCCCCCGATAAGTCGGGGGCTTTTTATTTTAAAGTGGCGGCGGTATATGAAATATATGTTTGAGTTGCGATTTTTTGCCTACATTATTGATTACCTAAACGGGTATTGAAATCTGATATCACATTCTGATATTTTCTTAAAATACGATCCCATTCGTGGAATAACTCGTCTGATTTTACACTGGTAAGCGGAGCGCCCGAAAACTCACTCACCAGTTTTACTTTATAGGTCAGTGGTTCGCTTTTTGCAAGCTTGACAATCAACCTGGTTCTGATGGTATTTTGTGCGAAGCTTTGGATGCTCCAGGCTGTTCTTAAATAAGATGTCTCTTTGTCTGAAACCTCAATGGCATCAAAATAATCGGTAACAACCTGGTAAACCCGTTTCCAGACATCCGTCGGGTCCAGTTTTTTATTTACCTCTATAGAAAAATCAATATTAGCCTGGTCTGTTTTAATTGATGCTTCTTCAGCATCATCTTTTTTCATATCGAAGAATTGTTTCCTCGGTGGCTCGGCCATTCCTTTTTTATTGCAGAAGCTTTGTTCATACTTTAAAAATCCGGGTTTAATTATTTTAACGTCCACGCAAGAATTGCTGGGGACCTTGATTTTGGCTCTGCCGGTACCTAATTGCTGACCATCAACAATTATTTTAGCGTCCGACTCGGATGTTGATATTTCAACAGTTTGAGCTCTTAGAGCAAATGCGCTCATTAAAAAACAAAGAGTAAGTAAGGTTTTAAATTTCATAATCGTGATAGTTTAAATATGCTTTAAATAATATGTTATAAAATATTTCCTTAATAAATCTAAGCTATAAATGCTTAATTGTCAATGAGTTTTGTTAAAATAAGTATTTTTCGTTATCGTAAATTTCTATTTAATAAAAAGCTATAATATTTCTATTTCATTATTAATATTACCTACGATATATAAATTAATTGATGGGAGGTGCTAAACTATCTCATAAATTAAGTTATTGGAAATGTGTTGTTTATGTTTTTAAATGCCATCTTGCCCACGTCATTGCGAGGAACGAAGCAATCTCTACACACGCAAATCAAATAGCAAGGTGTAACTATCGCGCAGAGATTGCTTCGTCGTTCCTCCTCGCAATGACGCTTGGTGGGTGGATAAAAGTCTCCAAAACAAAAACGGCCCCGATTTATCGGGGCCGTTCCATTATATCGAATAATAGTTATTAATCGCCATCCTGGCTGCCGTACAGATAGGTTTCTGTATTGCCAACCGGCAGCGTTACGCTTTCGCCGTGGCTTTGCTGCCACCAGAAGTGTTGGCGCAGCTTTTCGCGGTTGCCAATTTCATTCATGGTCTCAGAATCATAAAGGCGGCCGTTAACCATCACATATTTGATGTTATTGCTGTTGCGGATGTCGTCCAGCGGGTTTTGGTTCATCACAATCAGGTCGGCCAGTTTGCCGTTTTCAAGCGAGCCGATCTCTTTGTCCATACCCAGGTAAGAAGCGCCGTTTATAGTTGCGCAGCGAATGGCCTGCATAGGTGTCATGCCGCCTTGCCACAGCATCCAAAGTTCCCAATGTGCGCCCAGGCCCTGCAATTGGCCGTGCGAGCCTAAGTTAACCTTGGTGCCGCCATCAGCAATTTGTTTTACATATTTCGATACCTCGATGTGTCCGTACTCACCATACTCAGACGTGGTGCGGCGACGAGAGCGCGAGTCGACAATTGATTTTGGGGTGAAGTTAAGCAGGTGCTCGTCTTTCCAGACCTCGGTACGATCATACCAGTAGTTTTCGCCAAACTGGGTACCATAGCTTACAATCAGCGTAGGGGTGTAGCCCGTCTTGCTGTCGTTCCAAAGCGATTTTACATCCTTATAAACAGGCCATACCGGTATGTTGTGCTCAATGCCGGTGTGTCCGTCAAGAATCATGTTCATATTGGTAAAGAAAGTCGACCCGCCCTCAGGTACCACCTGCATTTGTAACTGTCGCGCAGCTTCAATAATTTGCTGGCGCTGCTCGCGGCGCGGCTGGTTATAACTTTTTACCGAAAATGCACCCACCACCTTTAAACGGCGTACAGCCGAAATGGCGTCATCCAGATTGTTGATCACCACTTTAAAATCGCCGTCGGCACCGTAGAGTATTGAACCGGTCGAGTAAACCCGCGGACCTACCATGCGGCCGGCTTTCAGCATTTCAGACTGGCTAAACACCATCTCTGTATTACTTGACGGGTCGTGCGCAGTAGTTACACCGTAAGACAGGTTAGCATAATAATTCCAGTCCTGCTGCGGCGAAATGCCATCCGGACTAGGGTGCAGGTGCGCGTGTACATCAACAATACCCGGCATAATGGTTTTGCCGGCAACGTCATATACCTTAGCGTCCTCAGGCACGGTTACGTCGCCTGTTTTACCCACGTTTACTATTTTGTTATGATCTATGACGATGGTACCCTTTTCAATCACCTGGTCATCTTTCATGGTGATGATACGGGCGTTGGTAAAGGCAATTTTGCCATCAGGCACATCAGTTTTTAATTTAAGGTTGATGTCGATGCCTGCGGTATCCAGCGGCGGGGTAGTGCCCTCAACAAACGGGAAGGCATTGTGGATATCGCGGGTGTAGTATTTTGGCCCTAATACCCACATTAACTTCTGGCTGTCTTTACTCCAATGTAATGATGTACCGGCGTCTTTAGTCAGTTTATTAAGCGGTAAAGCCTTATTAGTTGCAGACAGATCCAGCGGAGCGCCTGCGCTTACCATTGGCGTTACATAGCAGTTAAACAGCTCGGTAAAGGCTATCCATTTGCCGTCAGGACTTGGGGTAAACTGCGTAGCGTAGGTTGAAGTATAAAGTGCGCGTTGGTTGCCGCCATTGGCATCCATCACTTTAAAAGCCTTTTTACCATTTTCGCGGCTTTGATAGTATATCTTGCTGTCGTCAGTCGAAAAAGTAGGGTTAATACCGTTGTCGATAATCATTGTCGGTGTGCCGCCGCTGGTTACCGGAATGGTATAAATACCCGGATTCACCCCAAACGAAAAGCCAAGCACCTCGTTACCCTCGCCTTTGCGATAAATGATCTTATCGCCGTGGTTCGAGAATTTCGGGGTATAGTAATAGCCCTTTTCAGCCGTAATACGTGTTACTACGTGGGTGGTCAGGTCGACGGTATTGATTGAGGCTTTCAGCGCGTCGTTCCATGATACATAAACCAGTTGTTTGCCATCAGGGCTGAAAGATGGGTCGTATTCAAAATCATTCAGTGAATCAATACGCACAGGTACGCCTGAAGGCAGATCCTTGGTATAAACAAAACCGGCAGCGTTGAAGGCTATCTTTTTACCATCAGGCGAGGTGGTTACCTGGCGAATCATGCGCGCGGTAAACTCTTCCTGAAATACACGCTGCGGGAAATGCAGCGCTTCTGTAACAGATTGGGTAGTTGATACCTCGAACGGAATTTGTACCGCTTGTAACGAGTTAATATCTAAATTCCAGATCTTGCCCTTAGCATAAAAGATGATGTTTTTGCCATCTGGCGTCCAGTCAAAGTTTGGATAAACACCAAAAATGGCCCAGGTTTCCTGCTGGTCGTGCGACAGATCGTCATATACCGGCCATTCTTCACCGGTACCTAAGTTGCGCAGGTACAGCACAGACTTTAAGCGTACACGCTTAACAAAAGCCATTAATTTACCATCAGGCGATATCTGCGGACGGCAAGCGCCGCCTGCACCACCAGTTACGGTTTCAATATTTCCGGTTTCGCGGTTTAGGCGTTTAATGGCGTAAATACCTGCGTTAGGGTCCTTGCTGTATTCGAAAGTAGGGCCTGGTGTTACGTCCTCGCTCCAGTAAACATACTTACCGTCAGGCGATATAATGGGCTCGCCGGCATCCTGCTGGTCGTTTTTGCGTTTGGTAAGCTGGATACCGTCGCCGCCGTTTTTATTGTATAACCACATTTCGCCCGCGCCCAATGAGCGGGATGCGGTAAAGTGTTTGCGGGCCACCAGGTATTGTCCATCGGGCGCCCAGCTGGCGTTATTTAATAGTCTGAAGGTTTCATGAGTAATGGAGTGTTTATTGCTGCCATCGGCATTCATCACCCAAATATTGTCCCCACCTTCTTTATCGCTGGTGTACGATATCAATTTACCGTCGGGGCTGTAACGGGGCTGTACATCGTACGATTTACCGCCTGCCAGCAAAACGGCTTTACCGCCGTTAATAGGCATGTTATAAATATCGCCCAGTATATCAAAGACAATGGTTTTGCCATCCGGACTAACGTCAAGGTTCATCCAGGTACCCTCGTTAGTATTGATGGTGACCTTTTTTTGAGGGCCCGGAGGAGTTTCAACATTCCACTTTGGAGCCTGTGCCTGTACAGCACAAGTAGCTAATAAAAATATAGAAGTTAGTTTAAGTAGCTTCATGAATTCGTGTTTTTTGCAACCGCTAATTTAAAACTATTAGTGCATTTTAGGTTAATCCTACTTAAAACCCATTATTATTTTAATAGTTTTGACACTGCCACGATATTTGAATGACCATACAGGAGATACTTAAAACATACTGGAACCATGATGCCTTCCGCCCCATGCAGGAAGATATCATCCAATCGGTATTGTTAGGGTATGATACGCTGGCGCTGTTGCCTACGGGTGGTGGCAAATCGGTTTGCTTCCAGGTGCCGGCCATGGCTAAAGAGGGGATATGCATTGTAGTATCGCCATTAATAGCCCTGATGAAAGACCAGGTAGAAAACCTGAAACAGAAGGGGATAGAAGCCATTGCCATAACTGCCGGTATGAGCAAGCGCGAGATAGACATGGCGCTGGATGCCTGTGTATATAACAATGTAAAGTTTCTCTGCTTGTCACCCGAGCGATTGTTGTCTGAACTGGTGCAAGAGCGTATTAAATACATGCAGGTTTGTTTGTTTGCAGTAGATGAGGCGCACTGTATTTCGCAGTGGGGATATGATTTCAGACCGGCCTATCTGCATATTGCCGATCTGCGCGAGATACATCCTGAAGTACCTGTACTGGCCCTGACGGCAACGGCGACAGCCGAAGTCAGGCAGGATATTCAAGATAAACTGCAGTTTAAAGATGCCCGCGTTTTCCAAAAAAGCTTCGAGCGTAAGAATCTGAGCTATGTGGTGCAGAACGAAGAAAATAAGTTTAAGAAATTGCTGGACGTTGTGAAGGGCGTTAAAGGCAGTGGCATTGTCTACGTGCGCAGCCGCCGCGAGTGTGCCGAGATAGCTAAGTTTTATTTAGATAATGGTATTCGTGCCGATTTTTATCATGCCGGATTAACGCCCGACGAACGCTCCAAAAAACAAGAGAGCTGGAAAGGCAACGCTACCCGCATTATGGTAGCCACAAATGCCTTCGGAATGGGGATTGACAAGCCGGACGTAAGGTTTGTGATCCATAAAGACCCGCCGGAGAGCTTGGAGGCTTATTATCAGGAAGCCGGCCGCGGCGGGCGCGATGAGAAAAAAGCCTACGCCGTACTATTATACAATAGCAGCGACCAAACCCGTCAAGAAAAGATATTTGAATTGAGTTTCCCTTCGGTGGACGAGATTAAGGCTGTTTACCATCACCTGGGTAGTCTGTACTCGGTGGCTTATGGAGCGGGCGAGGGGCTTAGCTTTGATCTGGATGTCGGAGCGTTTTGTGCCAAGTACAAGCTGGACGTGGTGAAAACGTTGAATGCCCTGAAATTTTTGGAGCAAAGCGAATACCTGGCTTTTAGCGAGAGCGTGTTCCTGCCGTCGCGGTTCAGGTTTGAGGTTAGGCATGACGAGTTGTATAACTTCCAGATCCAAAATGCCGGCTGGGATGCTTTTGTGAAGACGCTGCTGCGGTCGTACGGCGGAGCGTTTGAGAATTACGTGCGATTAAAGGAGTTTGACGTCGCACGACGAGCAAACTTAAGTGTGCAGCAGGTTATAGAAGGGTTGAAGCAACTGCAGCAATTAAACGTTTTAACCTATCTGCCGCAAAACGACCAGCCGCAGGTTACCTACCTACGTCCGCGGCAGCAAAACAAAGAACTGTATATTGACAAGCGATACATTGAG
>Ga0207647_10000660_pt1 | contig 26960 bp, 23 predicted proteins | sample KBSCornC2_FD_184295 | JGI IMG/M metagenome (GOLD analysis project Ga0207647, IMG submission 184295) | Corn rhizosphere microbial communities from Kellogg Biological Station, Michigan, USA - C2 (SPAdes) (version 2) | ecosystem: Host-associated > Plants > Roots > Rhizosphere ... | reverse complement strand
AGAACCCGCCGTACGGCGCGAAGGTGAGCTTCGCACTGGAGAAGGACGGCAGTGGCTGGAACGCCCCGGCACTGTCGCCGTGGCTGGAGGAGACCGTTGCCCAGGCTTCGCAGGATTACTTCGGCCATCCGGCCGCCTACATGGGCGAGGGCGGCAGCATTCCGTTCATGGGCATGCTCGGCGAGAAGTTCCCCCAGGCGCAGTTCCTGATCACCGGCGTGCTCGGCCCGCACTCGAATGCGCACGGCCCGAACGAGTTCCTGCACATCCCGACCGGCAAGCGCGTGAGCATGGTGGTGGCTAGCGTCGTGGCCCGCCACTTCAAGGAAGCGGCGAAGGCATGACGGACGACCTGGCCACGCTCGCCGGCCGTCTGGCTGCCGTGCGAGCGGGAATCGAGGCGGCCTGCCACGAGGCGGGCCGTGATCCGGCCGAGGTGACCCTGCTTCCCGTGAGCAAGACCTTTGGGCCCGAGGTGGTGGCAGAGGCCACCGGCCTGGGGCTGCGCCGCTTTGGCGAGAACAAGGTGCAGGAGATTCAGCTCAAGGCCGCCGCGCTTGCGGCCGAGCACCTTGAGTGGGTGGTCATCGGCCACCTGCAGACCAACAAGGCCAAGGCCGTGGCGGCCCTGGCCAGCGAGGTACAGTCGCTGGACCGCCTGGACCTGGCCGTGGCCCTGGACAAGGCCCTGCAGGCCCAGGGCAGGGGCATCGACGTACTGGTACAGCTGAAGACCTCGCACGAGGACAGCAAAAGCGGACTGGCGCCGGACGACCTCGTGGGCTTCCTCGGCGAGCTGCGGGCCTTCAGTTCACTGCGGGTGCGCGGCCTGATGACCATCGCCGAGCACAGCGACGACGAGGCGCTGGTCCGGGCCAACTTCCGTACCGTGTATCAGTGCCGTAACAGGGCCCGCGACGCCGGCTTCGAGCTCGCGCGGCTCTCCATGGGCATGAGCGGCGACTACGCGCTGGCGATCGCCGAAGGCAGTACCGAAGTGCGTATTGGCAGCTCGATTTTCGGTGCACGGAATTACAAACACTGACCAGTTTAATTAATCGGTTTTCTCATCCGAAACGCCGTGAGGCGATCCGTCACCGCTCACATACGTGAAGCAAGTGCCTCAATCTGTTCAGGATTGTCGTAAAGGGACCGTAAGTTTTTAGGGAATTATCGGAATCTTTCCTAGGAATGGCACTTTTTAACTTTATGCCAACAACAGGGCTAATGGGGTTTGCTAACTTCACCCCTCGTTCACGGTCGTCTCACCTAAACGGCGGCTTAACCCAACACGGAACAGGCCTTCTCGCTCATGCATTTCAAGCGACTGACCGCTCTCGCGTTTGCTAGCTGCTGTATCGCCGCTGTAACACCTGCCATCGCCGACACCGTCCAGGCTCCACAAGGCCTTGACCAATCCGCGACGCTGTTGCTCACCGATCTCCCGGTCTTCGCCCCGGCCTCCGGCCTGGCGCAGTCCATCATCCCGGATGCCGCGACCTTCGCCCCCAAGGCTACCGTCGCTACGGCACAGGATGCGCAGGAAGCCGACGCCGTCGATGGCGACGACGATGACGATAGCCTCGTTGCCGCCGCCACCGCCCGCCTGGCCGGCCACGTCGATGGCCACGCCCGCGAAGCCCTCCTGGCCTTCGCCATGAAGCTCCGTGATATCCGCTACCACCGCGGTGGCCGTACCCCGACCGCCGGCTTCGATTGCAGTGGCTTCGTCCGCTATGTGTTCGCCAAGAGCATCGGCCTCGACCTGCCCACCAACTCGGCCAGCCAGTTCCTCGCAGGGCTGTCGGTCAAGCGCACCGAAATGAAGACGGGTGACCTGGTCTTCTTCCGCACCCGCGGCAAGGCCATCTCGCACGTCGGCATCTACATCGACAACGGCCAGTTCATCCACTCCCCGTCGGCAGGCAAGACGGTTCGCGTGGATAGCCTCAACGAGGCGTACTGGTCCAAGCACTTCGCCGGCGCCAAGCGTCCCGAAGGCATCGCCAAGATCTGACGGATCCCTTCAACGACTTTTCCGAAACGGCATGCCCCGGCATGCCGTTTTTTTTTGCGGCGGCCACCGAGGAAGCGCAGCCCGGAACGCCCAGGCTTTCTAGCGCGGAAGGAATCCGCCTGCGATGAGCCACTGCTCCAGCAGTGCCGGCCACAGGCGAAGCGACGGCTGCCTTCCACCCAGCCCGGTGCCGTGCACGCCCTTCTCGAATACATGTAATTCGGCGGGCACGCCGGCGCGCTTCAGCGCAAGGAAGTAATTCACGCTGTCTTCCACTGGGATCGTGGCGTCGTCTGCCGTGTGATAGATGAACGTGGGTGGCGTCGCCGCTGTGATGTGCAAGGCCGGCGCGTAACGCGTGAGGTAGGCCTGCGTGCATGTCGCGGCGGGAATGTGGAGCGAAGGGCAGTAGGACAGGTCGCCTTTTTGCGCCAGGTCGAACATCGAAAAAGCGGGGTAGCCCAGGATCACGAAATCCGGGCGCGGGCTTTGCTTCGCGATAGCGTCATCAGGGCCGCCGGGAACGAGCCCGGTCTCGGTTTCGAGTACGCCACCCAGGTGGCCGCCAGCGGAAAAGCCGATGAAGCCGATCTTGCGGGGTTCGACCTTGTAGCTTGCTGCGTGGGCGCGAACGTATTGCACGGCACGTTGCGCATCCATCAGGGGTATGGGCAGTGGGTACTTTTCGCCGAGCCGGTAACGCAGCACGAAAACCGTGACGCCGCGGGTAGCGAACCAGTCCGCCACTTCCCGGCCTTCAAGGTCGCCTGCCAGGCCGCGATAGGCCCCGCCTGGGGCCACGATCACCGCCGTGCCGTTGGGCTCACCGAACGGTGGGAACACGGTGAGCGTCGGGATGTCCTCGATACCGGTGCCTTTGGCGCCCGGTGGCGTCGCATAGAGCTGCACCGTGGAGAGATGCAGCATGGGGTCACCGACCGGCGTAGCGCTCTGGGCTGCGGCCACGGCGCTGAAGAGGAGGGCGCCGGCGGCGATGAGGCGGGCTTTCACGTCAGTTCATCCTTGCATCGTTCGGCCCGACCGACCTTAGCCAATCGCCTGTAAAATGGCGACCCTCATGCCCAAGCCCTCACCGACCCCTACCTTCGGCCTCGCCCGGACGCTTTCCAAGCGTGGCATCTGTTCGCGGAGCCAGGCCGAAAAGCTCGCGCGCGAGGGCAAGGTGCGCGTGGATGGCAAGGTGGTGCGCGATCCGGAGTTCCGTATCCGCGGGCCCGAGCGCATCGATATTGAGGGGGCCGGTGCAGCCGATGCTGCCGCGCCGGTCTACCTTGTCATGAACAAGCCGCGTGGGATCGTGGTGTCCGCATCGGATGAACGTGGGCGCGATACGGTGTACTCACTGCTGGAGGGCGCGGCGCTCCCGTGGCTTGGGCCCGTGGGGCGCCTGGATAAGGCCAGCGAGGGCCTGTTGCTGCTCAGCAACGACACGATATGGGCGGCCGGCATCACCGATCCCGCGACACACGTACCTAAGACCTACCACGTGCAGGTGGCGGGCCATCCGGATGAGGGCACGATCGCGGCGATGCTGGGTGGTGTGGTGGATGAAGGCGAGCCGCTACGCGCCGGGGCCGCCACGCTGTTGCGGCAGGGCGAGAAAAACGCGTGGCTCGAGGTCACCCTGGACGAGGGGCGCAACCGGCATATCCGCCGGTTGATGTCGGCGCTGGGGTTTGAGGTGCAGCGGCTGGTGCGTGTTGCGATTGGCGACCTGCCGCTAGGCGAATTGCCGAAGGGCACGTGGCGGCATCTGCTGCCTGCCGAAATCGAAGCGTTGCGCCGCCGGTAAGCCGCGACCCTGTAGGAGCGCGCTTGCGCGCGATCGCGCGCAAGCGCGCTCCTACAGGGCGATACATCAGCTCTTCAGTACGCCGAGCTTCTTGCCCACCTTGGTGAACGCGGCGATGGCCTTGTCCAGGTGCTCACGCGTGTGGGCGGCGCTCATCTGGGTACGGATGCGTGCCTTGCCCTGCGGCACGACGGGGAAGAAGAAGCCGGTGACGTAGATACCTTCCTCCAGCAGTTCGGCCGCCATGGCCTGCGCCTGTTTGGCGTCGTAGATCATCACCGGCACGATCGGGTGCACGCCCGGGCGGATATCGAAGCCGGCTTCGGTCATCTTCTCGCGGAAGTAGCGGGTGTTTTCCTTCACCTGGTCACGCAGGTCACCGGCGGCGGCGAGCATGTCGAACACCTTGCTGCCCGCAGCCACCACATGCGGCGGCAGCGAGTTGGAGAACAGGTAGGGGCGTGACCGCTGGCGCAGCATTTCGATCACTTCCTTGCGGCCGGTGGTGAAGCCACCCAGCGCCCCGCCCAAAGCCTTGCCCAGCGTGCCCGTCACGATATCGATCTTGTTGAGCACGCCGTGGTATTCGGCCGAGCCGCGGCCAGTATCGCCGAGGAAGCCGGTGCAATGGCACTCATCGATATGCACCAGCGCGTTGTACTTCTTCGCCAGTGCGGTGATCTCATCCAGCGGGGCGATGAAACCATCCATCGAGAAGGCGCCATCGGTGGTGATCAGCTTGGTGCGCGCGCCTGCAGCGTCAGCCGCCTGCAGCTGGGCTTCCAGATCGGCCATGTCGCAGTTGTTGTAGCGGAAGCGCTTGGCCTTGCACAGGCGGATGCCGTCGATGATCGACGCGTGGTTGAGCGCATCGGAGATGATGGCGTCTTCCTCGCCGAGCAGGGGCTCGAACAGGCCGCCGTTCGCGTCGAAGCACGCGGCATAGAGGATGGTGTCCTCGGTGCCAAAGAACTGGGCGATCTTGGCTTCGAGCTCCTTGTGCAGGTCCTGCGTGCCGCAGATGAAGCGCACGCTGGCCATGCCAAAGCCGTGGGAATCCAGCGCATCCTTGGCGGCCTGGATCACGTCCGGGTGGTCGGCCAGGCCCAGGTAGTTGTTCGCGCAGAAGTTGAGCACCTTGCGGCCGCCCTCGAGCTCGATCTCGGCGGACTGCGGTGACACGATGATGCGCTCGGCCTTGAACAGGCCCTGCTCACGGATGGAGGCGAGCTCGGCGGCGAAACGTTCCTGGGCGGGGTACGACATGGGACGGGTTCCGGGACGGGGAAAACCCCGATTCTAGCGCGCCCTTACCCCCGCGCGCCCTGCAGGAGCGCGCTCGCGCGCGATCCCGGCCACGAAACCGCGACACGGTCACGCCCTGGTCTCGTCTAATGGAGACCGAAATCCACCCGGGTCGTCTTTCCACCGTCATCAATCCCCTTCGGGTCGAGTTTCGGCGCCAGGACAAACACCCGTTTGTCATCGACCTTGCCTTGCAGCCATTGGCGCACGGCATTGGCCCGCCGCTCGGCCAGATGGCGCAACGCGTCGGCATCCACCGGCATATTGGTCTCCATCAGGGTGCGCATTTCGTCGGGCGGCTGAGACTTGGTCAGGCCAATCATGTTCTTGGGCTTCGGGAACGAAGCGTGCTTGTAAGCACGCTCCAGGTACTTGTCCTGCTGTTCCTGGGTGGGCGGTGTGGTGTCGTCACCCTTGTCGTTCACCTGCTCCTGGTGGATCAGGTCATCGACCATCACCTTGCGCAGGCCGGTTTCATCCTTGCTCGTGTCGATCCGACCGATGATGTCGAGGCTGATGGAGGGCTTGTTGTTCAGCACCTTGACCAGCTCGGTGAGCTTGCTATCCGCGGCCGGATCGAGCGCGGCCGAGCCGGGAGCGAACTCGACGTAGCCAAGATCCTCGCGGCCGCCACCCGCCGAGGCGAGCAGCCGGAACGGCGAGGTCACCGCCTTGACGATGAGGTTGCCGATGGCGCGCCAGATCAGGCCGCCAACGCTGAAGTGCGGATCGTCGAGTGACCCGGTGACTGGCACGTGCACATCAATGCGGCCCTCGCTATCGCGCAGCAACGCGACGGCAAGCTTCACCGGAAGGTGACTCACGCCCGGCCCCTCGATCTTGTCGCCGAACGTGAGCTGATCGATGAAGATGTGGTTGTCAGCGTTGAGCTTGCGCTGATCGAGCGTGTAGTGCACATCGACGTTCAGGCGGCCGCGAGTGATGGGGTATCCAGCGTACTTGCCCGAATAGGGCGAGAGGTTGGTGAGCTGAATGCCTTCCGCTTTCGCGGTGATATCGAGGAACGCCACCGGGGCCAGCGGATTGATCGTCCCATCGATATTGACCGGGGCATTGCCATCGAGCTGCCCCTGCAGTGTGAGTGGTGCAGGCGGCGCTCCGGCGACCGTACCGAACCCGCCGATCTTGCCCGCCAGGTCGGTGACATCGGCGGTGTAGTTCGGCTTGATGAAATTATCGGTGTAGTTGAGCCGGCCCTTGGTGAGAGTGATCTGCCCAATCCGGATGTCGGCGTCCGGTCCCTCTGCGGCGGGCACTGCTACGGGCTCGTCGGCTTTCTTCGGCGCGGGATTCGCCTGCGCCTGGGTGACAGAGACTGCGCCGGGCGATTCGGGGCTGGCGACCACATCCTGCAGGTTCAGGCGCCCGGTCGCATTGACGATCACGCGCGCGTAAAAATCATCGAGGGCAAGGCCGCCGATGGCGACACGTGGTACGCCGTCGCCCATGGCCACGGACATGTTCGTCGCGCTTAGCGATGTCCAGCGGAGGAAATCGTCGTTGGTGAGCTTGTCCTGCACGCGGACACGGCCCAGCGTGGCGCGGCCGTGATAGCCGATCCGCGGGGCATCCTTGCCCCGGTCCGCGTAGCGAACGTCGCCGTCGATACTCAGCAGGCCGCTGGCTACCGTGACGTTAAGCGGCACGGTGACCAGGTTTTGCAGGGGGGCGACATTAAGACGGGTCGTTTGAACCTTCAGCTCGGCTTCCAACGGCTGCGGCTTCACCTTACCCGTCACGGCGAACGTACCTTCGCCCAGCCCACCCTTGAGATCCACGTTGATCGGCTTGCGCAGGTCGTCAGAAAGGCCGTCCACGCTGAACGCACTGGCCGTCATGCTCACGGCGTTGCGCTTGCCTGGCGCCTTCGCATCGCGCAGGGTCACCTTGCCGTCGTTGAGGCCCACGTGGCCGACGCTCCAGTGCCAGTCGTGGCCTGCGGGGTGCGCGGCACTCGCGTTGGCGGGCAGCACGTTCACGATATCGAGATTGCCGTTGGCGAGCTTCTGGATATCGAGGGCGAGCCCTTCCAGCAGGAGCGAATCAATCCGGGCTTCGCTGGTTGCCATATCGACGGAGGCGATGCTGGCAGCGAGCGATTGCCAGCTAATGGGCGAGGCACGCCCGTTGCGTGGCACAAGCGTGAACCCCTCGAGGCGTGCCTTCGCCTGTTCGAGGCGGACCGTGGCGGCGTCGTGCCAATCGGCTTTCAGCGTGCCGTCGGCGGTGAACGTGCCCCCGGTGATGTCGGCCGCCAGCATGGGCGGCGTAAGCGGCATGAGGGGCGCAAGCGAGACGTTGTGAATAGCTACCTTGCCCTCGTAATGGCTGCCGGCGAGATCGAACCGGCCAGTCGTGGCCAGCGAGCCACCGGCCATGCGCGCTGATACATCGAGCGCCGCAGGCGGCGCCTTGACCGTGCTCAGCCCGCGGAGTGTGCCGGTCAAGCCCTCTAAGGTGAGGTGGGCAGGGGCAGGGGCCGCAAGATCGGCATAGTCGATCCTGGTATTTGCCAGCGTCAGCGATTCGATCCGCACATCGGTCGGCGGCGTCTTGGGGTCCGGTTTCGAATCGCCCGCCGTCAGCGCGTCGACATTGCTCTTGCCACCGGGAAGGCGGGCGTAGCGCAGGGCGGCATCCTTCACCGAGACGGCGCCGAGGCGGTAGCGCGAGGTGAGCGGATCGAGCACGCCCAGGTCGGCATCGGCATGGCCTATGTCGAGCAGGGCGCCACCATCCTTGCCCGTCACCTTGAGCCCATCAAGTCCGAGCCGGCCCTTGATCCGCACCGTCGACTGCTTCTCGCCCTGCGAGAAGTCCACCGTCATGACCCCCGAAAGCTTGCCACCTGGAACAGCTACCGGCAGTTGCGCCGGCACGAACCCGATATAGCGGGGCACGTCGAGCTGATCAAAACGGAAGGTGATGGCCGACTCGCGGCTACTCGCGAACGGCTTCGTCTGGCCCTGCACCTTGAGCGGGCTGCCATCGATGTTCATGGCCAGCAACGGCTGCACGAAGATGTCGGCATCGCTGGGCAGGCTGGCGATGAACGGGATGCCGAGTTCGAGGTGGTCCACCTGGTGCTTTGCGTCGAGGACACGATCGTCGAAGTCGACCTGCCCGTCGTGGATGGCAATGTTGGACAGAGCGAATCGTGCGGGGCCGCTGTCAGGTGCGGCAGGTTGCTTCGCGAAGCGCTCCAGGATGTCGGTAAAGTTGAAACGCTGTGGCGCGCTGCGCTGCAGGTGTACGCGCGGGCTATCGATACGCAACTCGTCCAGGATGGGTGCCAGGCGGAAGAGAGACGCCCACGATGCGTTGGCGGTGACCTGGCCGATATCGATGAAGGCCGTCTTTCCGTCCGCCTCGGCGATATGCAGCCGATCGAGCGTGAGCCGAAGCGTAAACGGGTTGAGGCTGACGTCGCCTACGGTCACCTGGCGGCCGAGCGCGGTGCTGGCGCGGCTGGCGATTTGTGAGCGGATCAGGGAGGGTGCGGCCAGGAAGCCGAGCAGGGCAAAGAGCGCCAGCGCGATGACGAGGCCAAGGGCGATACGCCGGGCCCGGTGGGACTGGTAGGTTGCTATCGCCCGGTCGCGTGCGCGCCCCCAGGGCAGGCTCCGCCAGCTTCTACGGGTGTCCATACATGCCGCCCCTCTCTACGCGTTACCCCCGGAGGAAAGTGTACTCGCCGGGCGGCCACGCGGAAGGTGGCAAAGTCCTAAATGACGACTGCTTTTGTAGGAGCGCGCTAGCGCGCGATGGGTGCTCGCGGCAAGACCCATCGCGCGCAAGCGCGCTCCTACATACGGCTAGCTTAGGTCCAGCTACAGACGACCTTGCCGCAAACGCCTGCATCCATCAGGTCGAAGCCCTTCTGGAAATCGTCGATCGCGATCTGGTGGGTGAGCACCTTCTGCAGGGGGAAGCCGGTCAGCACCATCTGGGTCATCTTGTACCAGGTCTCGTACATCTTGCGGCCGTAGATGCCCTGCAGGGTCAAGCCCTTGAAGATGACCTTGTCCCAGTCGATGCCGGCACCGCGCGGCATGATGCCGAGCATGGCCACCTTGCCGCCGTGGTACATGCACTCGAGCATGTCGTTGAAGGCGCGCGGGTTGCCGCTCATCTCCAGGCCCACGTCGAAGCCTTCGATGTGCAGGTCCTTCACCACGTCCTTGAGCGACTGGTTGGCGACGTTCACCACCCGGGTGGCGCCCATGTCGGCGGCCAGCTTCAGGCGGTAATCGTTGACGTCGGTCACGACCACGTTGCGGGCGCCCACGTGCTTGGCGATACCCGCGGCGATGATGCCGATCGGGCCGGCGCCGGTAATCAGCACGTCTTCGCCGATCAGGTCGAACTCCAGCGCGCAGTGCGCGGCGTTGCCGTACGGGTCGAAGAACGCGGCCAGCTCGGACGGGATCTGGTCCGGGATCGGCCACAGGTTCGAGGCCGGCATGGTCATGTATTCGGCGAACGCGCCGTTGCGGTTCACACCGATGCCCACGGTGTTCGGGCACAGGTGCTGGCGGCCGGCGCGGCAGTTGCGGCAATGGCCGCACACGATGTGGCCTTCGGCCGATACGCGGTCGCCGATCTTGTAACCGGTCACGCCCGGGCCGATCTCGGCGATGCGGCCCACGAACTCGTGGCCGATGGTGAGGCCCGGCGTGATCGTGCGCTGGGACCACTCGTCCCACTTATAGATATGCAGATCGGTGCCGCAGATGGCGGTCTTCTCGATCTTGATCAGCACCTCGTTCGGGCCCGGGGTCGGGACCGGCACTTCTTCCATCCAGATGCCTTGTTCGGCGTGGCGCTTCACCAGCGCTTTCATCGTCTGCTGCATGGGCTTTCAGGTTCTCGTGGGGAGGGGCCGCGGGGGCGGACCAAACCGCCATTATAGGCCGTGGCAGGTAGGTTGGCTTGTGCGCCGCGGCATTGCCAGTGGGCGCCTGGGGCCTCTAGGGTGGGGCAGCTTTGGAACCCACAGGGGCAAGTGAGACGATGCGAATCCGCACCATGATGCTGGGAGCCGCCATGGCATTGGCGTTGGAAGCGAAGGCCGACGAGGGCATGTGGATGCCCTCCCAGCTGCCTTCGATTGCGAAAAACCTCAAGTCTGCGGGCTTCCGTGGGGAAGCGGCCGACCTGGCCGACCTGACCAAGGCGCCGCTCAACGCGGTGGTCCGGGTGGGCGGCGGCACGGGCTCCTTTGTCTCGGCCGATGGCCTGCTCGTCACCAACCACCACGTCGCGTTCGGGGTCATCCAGTACAACTCCAGGCCGGACCGTGACTTGATCACCCGCGGCTACGTGGCGCCTGACCGCGCCGGTGAGCTCCCGGCGAACCCGGATTACCGGGCCCGGGTTACCGTCGGCTTCGACAAGGTCACCGACCGGATCCTGGCCGGCGCCAAGGGCAAGACGGGCCGGGCGTACTACGACGCCGTGGACGCCGCCAGCAAGGCGCTCGTGGCCGAATGCGAGAAGGAGGCGGGCATCAAGTGCAGCGTGGCCACCATGTTCTACGGCCGCGACTTCTATCTGGTGAAGCAGTTGGAGCTCCGTGATATCCGCCTTGTCTACGCCCCCCCGCGCGCCATCGGCAACTACGGGGACGAGACCGATAACTTCATGTGGCCTCGCCACGCCGGCGATTTCACCATCCTGCGCGCGTATGTAGGCCCGGATGGCAAGCCGGCCGATTACTCGCCGGACAACAAGCCGTACCATCCGCCGTCGCACCTGCAGATCGCAACGGAAGGTGTGGCCGAGGGTGATTTCGTCATGTTGGCCGGTTATCCCGGCATCACCTACCGCCACCGCACCGCGGCTGAGTTCGCCGACCAGGTGGAATGGCGCCTGCCGACCTCCGTGGCTGTGCTGAAGGCGCTCCAGGACGTGATCGAGGACCAGGGCAAGGCGGACAAGGACGCTGCCATCCGCTACGCCTCGCAGCTGCAATCGCTAAAGAACGGCATCAAGCGCTTCAGCGGTGAACTGGAGGGCCTGGAGCGTAGCGATGCGGTTGCGGTGCGCCAGGAGGACGAGGCCGCGATGCTGGCCTGGCTTGCCACGCAGCCCCAGGCGAAGACCCTCAAGCCGCAGATCGACCAGGCCATGGCGCTTATCGCCCAGGGCAAGGACGTGCGTGAGCGCGACCTGTTGGTGGGCCTGCTCTCGAGCCAGACCCAGTTGATGCGCGGTGCGCTCAACGTTGATCGCCTTGCGATCGAGCGCCCCAAGGCGGATGCCGAGCGCGAAAGTGGTTACCAGAAACGCGACGAAGAGCTGATCCAGAGCCAGTTGAAGCAGATCCAGCGCCGCTATGACCCCAAGGTCGAAAAGGCGCTGGTCACCTCGCTGCTCACGCGTTACCAGAAGCTCCCGGCGGCGCAGCATCTGGCCGAGGTGGACAAGGTGTTCGGAACGACGCCAGCAGAACTGGCGAAGGCGCTCGATCGGATCTACGGTGCAACGACGTTTGCCGACGAGGCCGAACGCAACAAGCTGTTCGCCGCGCCGCCGGCTGACGTGGAGAAGAGCACGGATACGTTGATGGTGGCCGCCCGTGCGCTTCGCCCGGCGTTGTTGCGGATCGAGGATGAAAAGAAGGGGCGTGATGGCGACCTGCTGCGACTGCGCCCGGCGTATATGCAGGCACTGATCGGCTACCGCGAAAAGCAAGGCAAGGCGGTATATCCGGATGCCAACTCCACGCTGCGTGTCAGCTACGGCAAGGTCACCCCGCTGGTGGCTCGGGATGCGGTGACGTATGCCCCGTTGACCACGGTTCAGGGCATCGTCGAGAAGAACACAGGGAAGATTCCGTTCGACGCCCCGCAGCCATTGCTCGATGCGATCAGGAAGGGCGACTTCGCGGGCTATGCCGATCCGAAAACGGGCGCCATGCCGGTCGACTTCCTTTCCAATCTCGATACAACGGGCGGCAACTCGGGCTCGCCGGTGCTCAACGCGAAGGGCGAACTTGTCGGGCTCAACTTCGACAGCAACTGGGAAGCGGTGAGTGCGAGCTGGATGTACGACCCTCGTTACAAGCGCGCCATCCACGTGGATATGCGCTACATGCGCTGGCTGATGGACAAGGTGTATCCGTCGCCTGCATTGCTCAAGGAGCTCGGTACGCCGGCGCGCTGAACCGGCTTGCAAGGCGGTTCAAATAAAAGGCCACCTTCGGGTGGCCTTTCTTGTGTCATGTTCACGCGTGGCCATCAGAAGAACATCAGCTGCATCAGTTTCGCGAGGGCCATGCACGCCCCCATCGAAGCGGCGAAGAAGCCGGCGCCTGCCACGAGCGGATACCAGAGTGACTCCGCGTTGATCTTCGATGTCTCGGCGATGATCTTCAGGATCTCCGCCCGGAGCTTCTCCCGGATTTCTTCTTCGCTCGTCACGTCCCTTGTCTCAAATACCGTTGCCATGTGTCCTCCGATGCTAGCACTCGAGTAGCGCAAGCAAATCTTGTCACGGACGAGATGTTGCATGATGTAGGCGAATCGCTCGCTGATACGTAGGCAGCGAAAAAGAACGCGCCGCATCTTCGCAACGGTATGGCCGCGATGAGACACGACACCTCATACGAAGTGACTCAAAAAGAAGGCCGCCTCGCGGCGGCCTTCGATGCTCTGATGACGTTGCGGCCTGACGGAACTCACCCCTTGAGCAACCTATCCAGGAGCTTGATAAAAGCGCCGCCAGCGGCAAAAAAAGCCGTCGTAACCATGAACGGGTGCCATCCCCGTTTTTGGTTCACCCTCAGGGATTCAATGAGAAGCTTGTATGTCTCGGCCTGCAGCTTCCGCATTTCCTGATCTTCGCGTGTCACGCCTTTCTCGAATATGGTGTCCATGGTGCTTCGATCCTATCACTGCGAGTACCCAGGCAAATGCTGCCATGGGTGCACGGAGGGTGATGTAGGCGTAACACGCGCAGAGCTGTAGGCGCCGTTGCTTGCTTGAATCTTGAGCCCGGCCGGTGCCTTGCAACCTTTATGCGGGCGAACCAGGCGTTGCTGCGCGGCTAGTCGATGGTCAGGGCGCTCGCATGCATTCCTGGATGCATGTGAACCATGCCTTCTTGTGCGGGTAGTCGATCGTCATACGAAAATGCGCATACACGTTGCCGCCCACGGCGCCTTTGACGTCACCCACCATATACTGACCGATACCCTTGTCACTGAATGCCGCATCCCTGCGCTCAATAAACCAGACGGGACCTACGACCTGGCCCGCAATTTCCACGGCAGGTACGCGTATCGTGCGGGTCGCCTTGGCGGCGCCTGACAGATCGTCTCCGCCGTCGACCATGGGCCAATCGGGATGCGCCGCGTGCCAGGCGTCCATCACTGAGGTGACGATGTAGCTTCCCGCAGCAAAGCCGCCACCTGCCACCCTCGTGCCCATGGTTTTCAATCCGGCGGGAGAAGGGTGCGCCGTTGCTCCCGTATCGAGCAACATGTCGAAGGGCTTTCCGTCCACCTTCATGGTAATGGTAGGCAACGGCGAGCCGACGTCGCCACGCGCATTGAGCATGAAAGCCACCTGCGCGTCCCGCGCCCCTCGCGTCGGATGCCAGGACGCGTCTTCAACGATCAGCTGCTGCTTCGGATAGTCGAATGTCCAGGCATGATCGAATAGGTAGAAGCTGCCCACGACACCCTCAACGCTTGTGTCGGTCACCGTGGTGGCGGAGGCCTTGAATACCTTGCCGCACGATCGCGCCGACGCGGGCAATCCTTTACCCGGTTCGAACTCAGGCGGTTGGAGGAAAAAGTCATGCCCGTCGCAGGTAGCGGACGCCAGCCCCAGTCGCGCTGCCGTAATCGGGAAAAGACCCCAGGTGGGCCCCGGCCCCCCGGTATCCAGAATGAGCTTCAGTGTTCCGCCCTTAGCCAGTGTCGGGGTCACGTAGAAGTGTCCGGCTTCGTAGACGGTGGGCACGACAGTCGCTGCTTCGGCGGAAGCAGCGTGGCCCATCGCCAGGGTGACCCCACAAGCCCATGCCTTCACGTTCATCGAATCCCTCCGCAGGTCGTTTAGGTGCGCCGATCGTGTCACCGATGGCCATACCCGTCTCCATGCTGGGTTACCCTTGCGCACGTTCAGACTTTGCCCTACCGATGACCCGCGATACCCGCCCCCTTGCCATCTTCCTTATGGGACCCACCGCGTCCGGGAAGACCGCGCTTGCCTGTGAATTATCTGATCGCTTTCCCCTTGGGTTGATCAGTGTCGATTCGGCGCTCGTCTACCGCGGGCTCGACATCGGCTCGGCGAAGCCGGACCGGGCGACGCTCACGCGTTATCCCCATGAACTGATCGATATCCGCGACGCGGCGCAGCCGTACTCGGCGGCGGATTTCGCGGAAGACGCCGCGGCAGCGATGGGTCGTATGGCGGAAAAGGGCAAAGTGCCCCTGCTCGTGGGCGGTACGGGCCTGTACTTTCGCGCGCTCCAGCGTGGGTTATCTGAGCTGCCCGAGGCCGATCCGGCGGTGCGCGAGCGCCTTGTCGCCGAGGCGGCGGAGATCGGCTGGGCCGCGATGCACGCGCGCATGGCCGCCGCCGACCCCATTGCCGGCGAGCGTATCCGGCCGGCCGATGCCCAGCGGATCCAGCGGGCCCTGGAGGTCATGGAACTGACCGGCCGGCCCATCACCGAGCTCCAGAACGCCCCGCGCAAGGCGTTTCCATGGCGCGTGCTAAAGCTGGCCTTGCTTCCTGAGAACCGCGCGGCGCTCCACGAACGCATCGCCAGGCGATTCGATGTGATGCTGGCCGACGGCTTTCTTGATGAAGTGCGAGGACTCAAGGCCCGCGGCGACCTACACCCGGACCTTCCGGCGATCCGTGCCGTGGGCTACCGGCAGGCCTGGGAATTCCTTGATGGCCAAGGGGATGCCCAGAACTTCCGCGACCGTGGTATCTATGCAACGCGGCAACTCGCGAAGCGCCAGATCACCTGGTTGCGGAGCGAGCTTGACGCACGCGCGTTCGACCCGGATCAGGGGGATCCGTTGCCGGAAGTGGGCAGGGCGGTAGGGCAGTTCATTTAATTGCCTACATCGTCACGCTGGCCGCTTCCAGCGAGCGTTTAAAAGCAGTTAAGATTCAAGGCACTTGGGCCGGGGCGCCGCATTGGCGTTTTTTTACCCGGACCCGTACGAGAGGCGTAGGGGAGAAGAAAAAATGTCCAAAGGGCAATCGTTGCAAGATCCGTTTCTGAATGCGCTTCGCCGTGAGCGTGTGCCGGTCGCCATCTACCTGGTGAACGGTATCAAGCTGCAAGGCACCATCGAGTCGTTCGACCAGTTCGTGGTGCTGCTGCGTAACCAGGTGAGCCAGATGGTGTACAAGCACGCCATCTCCACCGTGGTCCCCAGCCGGAATGTCCGTGTGGGCGGCCACGAAAGCCACGTTGACGCGGCAGGTGGTGACGCCGAGGGTTGAGGGGCCCAAGGCTGAACCCATATTGGTAAGGACGAGTACGGGCAGGCCAGGCTGGCCTGCCCGTCTCCTTCTCTATCCATGAGGTCAATCCCCTAAGTGTTCGATAGGCAAAAGAAAGGCGATCGCGCGATCCTGGTGCTCCCGCATTCCCGGGGCGAAGGCGATGCGGCGCGCCGTGGCGAAGAATTCGCCGAGCTGGTCTCTTCGGCGGGTGCCGAGATCCTCACCAGCATCCCGGCTCGCGTAAGCGAGCCCAATCCCCGTTATTACATCGGCACGGGCAAGGCCGATGAGGTCGCCGAGGCGGTGCGTGCACTGGAGGCCGACCTTGTGCTGGTCGACCACGTGCTCACGCCCGTGCAAGAGCGCAACCTCGAAAAGCACCTGAAGACCCGCGTCGTGGACCGGGCAGGGCTCATTCTCGATATTTTCGCCCAGCGTGCCCGCTCCCATGAGGGCAAGCTGGAAGTGGAACTGGCCCAGCTAAAGCACCTGGCCACCCGCCTGGTACGTGGCTGGACCCACCTTGACGCCCAGCGCGGCGGTGCCATCGGCAACCGCGGCCCGGGCGAAACCCAGCTGGAAACCGACCGCCGCCTGCTTGCCGAGCGAGTGAAGATGCTCACCAAGCGCCTTGAAAAGGTGCAGGTCCAGCGCGATCAGCAACGCCGGGCGCGGCTGCGCAACACCGTGCCGCGCGTGGCCCTGGTGGGCTACACCAACGCGGGCAAATCCACGTTGTTCAACGCCCTCACTACCGGGGGTGTCTACGCGGCCGACCAGTTGTTCGCCACGCTCGATCCCACCGTACGCAAGATCGATGGCCTGAGTTGTGGCCCGGCGGTCGTCGCCGATACCGTCGGCTTCATCCGTGAGCTGCCGCACGATCTGGTGGCGGCGTTCCGCGCCACCCTGGCCGAGGCGCGCGATGCCGATCTCCTGATTCATGTCAGCGACGCGGCCGACGAGGAGCGCGAGCTGCTGCGCCGGGTCGTGAATTCGGTCCTGGAAGAGATTGGGGCGGGCGACGTACCCCAGCTCTCGGTCATGAATAAGATAGATCTCATTGAGGAAGCCCAGCCTCGTGTTGATCGTGGCGACGATGGCAAGCCCCGTACCGTGTGGCTTTCGGCCCATTCCGGGGCCGGCCTCGAGGGTTTGCGTGATGCCCTCGGCGAACTGCTGGGTGGCGACAGGGTGCGTGCGGAACTACGCCTGCCGCTCACCGCTGGGCGCCTGCATGCCCGCCTGAAGGCCGCCGGGGCGATCGCGGGCGAGGCCATCGACGAGCACGGCTGGCAGCTGGATATCGATGCCCCTCGCTCCGTCCTGGCCCCGCTGGCAGGCGATGACGCCCATGGAGCGCCCCTGCGCGACCTGATCGATCCGCCCCACGCCGAGCACTGACCGGTAGTCCTCTGGTAGAATTCGCGGTGTTTGCGTGCCCGTTCGGCGCGGCAACGGGGCGTTTTCGTGCTCCTTGCCTTCCCCTGCCGATCCGGGTCCGCCCCGATGGCTTTCCAGCCGCCCACCCTCCGGTCCCCGAAGGAGACTGTCGACCATGCCCTGGAACGAACCCGGCAACGGCCAGAAGGACCCCTGGAACCGCAACCGGCAGGGTCAGCGCAAGTTCGACCTGGACGGCCTGCTGAAGCAGTTCACCTCACGCTTCGGCCGTTTCGGTGCCGGCAGTGGCGGTGTACTGGCCATCCTGCTCGTCTTTGTCGTTGCGTGGCTGCTTGTGTCGAGCTTTACGGTGATCGATGCGCGCCAGGTCGGCGTCGTCCTGCGCTTCGGCCAGTTCGCCCGTGTGCTGCCCCCGGGCATGCACCTGAAGGCGCCAAATCCGATTGAGACAGTGACCAAGGTCGAAACCACCCAGGTCCGCACGGTCTCCGACACCGTTTCGATGCTCACCCGCGATGAAAACATCATCGCCATCGATTTCAACGTCCAGTACCAGGTCTCCGACGCACGCAAGTTCCTGTTTTCCAATGCGGATAACGCGGAAAACATGCTGAAGAACGCCGCCGAAGCCGCGGTTCGTTCGGTGGTGGGCGCCAATGCGATGGACAACATCCTGACGACGCCAGGTGCGGATGCGACACCGGCTCAGGCGCCTGGCTCGGACGCCACGCCCGAGGCCAAGGAGACCCTGCAGCAGCAGACCCGGTCCATCCTGCAGGGCACCCTCGACATGTACGACTCGGGCATCGCCGTCACCGGCGTGAGCTTCCAGAGTGTGTCGCCACCGCAGCAGGTCAAGGATGCGTTCGATGACGTGAACGCGGCCCGCGAGGACCGCCAGCGTGCTGAGAACGAGGCCCTTGCCTACCAGAGCAAGGTGCTGCCCGAGGCGCGTGGCGAAGCTGCCCGTATCGCGGGATCCGCCGAGGCGGATAAGGTCGAACGGATTGCCGTTGCCACCGGCGACGCCGACCGCTTCAACCTGCTGTTGAAGGAATACCGCGCCGCGCCGGATGTGACCCGCCGCCGGCTGTGGCTTGAAACCGTCGAGGACGTGATGAGCCATAACCCGAAGGTGGTGGACGGCACCAACGGCAAGAACCTGATCCAGCTGCCGGTCGAGGCAGGCAACACCAGCGTGCGCAATGTGCCCGGCGTCGGAACCGTGGTGCAGTCGGCCACCACCGATGCGGTCCCGGCGCAGCAGGGAGGCAACCCATGAAGATCATTTCCGGTCTCGTTGTCGTCGCCCTGGTCCTGCTGGGCTTCAACAGTGTTTTTGTCGTAAAGGAAGGGCAGAACGCATTGCTGCTGCAGTTTGGCCGCATCGTTCGCTCGGATTACCAGCCGGGCCTGCATTTCAAGGTGCCGCTGGCGCAGCAGGCGGTGCTGTTCGATGACCGTATCCTTGGCCTCGATGCACCACCCGAGCGCTACTTCACCAAGGAAAAGAAGACGGTTGCCGTCGATTTCTACGTGAAGTGGCGGATTGCCGATAACGCCGCGTACTACCGTGCCACCGCAGGTGACCCGACGGCTGCGATCGGTCGCCTTACCCCTGTGGTGAAGGATGCCCTGCGCGATGAATTCAACTCGCGCCCGCTCGAAGAACTGATCAGCGGCGGCCGCAAGGACATCACGGGCCATGTGCGCGAGCGCACGGATGCCGTCGCTCGGAAAACCCTTGGCGTGAGCATCGTGGATGTGCGCATCAAGCGCATCGACCTTCCCGAAGAGGTGAGCGGTTCGGTGTACAAGCGCATGCGCACCGAGCGCACTCGCCTCGCCAACGAACTGCGTTCGACGGGGCAGGAGAATGCGCAGAAGATCCACGCCGATGCCGATCGCCAGCGCGCGGTGATCCTTGCGGATGCGAACCGCGATGCGACCTCCGTGCGTGGCGATGGCGACGCGAAGGCAGCGGCCATCTATGCATCCGCCTACGGGCAGGACCCCGAGTTCTTTGCGTTCTATCGCAGCATGGCCGCTTACCGGAAGGCCTTCGCCGACGGTAAATCCACGCTCGTGCTCAAGCCCGATTCCGAATTCCTGCGCTACCTCAACGACGGCCCTGGCCGCCAGCGCTAAAACCGCATCCACATCGCCCTTGCGGGCACATGCAACCTAAGAGAACCACCACCATGGGTAAGTCAGTAGTTATTCTCGGCGCGCAATGGGGCGACGAAGGCAAGGGCAAGATCGTCGATCTGCTCACCGAGCGCGTCGGTGCCGTCGCCCGTTTCCAGGGCGGCCACAACGCCGGCCACACGCTGGTGATCAAGGGCAAGAAGACGGTTCTTCACCTGATCCCGTCGGGCATCCTGCGCGATGACGCGCTGTGCCTCATCGGCAACGGCGTGGTGCTTTCGCCGGCTGCCCTCATGAGCGAAATCGCTGAGCTGGAAGCGCAGAACGTTGATGTGCGCGCCCGCCTGAAGATCTCGCCGGCTACCCCGCTGATCATGCCGTACCACATCGCGGTCGATAAGGCGCGCGAAGTCGCTTCCGGTGCCAAGGCCATTGGTACCACCGGTCGCGGCATCGGCCCGGCCTACGAAGACAAGGTAGCCCGCCGCTCCATCCGCGTGGCCGACCTGATGTACCCGCACGAGCTGCCGGAGAAGGTGAAGGCAGCCGTCGATTACCACAACTTCGTGCTCACCCAGTGGCTGAAGGCCGAGCCGGTCGATTACCAGACCGTGCTGGACGAAGCGCTCACCTGGGGCGAATACCTGCGCCCGATGGTCGATGACGTGGCCACCATCCTGCACGACGTGCGCAAGGAAGGCGGCAACATCCTGTTCGAAGGCGCGCAGGGCGCACTGCTCGATATTGACCACGGTACCTACCCGTATGTCACCTCGTCGAATACCACCGTGGGCGGCGCACTCGCCGGTACGGGCGTGGGCGCGCGTGATATCGACTACGTGCTGGGTATCTGCAAGGCCTATGCAACGCGCGTCGGCGGCGGTCCGTTCCCGACCGAGCTGAACGACGACATGGGCGAGTTGCTGCGCAAGAAGGGCAACGAGTTCGGTGCCAGCACCGGCCGCCCGCGCCGCTGCGGCTGGATCGACCTGGTCGCGCTCAAGCGTGCCGTGCAGATCAACGGCATCGATGGCCTGGCCATCACCAAGCTCGATGTGCTCGATGGCCTGGAAAGCATCAAGGTCTGCATCGCGTACGAATACCGCGGCAAGCGCCGTGAACTGGCCCCGCTCGATGCGGATGGCTGGGACGAGTGCAAGCCGGTTTACCTGGAGTTCCCGGGCTGGGAAGAATCCACCGCGGGCATCCGTGACTGGAACAAGCTGCCCCCGGCCGCCCGCGCTTACCTGCGTGCGGTGGAAGAACTCTCCGGGTGCAAGCTGGCGCTCGTGGCCACCGGTGCCGATCGTGACGACACCATCATCCTCGACGATCCGTTCGGTGGCGCCGACTGCTAATCGACGGCGTCGTGCGAAAAGAAAGGCCGGCCGCGAGGCTGGCCTTTTTCGTTATGTAACGCATGTAAGTCAATATCTTTCACGGATACCGGCCGGTAATCCTCGCCGAAGGCCACTTCGCCAAGCTTCCAGCCGGCCCTGCTGGTGAACGCACCCCAGAACCGCCGAAACGCGGCCCAATGCAACTCGGCCAGGCCTTTGTCGTTGTCCGAGTCCACCATGGGGTCGCCGACGCCGGTAGGCCGGATCGGCTCGCCGTACAGCGCCGTGCCGAAGATCGTGTCCCACAGGGAGAACACCTGGCCGAAGTTGCAGTTGTGCAATGTCGGGCGATCGGGGTCCACCAGCATGTGGTGCAGCCGATGGAAGGTGGGTGAGACAAGAAGCCGATCGAATACCGGCCCGAAGCGTACGCGCACGTTGGCATGTGAGAAGTTCTGGACGAGCTCGCCCAGCAGCACCAGCCACGCGAAATCGGTGGGTGCCACGCCAATCACCACGCCGACGCCAGCCAGCACCATGGATTGCAGGAACCCGTCGACGAGGCTGCCACGATCATTGGTCCAGCAGCTCATCTGCCTGGTGCTGTGGTGCATGCTGTGCAATGCCCACCACCAGGGCAGCGCATGCTGCAACCGGTGCATCCAGTAATACACCAGGTCGTAGATGATGTAGTACACGACGAAAAGCGCGAACGGGTGATCCTTGAGCATCGGCACCCAGTGGACGATGCCCAATAGCGATTCATCGCCCGGGCCTGCATCGGCGCCGCCGAAGTAATTGCTGATCGGGGTGAGCACCAGGTAGCTGAAGATCGGAAAGATGCCCAGCAACATCATCAGGGTGTACTGCCAGTCGACCCGGGTCAGTCGGCGGTGCTCCCAGCGTTCGGCCGGAATCATGGATTCAAGCGGCCGGAAGAGCAGGGCGATAATGCCCACCTGGAGCATTGAGATCAGGATCGCCTCGGCGATCTCGCGCGGGTCGCCCGCCAGGTCTTTCAGGTGCAACCAGGCGAGGAACGGTGTGATGGCGTGGACACTTGTCCAGTCAACCAGGTGGGACCATGGCGCGAACATGGGAAACCTCGTGCGTTTCTTCCGCCGAGCGCCCGTGCAGGTGCGCGCGGGCGGACGTCCCATTAAGCTTTACGGCTCTTTCGTTGGGCTTTCCGCCATGCGCCCCAATTCCGGTCTCACGATGACATCGTACGTAGGGCGGCAGATCCTGCCCGTGGCCGATGAGCTAGCCGGCCTGCGTATCGCCGTGTTCCGCGACTGGCCCTACCTCTACGAGGGTGATCGCGACTATGAGCGAGATTATCTCTCCGCTTATGCCGCGTCACCTGGGAGCATCTGCGTGGTGGCACGGACGGAGGCGGGCGAGGCCGTTGGCGCGTCCACCGGCATCCCCCTGGCTGACGATGGCCCTGCCTTTCACGAGCCGTTTCTCGCACGCGGCATGGCGCTGGACAGCATCTTTTATTTCGGTGAATCGGTGCTTTTGGCGCCTTGGCGAGGTCGCGGTGCTGGCCATGCGTTCTTTGATGCGCGGGAGGCGCACGCAGCGTCCTCGGGTCGGTTTCGCTTCACCGCGTTCTGCTCCGTGCGCCGCGCCGCGAACGACCCGCGCATGCCCGCCGGCTACCGGCCCAACGACGCCTTCTGGCGCGGCCGGGGTTACGAGCCGGTGGATGGCATGGCCTGCACGCTGGCCTGGAAGGAACGTGGCGAGTCGGAAGCATCACCGCACACACTCGATTTCTGGATGCGCGAACTCGAGCGCACAGAGGGTCGCGCATGAGCCGCACGCTGGAACAATGGCTGGCCTATCAGGAGACGACCAACGTCCACGAGATCGAGCTGGGCCTCGACCGGGTGCGTACGGTATGGCAGGCGATGGGTGCGCCGCGGCCTGCACCCATCGTCATCACGGTCGGGGGTACCAACGGGAAGGGATCCACGGTGGCGCTCCTCGAAGGCATGTTGCGCGCCGCGGGTTACCGAACCGGTTGCTACACATCGCCGCACCTGGTGCGCTACAACGAGCGCGTTCGCATCGACGGCGTGGATGCCAGTGATGCGGCGCTCGTCGCCTCGTTTGAGCGCATCGAGGCCGCACGCGGCACCATCCCCCAGACCTATTTCGAGTTCGGAACGCTCGCGGCCCTCGATGTCATGTCGCGCTCCGGCATTGACGTCGCCATCCTCGAAGTGGGATTGGGTGGGCGGCTGGACGCGGTGAACATCATCGACGCCGACCTTGCCGTCATTACGACCATCGACCTCGACCACCAGGCGTGGCTTGGCAATGATCGCGACAGCATCGGCCGCGAGAAGGCGGGGATTGCCCGCGCCGGGCGGGTCGCCGTCGTGGGTGAACTCAATCCGCCGGAAGGGTTGCTTGAGGCGCTCCGCGGAGCGGGCGCCGTTATCGAACGGGCGGGCTCGTCATTCTGGTGGGATACCCCCGCGGTGAGCACGGGCGACGCCCGCTGGCGGTGGTTCCACACGGATGGCACCACGCTGGAACTGCCACGGCTGGCGCTAGCGGCTCCCGTCCAGTTCGCCAATGCGTCAGCCGCCATAGCGAGCCTGCACGCGCTGCGTGGGCAATTGGTCGTGCCTCCCGCCGCCATCGCATCGGCGCTGGGAACCGTCCGCGTCGATGGGCGCTTACAGCAGATCGGGGAACACCCCCTCACGCTGGTGGACGTAGGCCACAACCCCCAGGCGGCGCGCTCGCTCGCCGCGTGGCTCGATGCCCGGCCGGATACCGGCAGCGTCTTCGCTGTTTACGGCGCCCTGGCGGACAAGGATGTGGCCGGGGTGATCGCAGCCCTTGGCGATCGGGTCGATCGATGGTTCCTCGCTGGCCTGGACCGCGATACGCCCCGTGGCCTGTCGGCGGCCGCGCTGGCATTGGCGTTCGCCGAGGCTTGGCCGGAGGCGGCACGCGAGGAGTTCCCCGATGTTGGCACGGCGTGGCAGGCGGCGAGAGCGGTGGCGGGCAACGCCGATACCGTGCTGTTGTTCGGCTCATTTTTTGTGGCGAGCGCGGCGCTGGCGACGCGGGCGTGAACGCTGACACGGCCGAGGCCACCGGCCCCCACCCATTGCCGGTTATAATCGCGGCGATCCGCATTGCGCCGGCCGAATGGAGCCTTCCTTGAAAACACGCCTGCTGGGTGCCGCCGTCCTTATCGCCTTGCTTGTCTTGATCGTGCCCATGCTGTTCTCCAGCACGCCGCCCAAGAGCGACACCGACCAGACGGTCAGCCTCGAGATCCCGCCGGCGCCGGACCGCGAACTGCAGTCGCGCACGCTGGATGTCTCCCCGAACGGCACGGCGTCGCCCGCTACTGCCTCCCCGCAGGCGCCGCAGCAGGGCGCCGCAGTACCTGGCCAGCCGCCGACGCCCGCCCAGGCCGCTCCGGCCGCTCCGCAGGCAGCCGTCACCCCGGGTAGTGGCAGCCGCCTCGCCTCGGTGGACATCGCCTCGCGCAAGCCCGTCGATGCGCTGCCGGAAGATTTCGCCAAGCCGGCGCCCGCGTCTGCACCGGCCAAGCCCGCAAAGCCGGCCCCGGCCAGTGCGCTCGCCACGCCTGCGCCCGCTGAAGCCCCGGCAGCCGCTCCGGCCGGTACGGCGGCCCGCGGAAGCTACAGCATCAACCTCAGCGCCTATGCAGATCACAGCAAGGCCGATGCCGTGGTCCAGAAGGTTCGGGCGTTGGGCTACCCGGTGAGCACTGCGAATACGAACCAGGCAGGCAAGGCGCTCACCCGCGTCACGGCCGGCCCGTTCGAGACCCGCGCCGCTGCCGAGGCCGCGCGCCTCAAGATCACCGCAGCCGTGCCGGGTGCGCCGGCGTCGCTTTCGTCGAAACCCGAGACGCAGACTGCTGATGTCCCGGCGCCGCCCAAGCCGGCTGCCGCGGCTCCCGTGTCTGCCCAGCAGGCCCAGGCCGCCACCGTGCCGGCTGCGGCCCCTCGTGCGGGCGGGTTCGCCGTGCAGGTCGCCGCGGTCAGCAGCGAGGCCGAAGCCACCCGCCTGCGTGACAAGCTTCGTGGCGCGGGCATTGCCGGTTATGTCGATAGCATCGCTTCCAGCAGCGGCGCGAAGCTCTGGCGTGTGCGGGCCGGCCCGCAGACCCAGCGTGACGACGCGGTGCGGCTGAAAGAACAAATCAAGGCCAAGGTCGGCCTCGATGGCGTCGTGGTGTCGGCCCCGTAACGGGCCGCGCCGCGCGCACATCGCCACATGGGGAGCAGCAGTGTGAACTGGGCCGATTACGTCATCCTGGCAGTGCTGTTCATCTCGGTCTTGATCGGCCTGGCGCGCGGCCTCATTTCGGAGGTGTTGTCGCTGGTGATCTGGGTGGCCGCGTTTTGGGTCGCCTGGGCCATCGGGCCCCAACTGGCCCATTACATGGAAGGCTCGGTGTCGAACGCCACGGCCCGCGTGGGTATTGGCTACGCGCTGGCGTTCGTCGTGGTTCTGGTGGTGGGCGGCATCATCCGGTTCCTGGTGTCGCGTCTGGTGGCGAGCACGGGGCTGGGCGGTACCGATCGCCTGTTCGGCATGTTATTTGGCCTGGCCCGCGGCGTGCTCATCGTCAGCCTGGTGGTGTTCATCCTCGGCTTCACGCCGTTGCCGAACGACCCCTGGTGGCGTGAATCGACCATGCTCCAGCAGTTCCGGGCCCCCGCCGCATGGATCGGCGAGCAGATCCCGGCGAACGTGCGCGATTACATGCACCCGCCGGAAGCGTTGAAGAACATGAAAATGCCGGACGTCCAGCTCCCCAGCAAGGACGATCTCATGAAACTGCGCGACCTGCCTATCCCCGGGCAAAAGCGCGACAATAGCCAGGCTCACCCCGCTGCCGCTTCCACGGCGGCCTCTTCGTAGAAGGCAACACCATGTGCGGAATCATCGGCATCGTCGGTACCACGGAAGTGGCGTCGGCCCTGTATGACGGCCTGACCGTCCTGCAACATCGCGGTCAGGATGCCGCCGGTATCGCCACCGTGGATGGCGCACGCCTGCGCCTTCACAAGGGCAATGGCCTCGTGCGCGATGTCTTCAACTCGGCGGGCGTCGGGAAGCTGCGCGGCCGTATCGGTATCGGCCACTGCCGCTACCCCACGGCGGGCTCCGAGGGCACGGAAGAGGCCCAGCCTTTCTACGTGAACTCACCCTACGGCATTGCGTTCGCGCATAACGGCAACCTGGTCAACACCGAGCAGCTCCGCAAGGAGATGTTCGAGGACGACCGCCGCCACATCGATACTGATTCCGATTCGGAAGTGCTGCTCAACGTGCTGGCGCACGAACTGCAGCTGGAAGATCGCGGCGACCTCACGCCCGAGCACGTGTTTGAATCGGTCGCCCGTGTGCATGCGCGCGCCCGTGGCGGCTATGCCTGCATTGCCCTCGTGCTGGGTTACGGCCTGATCGCTTTCCGCGACCCTAACGGTATTCGCCCGCTGGTGCTGGGTGAGCGCGAAACGGCCGAAGGTCGCGAATATGCCGTGGCCTCCGAATCCGTGGCCCTCGATGTGCTGGGCTTCAAGCGCCTGCGTGATATCGAACCGGGCGAAGCCGTGATCATTACCGATGGCGGCCAGCTGTTCACCAAGCGCTGCGCCGAGGGCGCGGTGCATGCGCCGTGCATCTTCGAATACGTATACCTCGCGCGCCCCGATTCCATGATCGAGGATGTGTCGGTGTACAAGGCGCGCCTGCGCATGGGCGAAAAGCTCGCCGAGAAGATCCTGCGTGAGCGTGGCCCCGATCACGGTATCGATGCGGTCATCCCCATTCCGGATACCTCGCGTACCGCCGCCAGCTCGCTGGCCCAGGCGTTGGGCGTTCCCATGCGCGAAGGCCTGGTCAAGAACCGTTACATCGGCCGGACGTTCATCATGCCGGGGCAGGGCGAGCGCGTGAAATCCGTGCGCCGCAAGCTCAACGCCATCGACCTCGAATTCCGCAAGAAGAACGTGCTGCTGGTGGATGACTCGATCGTCCGCGGCACCACGTCCAAGCAGATCATCCAGATGGCCCGCGACGCAGGTGCGAAGAACGTCTACTTCGCCTCGGCGGCGCCGCCGGTGCGTTACCCGAACGTGTACGGCATCGATATGCCGGCCGCCTCCGAGTTGGTTGCCGCGGGTCGCACGGTCGAGGAAGTCGAGAAGATCCTCGGCGCCGACTGGCTCATCTACCAGGACCTGGAAGACCTGGTCTGGGCGGTGCAGGATGGCAACGAAGACCTGAAGCGCTTCGATACCTCGTGCTTCTCTGGCGAGTACGTCACCGGTGTCGATTCGGCCTTCCTCGAACAGCAGGAAGCCCTGCGTTCGGATAGCGCCAAGAACGAACGCCGCACGGCCTGAGGCTGCGCGCGG
>Ga0207647_10000659_pt1 | contig 26975 bp, 27 predicted proteins | sample KBSCornC2_FD_184295 | JGI IMG/M metagenome (GOLD analysis project Ga0207647, IMG submission 184295) | Corn rhizosphere microbial communities from Kellogg Biological Station, Michigan, USA - C2 (SPAdes) (version 2) | ecosystem: Host-associated > Plants > Roots > Rhizosphere ... | reverse complement strand
AATTCATGAAACGCTTTTACGAAGGAATGCTGGGACAAAAACTGCGTCCCGCTGCCGCGCTGCGTGCGGCCCAGGCCTCGATGTCTAAAGATCCTCGCTGGCACGAGCCTCACTACTGGGCCGCATTCACTCTGCAAGGCGAGTGGAAATAGCCCACAAGAAAGTTAGCCACAAAAAGGCACAAAAAGCACAAAAATGAGTGAGACCATCTTTGTGCTTTTTGGCATCGTACTTGCGAACTCGAGTAAAGGAATTAACTATGACGAGCAATGCGCCATGGTGGTGGTTTGAAGGCGGTACAGAAATCTGTTCGATGTGTGGGCAGCCGTACGCATATCAAACAGGGTCTTATTGTCGGGACTGCGACTGTAAGCTTTGTCCCATGTGCTTACAGGAAGCTGAAGGTCACGAGGCGCTTTGTTCCGCTTGTTGCGAACAAGGATAGAGATTTTTATGGCAGCTCGCGCTATCTGGAAAGGCGAAATAAAACTGGGCACGACTAACGTGCCCGTCAAACTTTATTCAGCGGTGCAGGATCGCACCGTGCGATTTCACGTGCTCGACGATCGTCAAAAACAACGTGTGAAGCAACACATGATCGATCCCGATTCGGGCGACGAAGTGCCGACGGAAGAGATTCAAAAGGGCTATGAGATCGAACCGGGAAAGTACGTGATCCTGACGAAAGAAGATCTCGAGAAACTCGAACCGCCGCCTTCTCGCGATATCGAGATCGTGGAGTTCGTTCCGCAAGCTAAGATCAGTCAGCAGTGGTATGAACGTCCTTACTACCTCGGTCCGGACGGAGACGAAAAAGACTACTTCGCACTCGCCGAAGCGTTACAGAACAAAGAGAGCGAAGGCATCGCGCATTGGGTGATGCGGAATAAGTATTACGCGGGCGCGCTCCGCGCCATCGACGACTATCTCTTTCTCTTCACGTTGCGTGATGCGAAGGAGGTTATTCTCGCCGACGAGCTCACGAAACCGTCAGGCGCTGCGCCGACTCAGAAAGAGCTCGCGATGGCGAAGCAGTTAGTGGAGATGTTGCAGGGCGAGTTCAAGCCAACGGAATACAAGGACGAATATCGCGAGCGTGTGATGGAGTTCATTGAGAAGAAAGCCCGAGGACACGCGCCGCGACTGAAGGCGGTGAAGACAAAACGGAAGACAGAGGCGCTGGACAATGTTCTGGCCAAGAGTATTGCATCGTTGAGGAAGGAGAAACGCGCTGCCTAGAACTACACGCAAAAGTGCGGAGCCTGAAGAGGAGACTGCGGGTGGACGGCCGTTCTGGTCCGGAACGCTGACGTTTGGACTCGTTAGTGTGCCGGTGCAATTGTTTCCGGCGGCGCGTTCGAACCGTACTTCTCTGCGCATGCTTGGACCAGATGGACAACCACTGGCGCGAAAGTATTATGCGGAGAAGACGGGTAAGGATCTGGACGTCGACGAAGTGGTGCGCGGCTACGAGATCGACAAAGAAAAATATGTGATCGTTACTGACGAGGAATTGGACCGCCTCGCTCCCGAGAAGACGCGTGACATCGATCTCAAGCAGTTTGTGCCGGCAGACTCGATCCCGCCGCTTTATTTCGAGCGTGGATATTTCCTGACGCCCGCCGCCGGTTCGCAGAAGGCATATAAACTGCTCGCCGAAACGATGGACGAGAGCGGGCTGGCAGGTGTGGCAACTTTTGTGATGCGTGGCAAAGAGTATCTGGTGGCGATTTTTTCAGACAAAGGAATTCTGCGCGCCGAAACCATGCGGTTCGCGGATGAGCTGCGATCGCCGTCTGATATTGGTCTGCCGAAGAAAAAAGACGCACCGAAAGCGACGGTTAGTAAATTCGAGAAGCTAATCGCAAGTAAGTCGAAGAAGCAATTCACGCCCACGAAGCTGGCGGACAAGCAGACCGATTCGCTTTTGAAGTTAGTAAAAAAGAAACAGGCGAAACGCTCAAATGTGGTGAAGGTCGAAGAAGAGGCCGATACCGATCACAAGGTCGTCGATCTGGTGAAGATCTTGAAGCAAAGCCTGGGAGGGAAGAAGTAAAGCCATCCACAGATTACACAGAAAATCTGCGTAATCTGTGGATGGCTTTACTCGACTTTAATCATTCTCCACTTCCCTTGCCTGAAGCGGATCACACTCAACACACATCGCGTCGCGTGTCCCGCGAGAATCGCGAGCCAGATATCAATCGGATCGAGCGTGCTCGTTTCCTTGATCACAAAACACGTCCCGAGCGGCACGATGATCTGCGAGATGATTGAAATGTATAGCGGACTCCGCGTGTCTCCAGTTCCCTGCAACCCACCCGTGTAAGTCAACGCGACGGTGATAAACAGGCCTGAAACACTTAACACACGCAGTAACTGCACACCAATCTCCACCACGGCTGCGTCGTGCATTCCGAAGATCGCGAGGAGTTGCCGGGGAAAGAACAGAAAGAAGATTCCCACAAATGCTGCGCCCGCGAGGCCGAATCTTGCTGCAACGTGCACAGCAGCGTCAGCACGATCTGGTTTTCGTGCGCCGAGATTTTGACCGGCCACGGCCGCGGCCGCGCCCATCAATCCCACGGATGTCCAGGTAATCAACGAAAACAGTTCTGTATAGGAGACGGCGAACGCTGCCTGCGCCGCGGCACTCTGCGCCAGTGATCCAATGAACGCAAGCATGAATACGCCGCCGATGTTCATTGCAATTCCCTGCACGCCGGTCGGCAGTCCGAATTTGAAGATCGATTTGATGATAGACCAGTTGGGACCAAAGCCTCCGCCACGAGGAATCGCGATCACCCACTTCCCGCTCCACAATCGTGCGAGCGCGAAGATCGCCACGAGTCCTGACGCGATGCAGGTTCCCATCGCCGCGCCTTTTGTTCCGAATGCTGGAATCGGACCAAGTCCACGAATCAGCATCACGTTGAAAGCGATGTTGAGCACCGTCATCGTCAATCCGAGCATCATCGGTGTGCGCGCGTCGCCCGCTGAACGGAGTGCGCCACCGAGCATAAAGAAAATCATCAGGCCGAGACTGAAGACGAACATGATGCGCAGGAATGGAAGAGCTTCGGCTTTGACGTCGGGCGCCGCATTGACGAGGTTGAGTAGAGAAGGTGACAGGAAATAACCGATCGGAGCTAAGACTCCGAGTGCCAGAAAAATTGCGGTAAGAAATGCCTGGTAGACAGTGCGGTTTACTTTTTCCTCGTCACCGGCGCCGGCGAAACGCGCTACGAGCACGCTCATACCCGTAAACAACGACGAAATAAATACGATTACTACGAGAAAGATCTGCCAGCTCACGCCAATCGCCGCATTCGCTTTGAAACCGACAAGATTGCCGACCAGCGCGTGGTCCACCATGCCCTGCAAGCCGCCGATAACATTCGTCAGCATCGTCGGCCACGCAATCTTCCACACTGCTGGAATCAGCGGTCCTTCGACAATCGAACGATCGTAGCGAGGTTTAGCTGCGACCGGTGTTTTAGTCTCAGTCGCTACTGTCACTGTTGCAGCATTCGACATAGTAAGCATGAACCAGTGAGGAATGAACAAGTCAGGAAGGGGGCTTGCCCCCGCTCCTTGCTCTCTTCAGCGGGGGCAAGCCCCCTTCCTGACTTGTTCATTTTCTGACTTGTTCATTTCTTTATGCGTTTCTCTAATTTTCTAACGCGCGCCAGGAGTCGCGCACTCTCAATCTTTTCCGTCACTGCCGGGAATTCCGGAGTGGCGCCGCGCCAGCGCAACTCGTCAACATCCTTGAAGAGCGGTGCATTCGTACGCAAGGTCGCGAGATCTTTGAACAGCAGAGCGCGTGCGCGATTCTCTTTGTTCAGAACATCCTCCCCGAAGTTTTCCAATGCTCCATAACGATTGATGAGTGTTGCCGCGGTCTTTGGTCCACATCCGGAAATTCCGGGAAAACCATCCGCAGAGTCGCCCACTAACGCGAGATAATCGGGAATGAACTCCGGAGCCACGCCAAACTTTTCCCGCACCTCTGCTGCGCCACGAATCGCACCGCCACGCCTGTCAACTTGTACCACACGGTCCTCGACGACGCATTGCGCGAGATCTTTGTCCGGCGTCCAGATGCAAACCTTTTCCACCTGCTCATCCTGAGCTGCGAGATACGCGGCAGAAGCGAGCGCGTCGTCAGCTTCCAGTTCGACCATCGCCCAAACAATTACGCCCATTGCTTCAAGCGCTTCCTCGAGCGGAGTAAACTGTGCGCGCAATACACGTTCGATGCCTGCGCCCGTCTTGTAACCCGGCCAGAGATTATTCCGAAACGATTCGATGATGTGGTCTGTCGCCACGCCGACGTGCGTCGCACCGTCTTCGAGCAGTTGCGCTACTCCGCCTAAGACACCGGCAACCGCACCGAATGGCGGGTCGGTCTTCTTGAAGCGACGAATTCCATAGAAGTTGCGGAAGAGTTCGTAGGTGCCGTCCACCAGATGAATTATCATACGCGTCAGATGTTAGCATTCAGCGATAAAAAAACTCTCAGGCGCGTTGTCGAAATCGTCGTTGCTCGTTCGACTAGTGAATAGAAGGGCCGAAATAAAGCTCTAATTTGAAGAGATGAGGAGATATTAAGATGCGAGTGATGGTGATTATCAAAGCCAATGCGGATTCAGAGGCTGGAGTTATGCCGAGCGAGAAGATACTTGCTGATATGGATAAGTTCAACGAGGAGTTAGTGAATGCCGGTATCTGGATCGAAGGCGAGGGACTTCATCCAACTTCGAAAGCCAAACGAGTAAAGTTCTCCGCAGGCAAGCGTCTGGTGACTGACGGTCCATTTGCAGAGACACGAGAACTGATTGCCGGTTTCTGGATCTGGAAAGTCAAATCGATGGACGAAGCGGTCGAGTGGGTCAAGCGCATTCCGTTTGACGACGACGGAGGGATGAGCGACGAAGAAATCGATATTCGTCCGATTTTTGACGCTGAAGATTTCGGAACCGAATTAACTCCCGAACTTCGAAAACTGCAGGAGAGAATCCGTACGAAGGACTCAAAGCTCAAAGAATAATCTGCGTAATCTGTGGATTACTTGCCGAACGAATAGAGCGCGCTGCGAGTACGGATGTAAATGTGGCCGTCGGCGATTGCCGGAGTTGCGTAGCACTCATCGTCCAATTCGTTGACGGCCAGAACTTGCCAGTCGCCTCCAGCCTTCAGCACTGAAACCTGGCCACCTTGTCCTATTAAGTAAACCTTGTCATCGGCAGCGACGGGTGACGAGAAATATTTATCAATCGCTCCGTGCAGACGACCTTGCTTGAGCACGTTGCCGGTCGCCGGATCAAACGAAAGCAGAATGCCGCTGTCGTTAATCATGTAGAGCACGCCCTGATAAAGCAGCGTTGATGGAACCTGCGGCACCGGCTTCGTGTAACGCCAGCGAATCGCATTGGCAGTCTGGTCGCCCTTGCCGCCCATCTTGATGGCGAGCAAGCCATTCTCTGACGCCATCATTGCGCGAAATACTTCCCAGTCTCTCGCGTTCAACTTCTCGTCGCGATTCATGTCGAACGCTTCGAACGCAGCCACAAGCATCTTGTCCATCGGAGCGGTGCCACCGGCGGCAGTGATCTCCGCCTTCGTGATCATCTGGTCTTTATCTTTGTCGTACGCGGCGAGCCCTTCTTCGAACGAAATCGTCGGCACCTGTCTGCCGGGTTGATTTTGAGGAAACCCCCAACCATTGATGTAGAGATATTCAGAGTCGTGACTCGCGATCGATTTCATCTCGCACGCGAGACCACGAACCCACCATACTCTTTTGCCGTCAGCCACCGAGTATGCCGAGAGTTGGAATGATTCCGGAACGATGATCTGCTTCGGACCGTCTGCGGGTTTATAGACGATTGGCGTCGAGTAGCCGGAGATCACGATCGGTCGATCGATTTTCCAAAGCACTTTGCCGGAGTCTTTGTTGACTGCAACCATGTAAGAAGATGGGTTGTCCTGATCGATCGGCAATATCACTTTATCGTCGACAAGAATCGGCGATGCACCGAAGCCGTAGAACATGTTGAAAGGACCAAGCGGCAGTTTCCAGCGCTCTCTCCCCACGCGGTCATACGAGATCATGCCGAAGTCCTGGAAGAAAACGTAGACGTTTGTGCCGTCAGTTACCGGACTGGGAGACGCCGGACCATTTACGTTCTGCAAGCGTCCTGCTTGCGCGCGTGGCGCCTCTTTTTGCCAGAGAATCTTCCCTGTTTGTCGATCTAGACAGATCACAAACAGCTTTTCCTTGTCGTGTGCGGTCAGGAAGATCCGATCGCGCGTCAACACCGGAGACGAATGGCCGGGCGGGAGTGGGGTCTTCCAAACGACGTTCTTGGTTGGTCCAAACTCGGTCGGCAAACCTTTGGTTTCAGAAACGCCGGTTCCATTCGGCCCACGAAACTGTGACCAGTCGTCACTGGCCAGGCTCGTTGGTACACACGCAAATAGGATCGCGACAAGAAGAATGATGAGCTTTGACATTGTTCTGGCTCCCTCGGAAAGTAAGCAGATAATAGCGCCTTCACGGTTCAGGGTAAATCTGTGTAATCTGTGTGAGGAAAGGAACCCCCAAGATGAAAACTCTCTTTCTCCTTTTGGCATTTGCTTCGTTTGCGCCTACGCAGACTCCGACGATGCAGAAAGATCGCCAGGTGCTACTAGACTTTCGCATCGACCGGAAACTAAACGACGTGAGGATTCCGGCAGCAACGCAAAGAAACGTTCTCTCAAAAGTCTTTCGCCGGTACCTGACTGACTCGAATCGTTGTAACTCCGAAGTCGATACGAGCAGGGGCACAGATCCACTAGCCGAGGCGCGCAAGGCCGGACAAATGGTGCCGTCCATTATCGACATGACGACCGGGAGTTTCACAGCGGCAAACCAAACTCAAACTCTTTACGTGATCTCTGTGAGTGAGTGCAACGCTTCGCATGCTGATAACTTCGGCACGAAGCGCGTCGCGATCTTCTCGGGCCAACAACTGGTTGCGGACGTCGACGCCGATTTCGCGAGCAGCATCGTGCGCAAGACCGATCTAAACAGCGACGGCATCGACGAGCTTTTAATGAACACCGGCGACATGTCAATGGGAACGCTCACTGAGATGGCAACGCTCGTTAGCTTTCAAGGTGGACGCCGCCGCGTAATCCAGGACTTTGGCGCGGTCGTTGAAGATTCCTGCGCTGCAGAAATGCCAAGCTCCACGTCGGAAGCGTCAGTCATTTACATTTCCGACGTCGTTCCCGGCAATATGCCGAAGCTCACTCAGGAGAATTACAGTTCGAGCTGCCGTGGAAAGACAAGACACTGGCGACTCGTCTCGCGTGGCAAGCGGCAGTAAATTAAGATTGACTACGAACATTGGGAGGAAGAGATGGCAGAACTGTTGCAGGAATATACGACCGTTGTGACTGGGCCGGATGACACGACTTATACAGTGCGTAGTTACGGAGAAGAGCGAGCCGACGGAACATGGATCGGCTGGATTGAGTTTGAGCCGGATGATTCAACTAAGCCGACACTTGTGACCGATCAGGAAACGTCACAACCTAATCGCGTTGCGGTTGAATACTGGGCTACTGGTCTGGAGTCGGTTTACTTCGAAGGCGCATTCGAACGCGCCAGGTAGGCCGCAGATACACAGATTTAAAATGCGATTACCCACATTGGTTGTGTGTTTGCTTTTTGTGATTCCGGCGTTTGGGCAGCAGAAGCCGAAGCAGATCGTTATTGCCGCGAGCACTGTTTTCGACGGCAAGGGCGGTGTCGTTCATAACACGCGCATCGTTATCGAAGGCTCCAAGATCGTTCGGATCGATCCGAAGGCTGGACCGGTCGATTACGATCTGCGCGGTCTGACGGTGTTGCCGGGTTGGATCGATAGTCACGTCCACATCACCTGGATTTTTGGACCTAACGGTAAAAGCGCTGGCGGAGGCGGCACGTCACAATTTGCTGCCGAGGCCGCCGCCGCTAACGCAAAAGTCACGTTACTGGCCGGCTTCACCACGGTGCAGAGCGTTGGCTCGCCAGCCGATATACCCCTGCGCGATGCGATCGCCATAGGAACTCTGCCCGGTCCCCGAATTCTCACTTCTGCTCAACCACTCTTCGGCCAGGGCGATCAGACCGGCACGCCCGATGAGATTCGCGCGTTTGTCAGAAAACAAAAAGAAGCCGGTGCTGACCTGATCAAGATCTTCGCCGCGGGCAGTGTTCGCCGCCCCGAGATGTTGTTGTCGCAGGAACAGCTAAACGCCGCTTGCGATGAAGCGAAGAAACTCGGCCTGCGTACTCTCGTTCATGCTTACAAAGACGCGGTCGGTGCAGCCGTTCGCGCCGGATGCACTCAGGTCGAACATGGAACGCTCGCGAGCGACGACGATTTGAAGTTACTGGTTCAGAAAGGCGTGTGGCTCGATCCGCAAGCGGGACTGGTGATGGAAAATTATCTGACTAACAAGGACAAGTTCCTCGGCACGCCAGGCTTTCCCGAAGAAGCGTTCACCACTATCAAAGAGATAATCCCGTCGTATCACGCGTTCTTCAAACAAGCGCTGAAGGTTCCGGGTTTGAAGATCGTCTTCGGATCTGATGCCCTCGCAGGATCGCACGGACGGAACGCAGAGGAGTTCATTGATCGTGTGCGTGACGGCGGAGCGGACCCGATGGCGGCGATGGTTTCGGCCAACTCACTCGCCGCCCAGGCAATGGGCATGAACAATCAGATCGGCTCGATCGCGCCAGGATTGGAAGCAGACATAATCGCCCTCGACGGCGATCCGTTAAAAGACATTACCGCCGTGCGTCGCGTCGTGTTTGTGATGAAGGGCGGAGTTGTCTACAAAAACTCACGCTAGAAATAGCCACAAAACAAGTCACTCCAACCGGTCTGTGGAATAGATCCTGCTTGTAACCAAAGCAGACCCCCAGGTGTCTTATTGATTAGGTCGGGCTCTCTCCAAAGAACAGGTGGAAGAGCCCGACTAGTTTTTTGTGTTAAAGGGGAAAAAACGATGAAAAGAGTACTGGGAATGGTGTTGGCATTGAGTACGTTGGGTGTTGTTCCGGCTGCGGCAAAAGCTGCTGATGTATCGCGCGAGAACAGCACCGTCACTGCGAGTTCAGCGCCGCAGTGGCAACGTGATCGGAATGGCCGGCGGTATGACAGGCGTTGGGAGAACCGCCGTCGTTCAGTGACCCGGCAACGACTGGTTCGTTATGGCCGGCGACTCTATCGGGAAACTTATGTGGTGACTTACTGGCCGAATGGCCGTACTGACACCCGATTGATCAGTCGCACACGCGTTGGCTAAGAGCCAAGTGCTACGTTAGAACAAGGAAGGTCGAAAGATGAAAGGAAAATATTTGCGAAAGATTGGCGGTCTTGCTCTCACCGCGCTCATGTTGTTTGGCATCGCGTTCGTCTCGACGAGCGAGGTGCAGGCACAGAGCCGGCGCAGAGTAATAATCGTTCGTCCTTACCCCTATCGCATATATCGTCCGTTTGGATTTAGAAGCTGGGGATATCCGTACGGATGGGGATACGATCCCTGGGGTTTCAACTACCGGTACAACCATTACGTGTTTGATAACAGCGAAAAAGCTTCAATTCAGGCATACAAAGATGGCTTCAAAACCGGCAAGGACGATGGTAAGAAGAACAAGAGCTTCGATCCCCAGCGCTCTCATTACTTCCAGGAGTCAGGCTTCGGAAACTTCGCCGAAGTTTACCGGCCAAGCTTCCAAAGAGGTTACCAGGATGGTTATAGGGAAGGTGCTAACCAACGCCGTATTGGGTAACGCCTAACTGATGGGACAGGATGGACAGGATTTTCTCAGGATTTACAAACATACATCCTGAACAATCCTGTTCATCCTGTCCATGGTTTTACTTCAACAACTTCGAAACCTCTAGCACTTGCTCGGGCCTCGCTCGCACCCAATAGTTCTCAGTCACATTGATCCAGCGCACCGTGCCCGTTGAATCGAGCAGGAATTCTGCCGGGCGCGCGATGTCATGACCATTCTCACCGGCACCCGCATGAACCAGATCGTAACGACGAATCACTTCGACCTTCTGATCCGAAAGCAACGGGAAAGTATAGCCAGCCTTCTGCGCCAGATCGCGCGACGCGTCAGGCGCATCAACACTGATCGCGACCGGGCGTATTCCCGCTTCGTTGAGCTTGTCCAAACTCTTTTCGATACCCCGCAACTCGGAGTTGCATAAAGGTCACCAATAACCCCTGTAAAAAATCAGCAGCACGCCCCTTGGCGCTTTGCCGTTAATCGGCGTGGTCATGAGTTCGTTAAGCGACACCTGCTTGCCTGTCGTATCCGGAAGAGTAAAGTCCGGCGCTCGCTGGCCCACTTGCGGCGCGCCTTTCGACGCCGGCAGTTGCCGTCCGATAACGAAGTACGCGAAAGCAAAGAAACCCATCACCAGGACGCAAAATGCGCTTACCAGTACGCTGATGATCTTCGAACGCACGGGATGCGGGCGATCCGAAGCGAAGCCACGTCGCAGTCCCATGACGAGCAATACTCCTGCAAGCAGAAAGAGCACAAAGTTGGCCCACGGAAAGTCGCGTGTAAACGGGATCCAGACGAAGATAAAGAAGTAACTCATGAAGCCCGCGAGAGTTAGTAGTAATGCCACCCAGAGCGGCCAGTTGATGCGTCGTACGTTCATGTTAATCCTGAAAACCCTGTCATCCTGTCCAATGGTTTACCGATAAAACGGTCTCAACTTAATCCTGCCATAAGCGACAAACGCGCACAGAAGACCGATGACGACCGCCGGAATTGCCGGGCCGAAGCCAGGCCCCATCGCCGTTATGATAACCGCACCAATCATGATGATAGTCAATCCGATTGCAGCAAGCGGCGTCAGAAATTGCTTAATCTTTAACAGACCCGGCAAAACTAGTCCGAGTCCACCGAGAATTTCGCACACGCCGATGAAGTGAATAAACCATGCCGGAGGCAGAACCTGGTTCGGCGGTCCCATCGCTTTCATCTGTTCGAACGTGTAATAGAACTTGGTGCCGCCGGCAAACAAGAATAGTAACGCCAACAGTATCTGAAGAATCCAAAGTAAGATGTTCATGTTTAGTATCCTTCTTAGAATCAAGATTAATTCTTACTGCGGCAGTCCCTGGACCTCCAGGACTGGACGAACCTCAACCGTGCCGTACTTCGCCCCCGGAATGCGTTCAGCGATACTCATCGCTTCGTCGAGATCGCGCGCATCGACCAGGTAATAGCCGCCGAGTTGTTCACGAGTTTCAGCGAATGGTCCATCTGTAACCAGCCGTTTGCCACTCCGCACGCGGATGCTGGTGGCTGTCGACACTGGATGCAAAGGACCCGCACCCAGGTATTTTCCTGAAGAGCTGAGATCCTGTGCGAGTTGTGCCGATTCAACGTAGCAATGCTCTCGCTCACTGTCGCTCATGGCGTCCTCGGCAAGATAAACCAGTAACATGTATTTCATAAATTTTGTGCCTCCACTGCTAAATCGAACGGCGAGTTCCTGAATCGACACCTCAACCGAAGTTTTTTATTATCAAACGTGCTTCCAAACGCTAACGTCGCCGTCGACGCAGTTTACAGATCCGACTGGGGCCGGATTGTTGCAACTCTCATACGTCAGTTTGGCGATTTCGAACTGGCCGAAGACGCTGCGCAGGACGCATTCACTGCCGCCATCCACCAGTGGCCGACTGACGGTATCCCTGAATCGCCACGTGCCTGGATCATCCAAACCGCAAAGCACAAAGCCATCGATCGCGTGCGGCGCCAGGTTCGTCTTCAGGAAAAACTCGAAGCCAATCCTGACTTCGCTTCGGAACCAATCGTCGAAGGGCCGAAGCTCGACTTTGATGAAATTCCCGACGATCGTCTACGCCTGATCTTCACCTGCTGCCATCCGGCTTTGTCGCTCGAAGCGCAGGTCGCACTCACGTTGCGTACGTTAGGCGGTCTTCAGACCGATGAAATCGCGCGCTCGTTCCTCGTTCCCACGGCAACGATGGCCCAACGACTCGTGCGCGCGAAACGGAAAATACGCGACGCGGGAATTCCTTACAGTGTTCCAGACACGAACGAGATGCCGGCGCGTCTGGACGGTGTATTAACCGCAATCTATCTAATCTTCACCGAAGGCTACGCGCCGACGCGCGGCGAGCCACTCGTGCGAGCCGATCTGTGTGCGGAAGCAATTCGACTGGGCCGTCTTCTCCGAACGTTGCTCGCGCCAACGCCACCCTCTGAAGCGACTGCACTCGTTGCACTCATGTTGTTACACGACTCGCGACGCGAGGCTCGACTGGATGAAGATGGCGATCTCGTTACACTCGAAGACCAGGATCGCTCGCTTTGGAACAGACCACAAATCGACGAGGCTCTCGTCTTGGCTGATGAGGCACTCGCCGGCCAGCCTGGTCCATTCGCCCTGGAAGCTGCTATTGCCGCCGAACATTGTAAGGCTGCTCGGGCCGAAGACACGAACTGGGAAGAGATCGTCAAGCTATACGATCTGCTCGCCGAGTTGATGCCCTCTCCGATCGTGTCGTTGAATCGTGCCGTGGCCGTCGCGATGGCGCGTGGTCCGCAACCGGCGCTTGAGTTAATCGACGAGCTCGCCACATCGGGCGAGCTCAATGATTATCACTTGTTACACGCCGCGCGCGCCGACATGCTTCGGCGACTCGGATTGAACGATGAAGCCGCTGAGAGTTATGAAACTGCTTTGCGTTTGGTGACTAACGACAGCGAGCGCCGCTTCCTCGAACGTCGCCACAAAGAGGTTGTGCCACAAAAGGCACAAGATGCACAAAAAACACAAAAACGATCTTAAGAGAAGAATTTCTTTTTGCGCCTTTTGTGCCTTTTGTGGCTAATCTTCTTCTTTGTGGCTAGTCTCCGTGGCCACCTGCGGCCATCGCAGCGAGGCGCTTGTCGATCTCTTCGGGTGAAACATCTTCCTTGTGCGTTGCTACTGTCCAAACATGACCGAAGGGATCCTCTAATGTGCCGGAACGATCGCCGTAGAATTGGTCCTGCAAAGGTTTTCTTTCGGTGCCGCCCGCAGCAATCGCCTGCGGATAGACCGTGTCAACATCATCAACGTAGATCATCAGGCTCACTGGAGTGCCACCGAGTGCTTTCACTCCCTTGAACTGCTCGCTAGCATCAGCCAGCATGAACGGCGAATCGCCGATCTTCATTTCGGCGTGGCCAATCTTTCCGCCGTGTTCCATGCGAAATAGTTCGACGGCGCCGAACGCCTTTTTGTAATACTCCATCGCCTCCGCCGCACCATCAATAACCAGGTAGGGCGTTAAAGAGTGGTATCCCTCCGGAATCGGTTTCACATCTGCCATTTTTATTCCCCTTTCGCTAGTTAAGAATTGTTCTTTACAACCATGAGTGTCATATCGTCTGTGAGCGGGCGTGGAGCGGCGAAATCCTGCACTGCGCCCAGTACTGAAAACAGTACTGCCTCCGCCGAGCCGCCCTGGGCACGTCGTAACTCGGTTTGGAGTCGCATATTGCCAAACTCCTGCTCCGCTTCGTTGAATGACTCAAGAATACCATCAGAGCAGGCTAGAAGCAGATCGCCGCGGCCCAGTCTGACAGTGCCGCAGTCAAACGACGCTTTGGGTACTGCGCCGAGCACTGGTCCACCATCGGAGAGTAATTCGAGTTGTCCGTTTGTACGCAGCAACAGCGCAGGTGGATGTCCGGCGCTGCAGTAATCTAGTCGCTCCGCATCAGAATCCAATCGCGCTACAAACAAGCTGCTCAACGGCTCGATGCCGGCGAAGCGAGCAATGTCGCGATTCACACCGGCGACAATCATTTCCGGTTCGCTGCTCTTCGCAGTGTGTGTGCGAATCAGTCCGACAAGATGCGTGACCCACATTCCAGCCGCCAAACCTTTGCCGCCGATATCGCCGAGCGCAAGGATGAGACCTTTATTCGTCTCCTCGACACTAAAGAAATCTCCCGGCAGATGACGCACTGCAAAGATCTCACTCGCCACATCGAAGCCGCCATGCCGCACCAGACTCGGTGCACACAATCGCCGGTGTACCTGCGCTGCTTCGAAGATCGCAGTATTCAGCTCAGCGTAATCCTGCTGCAGCTGTTCCAGTCGCTGCTCGAGCCCGGCTGAAGGCGACACAACCGCGGCCTGGGGAGACAACTCGATATCGAATGCTGGGAGAGTCATAACAAGACCTCATCCGACAAACTTGTAGCCACTTCCGTGAACGGTAAGAATAAAACGAGGTTCTTCGGGATTAGGTTCGAGCTTTTGTCTTAAGTGAACGATATGCGTATCGACGGTGCGAGTGGTCGGGTAATTTTCATATCCCCAAACAGCATCGAGCAGTCGATCGCGACTGAGTGTTTCGACAGGATGCGCAATGAAATACGCCAGTAAAGCAAACTCTTTCGCTGACAGATCGATCAGATTTCCAGCACGGCGCACTTCGTTGCTACGAATGTTGACTTCGACGTCGCTGAACTTATAGACCTCCGAAGTTGGCGCCGGCGATGAAGCTCGCCTTAATACAGCCTTAACACGGGCCATCAGCTCGCGGACTGAAAACGGTTTGGTAACGTAATCATCCGCACCCAGCTCGAGCCCGACAACTTTGTCGATCTCCTGACCACGAGCAGTCAGCATAATGATCGGAACGGCCGGCCGCTTCGCTTTCAACTGTTTGCAAACGTCGAGGCCACTCATGCGCGGCATCATCACGTCCAGCACAACGAGATCCGGATTGTCTGACAATGCACGATCGAGCCCGCTAACACCGTCTGCAGCGCTGATCACTTCGTAACCTTCGTACTCGAAGTTATCCCGCAGCCCCGCAACCATGGCCGGCTCGTCTTCAACGATCAAGATTTTGCATTTCATAAAGGCCCCAATGTTTTGTTATGTGCTTTTTGTGCCTTTTTGTGGCTACTCATATTTGATTTGCCAGTGGCAACCAAACGGTGAATTTGCTGCCGCGTCCGGGGGTGCTTTCAACTTCAACATCGCCGCCATGAGCCTGAGTTATGTGACGCACCAGCGACAGCCCGAGCCCGCTTCCCTTCGTGGTATGCACAAGCGGATCGCACGTGCGATAAAACTTCTCGAAAATTCTTGCCTGCTCAGTCCGTTCGATCCCGATCCCTCGATCGCTGACTTCGAGTTTGAGCACACTCTGATCGCGATAGAGTCTGACGGCCAGAAATTTTTCACTGTCAGAATACTTCAGCGCATTGTTGACGAGGTTAACAAGAGCGCGCGCGATCGCTTCCCGATCGACTTTCACTGCCGGAATGCCGGGGTCGATCTGTTCCTCGAGCGCAAATCCCTGCTGCTCGATCTGGTAACGATATGAGTCGAGCGTGTTGCGCACGAGCTCGGCGATGTCTGTCTCTCTGAAGTCGTATTCCTTGCGACCTGCTTCAATGCGAGAGAAATCCAGAATGTTGTTGATTAAGGCACTCAGCCGTTCACTCTCTTTGCGAATGATGCTGTAGTACTCGTGCTTCTTTTCCTGCGTCGTGATGCGACCGAGCTCGAGCGTTTCAGCATAGAGCCGAATCAATGCGAGCGGTGTTCTCAACTCGTGTGAAACGTTAGAGACAAAATCAGATTTCAAACGCGCTAGGGCGACTTGCTTGTTAACACTTCGATACGTCAAAACTAATCCACCAATCATCAAAACTGACAACACACCGAGAATCATGAAACTCTGCCACACCCACTTCTGGCCTATGGCCTGCGCCGTTGTGCCCTGAAACTTGATCCCTAACGCGAGACCACTGAAAGGATGATCGAGATTGAGGGAAACTTCAGGCTTGCCGCCATTCCATCCTGCGGAGGTTGCAAACGGTCGTTCGGGCTCCGAGCGGAAAGCATCAGCCGGAAAAATGATCATGGCCAGGCGCTGTTCCTTGTGCTCTTTCAGCCCCTGTGACGTTAACTCGTAAAAGGTGTGGCCCTCGCTTTTGCCTGGATCGTCAGCCAGTTTCGGTGAGGTGAATTCCTCCAGCAGTTCTGGAAAAAGTTTTTGCTTAAGATACTTGATATCGAACGTCACGCCCCCCAGCACGGTGCGATCTTTGCTGACCTGAGGAAAAGTAAAGATTGCGGTCGAAGTGTAAACAGGACCCATGCCACGATCAGTCTCTCCGCTATACCACATGATGGGCTTGGGCTTTTTGCACAACTGATCCACCATGGATCGACCATCCAGCTCCAACCAACCACCGTACATCCTGTTCAGAATGGCGAGCTCTTTTTCGTCTTTGTGATCACGTTGCTGCCGAACTATGACTCCCTTTTTATCTTCAAATATGAATGCGTGTTCGAACCAGGGGTTCTTCTCCAGAATCAGGTCGAGCTTTTGTCCCTTCTCATCGTCCGAGTCGGAATCGAGTGGAAAGGCATCCATGGCCTGTTGGGTCATTTCGTAGGCTTTGCTGGTCATCTTCTTCGCGGAATTCGACAGCAAGTACTGGAAGTCGCGATGAATCAGCGCTTCCACCTTCTTGTCTCGCTGGATCGATTTGACGTGCTGATAGTTTACGAAGATCAGGGTTAAGGCCGGCAGAACGACCGCCAAACCGAGCGTCAGGACAAGACGAAAACGAGCATTTGCTTCTCTTCTCGACTTCATTGCGGGGCAGAGGATACGTCTGACTGGCCTTCGGCTGTGTCAAGCTCAGGTAAAAATTTGTTAAGAATTGTGAACTCTGTGGATTATAGTACCCCCGTGAAACATTTGACGATGCAGGAACTGGAAGCGGCGCTGGAACACCTCCGAGACGCGCCAAAAGACGATGGTGTTTTGCAACTCATCGTGTGCCGGCCCAACGTCGACCAGCGGGAAGAAATGGACCAGGCCGAGTTGGATCCGGTTAAGGGTTTGATTGGAGACAATTGGATCGTCCGGCCCAGCAGCAAAACATCCGACGGATCTCCGCATCCGGAGATGCAGATCAACATCATGAATGTTCGAGTGACTGCGCTCGTCGCTCAGCAAAGAGAGCGCTGGTCACTCGCCGGCGATCAACTGTATCTCGACATGGATCTGAGCAAAAAGAACCTGCCGGCCGGCTCACGTATTCAGGTTGGCTCCGCGGTGCTCGAAGTTAGCCCTCTGCCACACACCGGCTGTGCCAAGTTCGTCTCGCGTTTTGGCGTGGACGCGATGAAGTTTGTGAACTCCGCGGTCGGTAAAGAACTCTGCCTGCGTGGTATCAATGCCAAAGTGGTCCAGGCCGGTGTCGTTAAGGTGGGCCAAACAGCGAAGAAGTTATAGCAAGAGATCTTAGTGCTTTGTGCTTTTGTCGATATCCAACAAAGTACAAAGTTCAAAGCACTAAGATCTGTTTGCCTGGTTATGCGGCTTGTTGCCGCGAGTGACGACCTTCAGCGAACTCCTCGATCATTTTCTTATTGAACGCGGGTATATCGGCAGGCTTCCGACTGGTTATTAAGCCGTTATCTACAACCACCTCTCGATCGACCCAACGCGCGCCCGCATTTATCAAATCGTTTTTCAACGAAGGCCATGAAGTAATCGTTTTCCCTTTTACTACTTCCGAATCGATCAGCGTCCACGGCGCATGACAAATTGCCGCGACCGGTTTGCCCGTTGCAAAGAATCCGTCGACGAACTCCACCGCTCTGATCATCATTCGCAATTGGTCAGGATTTCGAACACCACCCGGCAATAAAAGCGCGTCATAATCATCAGAACGTGCCCGGCTCAACGGCATATCAACCTTAAATGTGTCTGCCTTCTCGTCGTGATTCCAACCCTGAACTTCGTTGTCGGCGGGGGACACAATTTCCGTTATCGCACCTGCGTCTTCCAGCGCTTTTTTCGGTTCGGTCAGCTCCACCTGCTCAAAGCCATCGGCAACCAAAATGGCCACCTTTTTCCCCTCTAGTTTCTTCCCCATGAGGTTTCCTCCTTGCTCGACAAAAATCTATCAAATCCTTACTAGGCAATGATGATGCCGCTATGTAATCGAGCGTACAGTAGGAAAGCGAGGTCTGAAATGGAATGGAAACGTAACGAAGTCCGACAGGTGTGTTCGAACTCCCTACTCAGAATCTGTGTAATCTGTGGTTAAACTACCTTCTGTTTCCATCGGCCGCGGCGGAATACCAGACCGCTCACCACCGCGAGAGTTGAAAAAGCGATCGTCATCGCGATAAAAACGCCGCGCGGTCCCAATCCCAATGCGACGCCAAGGACATAGGCAAGTGGAATTTCCCATAGCCAGAAAACGAACAGGTTAATGATGGTCGGCGTCCAGGTATCGCCGGCGCCGTTGAATGACTGCCCAAGCACCATCCCGTAGGCATAAAACAGGAACCCGTAGGATACGATCCGCAGGCAATCAACTCCGTATTTTGCGGGGATTGGTTCGTCCGTGAACAGCCAGATAATGTAAGGAGCAAACAGGATGAATATCAGCCCTACCACTCCGAGGAAGATCATGTTGTAGAAACCAGCTCTCCAAACCGCACGCTCAGCGCGTTCCGGATTTTTGGCGCCCAAAGCCTGGCCCACCATCGTCGCTGCTGCGTTCGACATTCCCCACGACGGCAACAGCGCAAACAGAATCACGCGAATGCCGCAGGTATAACCCGCAACAGCGTCACTACCGAAACTGGAGATGATACGCACGAGCCCGATCCAACTCGCCATGCCAATGAAAACCTGAAACGTTCCACTGGCTGACAAGCGAATCAAACGCCCGATGACCGACGGCTCGATACGCAGATGACGTCGCTCGATATTGAATCGACCACCGTCGCGAAACAGTTTGCTGAGAGCGAAGAGTGCGCCCGTTCCTCGTCCAATGTTGGTAGCGATGGCGGCGCCGACAATGCCGAGCTTTGGAAATGGTCCAAGTCCAAAGATCAAGCATGGGCCGAGCAGGATGTTGATCCAGTTTGCCAGCCACAACGTACGCATCGCGATTGCGGCATCGCCTGCACCGCGAAAGATGGCATTGATCATGAACAGCATCACGACCGTGACGTTCCCTGCCAGCATCACTCGTGTGAATGGCGAACCGTGCTCGATTACCCAGGGCGAAGCACCCATCAAGGTAAGCAGCTTCGGCGCGAGCGGAGCACCGATGGCGCCGATCACAGTCGAAACGATCAATGCCAACACGATTGCCTGCACTGCAGCACGTGCTGCACCTTCCGGATTCTGTTCTCCGATACGGCGCGCGATCATCGCCATCGCGCCAATGCTCAATCCGATCGCGAGTGCGTAAATGAGTGTCAGTAAGGATTCGGTGAGACCGACAGTCGCGATGGCTTCTTTGCCAAGGTGCGATACCCAGAAGATATCGACCACGGCAAACACGCTTTCCATGACCATTTCAAGGACCATGGGTATCGCGAGCAGCAGGATTGAACGTCCAATCGGTCCGGTGGTGTAGTTGCGATGCGAGCCACGGATCGATTCTTTAACGGCAGACCACAGGCTTTGTGAGTCTTCCTGAGGAACCGCAACTGTTTCGGACATGTTAGAACCTCTGCCACAGATCGTTGGATCCGTGGCTAACTACCCCGACCGTAGTCATCCTGAAGACGAACGATGTCGTCTTCACCGAGATAAGTTCCACGCTGGACTTCTATAAATACTAAATCGGCGTCGCCTGGGTTTTCGACGCGATGGGCCGTTCCGATGGGAATGTCGATCGCCTCTCCGGCGTTGACAGTGACTTCCCTTCCATCGAGAGTCACTTTTGCAGTGCCTTCGACCACGAACCAGTGCTCAGCACGTTGGGCGTGTTTCTGATAGCTGAGACGTTGTCCGGGCAAGACTTCAATACGCTTGACCTTGAAATTCCGATCTTCCTCCAGGACTGTGTAAGTTCCCCAGGGCCGGCGATCAAACTCCCGCATATTTACGTTCCTCCTTGAATGGTGGAACGTATATTAGCGCATAAAAAAACACAAAGGTTCTGAACGAACCTTTGTGCTCCTTTGTTGCTTCGCCTTTATACTCTTTTACGAGTTGGCTTTCAAGGTCAAATAAAATACCCCGTTCCGTCTCTTCACCAAGACCAGTGCCGGCTTCGCACCGGACCTTTGAATCGCGGCGTTAAAATCTGCAACGGTTTTTACAGGCTGACGATTTACTTCCTGAATCAAGTCGCCCTGCCGTATGCCTGACTCGGCGGCGCTGCCAGCCGGATCCAGTCGCGAAACCAGTAGCCCCTGGTCATCGGCGTCAAGACCCAATCGCTGAGCCGTCTCGGCGGTAAGCGGCTGGACTGTCATTCCGAACTTACCACTGCCCGAAGCACCGGAGTTGTCAGTGCTCTCCTCGTCGCTCGCCGGTTCAGCTCGATCCGGAAGCTCAGCAAGCGCAACATGGAAGTTCTGGTCGCGGCCATTACGAAGCGCCGTAACTTCCACGTTCGAACCCGGCGGTTGGCTGGCAACGATATTTCGCAGTTTGTTGTTGTCGGTAACCGACTGCTTGTTAACGGCAGTGATCACGTCGCCGCGTTTGATACCTGCCTTATCAGCCGGACCGCCATTGGCGACTGAAGTAACAATCGCACCTTGCGCCGATGGCAGATTCAGGCTCTGCGCCAGATCCGCATCAACCGACTGGATCGTTACGCCAAGCATGCCGCGGCGCACTTTGCCAGTCTTCATCAGCTGATCCATCACGGCCTTGGCCATATTCGACGGAATCGCGAAACCGATACCGATGTTGCCGCCGGATGGCGAAAGAATCTGCGAGTTGATCCCGATCAGCTCACCGCTGATATTGACGAGTGCACCACCGGAGTTACCGCGGTTAATCGCGGCGTCAGTCTGCAAAAAGTCTTCGAAACTGCCGTCACTCAAACCCGTCGCACGACCTTTCGCACTCACGATGCCCGAAGTGACGGTTTGACCGATGCCGAGCGGGTTACCGACCGCGAGCACTGCGTCGCCGACGCGAACCTTGTCGGAATCACCGAGGGAAAGTGTCGGCAGGTCTTTCGCGTCGATCTTCAATACGGCGAGATCGCTCGGCGGATCCGAACCGACCAGTTTTGCAGTGAAAGTACGATTGTCGGTTAGTTCGACTTTTATCTCGAGAGCTCCATCGACCACGTGGTGGTTAGTCAGGATGTAACCCAAAGAATTGACGATAACTCCGGAACCGACGCCCTGAACTCGCTGCGGAGTCTGCTGCTGTTGCTGCGGCATCCGGTCGCCGAAGAAATCCCGAAATGTCGGGTCGTCCATGAAAGGAAACTGTTGTGCTGCTCGTGCGCGTTCGGTTGAACGAATTGTCACGACCGCGGGCGAAACCCGGCTAACAAGGTCGGCATAAGAAGTCTGCACGCCCGGCGCTGTGGCAACCGGCGCCGCCGGTGCTGGCTGGGAGGAAGTCAGACCCATTAATTTGTTCTGCCCACTGCACGAAGCAAATGAAAAAACAACCAGGACTAAACTCAGAATCATGTTTGCGCGTGGAAGCGCTCCTCTATTAATCTTCACTTCTCTCATTCCTAATTCTCTCCACTTGTGAATGCATTAAATACAAACTTATGATTCAGCTAACCGCGATTCCGTTTACTCGACTTATATACGCTCTAAACGCGCTGGGCCTTTGCCGGATTTTGCGCTTTTTTGTGCCTCTTTGCGGTGCTATGTGGTGTGCTATACTGCGCCCGTTAAAACGCCTGTTTATCCTTTGTATCTGTTATGCAAAAGGAATTGCCGACAGTCCCTTAAATCAACCTGTACGCCGTTCGCCCCCGGTTTTTCCAACCAAAACACGGCAGTCTGAGGTAAAGCTCTGGTGCATGGGATAGATTCCAACGGCCACGAGGAAAATTCCGTTCTAATCGTCAACGACGAGCCAGACCAGCTTACCCTAATGGGTAATCTGTTGCGGAAGGCTGGTTATGGGGTTCTTACCGCCGAAGACGGCCTGGAAGGTCTGACTCTGGCTAGGCGAGAACGACCCGACCTCGTAATCAGCGACGTGTCGATGCCGCGCATGAACGGCCTCGCCTTCTGTCGCGAAATTCGCGCCGATCTGGAATTGAAAAACCTTCCGATCCTGCTTGTAACAGCACTTCAAAAAGACACCGCAAGCGCTGTGGCCGGTCTGAATGCCGGCGCTGACGACTATCTCGAATTTCCTTTCGATTCAGCTCGCCTCGTCGCAAAAGTCGCGCGTCTGCTCGAGCGTTCGCGTCTCGAAGCCAGCTATAGAGACCTCGTCGAACAGGCTACCGACATGATTTTCACGCAGGATCTGGCAGGCAAACTGACGAGTATGAATTTGGCCGGGCAGAAGTTTCTGGGTCGCACGCCTGAAGACATAATCGGCAACTCATTCTTCGCTGTTTTTGGGGTCATTCCGGAAAGCAACGGTTTTGCCGGCAGCCTCGTACGCCCACAGGAAGCAGGCGAGTTTCGCCACCAGTTTGTGGCCCGCTCGGCCGGCGGTGATGATCGCTGGCTGGATCTCATTGTTTCTCCCGTCAAGGACAAGCTCAACGAGACTGTGGGTTTTCGTGGGCTTGCGCGCGACGTCACTGAACGAAAACGCTTTGAAGAGGCGCTGCGGGATTCCGAGGAACGCTACCGGCTTCTGTTTGAATCCACGCCGCAACCAATCTGGGTCTACAACGAAGAGACGCTCGCATTCCTCGCCGTCAATGAGGCAGCCACTCGGACCTACGGCTACTCCCGCGACGAGTTTCTCTCAATGACGATCAACGACATTCGTCCCAGCGAGGATATTCCCACGCTGATGATCAAAAACGATCCAAATGACCTCGTCATCTCGAGCCCCTGGCGGCACAGCACCCGAACGGGAGCGACGCTCTACGTCGAGATGAGCTCGCACCCGGTCGTTTTTGACGGCAAGAACAGCAAGCTGGTGATCGTCAACGACGTGACTGAACGCAAGCTTCTCGACGAGAAGCAGCAGCGCTTGCACGCATCGCTGCAGCAGTCGGCAATGGAATGGCGGCAGACGTTCAACGCTATCGATTTTCCGGTGCTCATTGTCGATTTGGACGGAAATATCAAGCGATCGAACCAGGCCGCCGAGCAGATCGTCGGGATCAGTGCCGAACAGATTCTCGGGAAAACCGTGAGCGAGCTTGGCGAACACGAGCCCTGGAAAAAGGCCATCGAGTTGCTCGAACGTATTCGCGAAAACCCGGCGCCCCTGGCTGAAGAAGTTAAATGCGAAGCGACCGGAAAGACCTGGGCCATTACGCTGTATCACGTCAACGAATTCGGCTCGGCCGGCGAACGAGCAATCCTGATCGCGCAGGACATCACCAAGCGCGCCGAGCTCGAAGCGTCACTGCGACAAAGCGAGATGATGTCGCTGCTCGGGTCGCTCGTCGCGGGTGTTGCACATGAAGTCAGGAATCCGCTCTTCGGCATCTCGTCAATACTCGATGCGTTTGAAACGAGATTCAGTGACCGGACCGAATACCTGCGCTACACAAATGTGCTGCGCGACGAGATCGGACGTCTCACCATTCTGATGGAAGAGTTGCTGGAGTACGGCAAACCGTTCCGCGGCGAACTGTACCTCGTCTCAATGGAAGAGATGGTTGCGCGCTCAGTGCGCGCCTGCATGCCCGCAGCGGACGTGGCCCATGTAAATCTGGAAAGCAAAGTTGAAGACTCTCTACCAAAGATCCGGATCGATCGCCGCCGGCTTTCAAAAGTTTTCGTAAATCTGATCGAGAACGCGATTCAGCATTCGCCGCAGAAAAGCACTGTCACCATCGAAGCACACCGAATCAACGACGGAAATCATGAGTGGGTCCAGTGTGCAATCAGGGACAGTGGGGCTGGAATTCTCCCCGAAGATATGCCAAAGATCTTCGAGCCGTTCTTTTCGAAGCGACGAGGAGGCACCGGCCTCGGCCTGGCAATCGCCCAACGAATTATGCAGGAACATGGCGGAAAATTGATTGCCGGCAACAATGCCGATGGCGGAGCCTGTATGATCGCGAGATTCCCAATACCAGTTGAGGGAGACGCTAATGTCACGGAATAAGGTATTGGTCGTTGACGATGAATCCGGCGTGAGGTTTGGTATCCGCGACTTTCTGGAGCAGCACGGGTACGAGATCGAAGAAGCCGAAAGTTGTCATGACGCCCAGAACCTCTTTCGCAACTCGAGACCCGACATCGTCATCGCCGACTACATGATGCCGGATGGCACCGCTCTCGATCTGCTGCCCAAATTGCGAGAGATCGACGCCGGAATTCCTTTGCTGGTCCTGACGGCTCATGGCTCAATCGACCTCGCCGTCAGAGCCATAAAAGAAGGCGCCGAACAGTTTTTGACCAAGCCGCTCGAACTGCCGACGCTCCTCGTAATCCTGCAAAGATTGCTTCAGAAACAGCGCAACTATCACAAGCAACTGGCCAGCAAGTCGCGCCAGGTTCGCCAGGCCATCGATCCATTTATCGGAACCAGTGCGGCCATTCGCGCGCTCGCGGACCAGGCGCGGAAGATTCTTTCCGCCGAGAGCCCGATTCTGATTCTTGGTGAAACTGGAACGGGAAAAGGCGTGCTCGCAAGATGGCTACACGAGAACAGCCCGCGAGCCGACGAAGCTTTCGTCGATCTCAATTGCGCCGGTCTCACCAGAGAGTTGCTCGAGACTGAACTCTTCGGCCACGAGAAAGGCGCCTTCACGAGTGCGACTGCGTCCAAGCAAGGTCTCTTTGAAGTAGCCCATCGCGGCACGATCTTCCTCGACGAAGTCGGTGATGTGGACCTCCAGATTCAACCCAAGCTACTGAAAGTTTTGGAAGAGAAACGATTCAGACGATTGGGCGACGTTCGAGATCGGCAGGTGGACGTACGACTTATTGCAGCCACTCATCAGGATATTGGACAGCTGGTGCGTGAGAAGCGATTTCGCGACGACCTCTATTTTCGCATCAGTACGATTCCGCTTTCGTTTCCCTCGCTACGCGACCGTATCGAAGATATCCCAACGCTGGCCCAGTACCTCCTCGCTAAGGTAGCGGCCGATCTGGGCCGTGGCGAACTCCGATTGGACCAGGGTTGCGTTCAGGCACTTCAAGCCTACTCATGGCCCGGAAATATTCGGGAGCTGCGTAACGTTATCGAACGAGCGGTCCTACTCAGTGAACAGAAACACATCACACTCAATGATCTTCACTTCGATGGTCATGCACAGGTCGGCGCACCTTTTCTAGACTCGAGTCTCACTCTCGTAGAACTCGAAAAGCAGCATATCGAGCGAGTGCTTCAGGAGGAGAAAGGCCGAGTCGAGAAGGCGGCCAAACGTCTCGGCATTCCGAGAAGCTCGCTTTATCAGAAGATCAAGAAGCATCAGATCCCCATGTCCAAAGTCTAGACCGCACGTCTGAATCTTGGACATTCCCGCCCTGGTCCAAGGACCAACTTCAAAAATTTCGAATCTTTTGCCCTATTAGCACTTTCTATTGGTCACGGCGCAGATTTTGCTAAAGGAAGCGCCAAGTGCCAAGCATACGTATGTTCTCGGGTAGTTCTCCGAGCGATTTGGCTGACCTCATTGAGCCTGCAATTTGCCCTGTAGCGCTCTGTGGATGTCGGGCTCCCACAAAATTTTTGCGTTACAGACTTTCGTCTCGCAGTCAGTACAAGGAGGATGGAAATGTCCCGATTGGGTACCCTTAAACACTTTGTGCTCGGGTTAGCGGTTTTTGGAATCATCAGCATCGTCGCAGGCACTGCCAAGGCCGACATTGTTGTTGTTACAGGAGTCAACAACCAGGGCACCGACAACGTCTTACTGAACCCTGCGACCAACGTGCTTACCGTAACGGGTACCGTTGGCCAAAACAATCTGCTGGTCAACTTTACTTCGACCAGCGGCTCCCATTTGTTGAACGCAAATCCATCTGGTCAGGCGACCGTGAGTGGAGGCACCGGAAACGACCCGTTTACGCAATTGACTTTCAGTCTGGCGAACAACGGCACATTTACGCGTGCGGTCTTCAACATCAATGCCGCAGTTAACGGAACAGTCACGCTGACAGTGACAGGCATAAACATCACTGGCGGTACGTTTACGAACACGTTCACTGTCGACGCTAATGGTGAGAATTTCTTTACCGTAACCGCCATCAACGGTCAGCTAATTCAGACCATCAGTCTGAGTGGTGTACAGATGGAGGACGTCAGACAGGTCCGACTCGGTGGCGGTGCGATTCAGAACACCGTTCCGGAGCCGACAAGCATGTTCCTGCTGGGAACGGGTCTTCTCGGAGTCGCAACCGGCTTCCGAAAGCGCTTTCGAAGGAAGTAGCTGAAATTCGATTGAGTTTCGTCTAGCGAGTGTCCCGTGTATTTACTCCCTCGCCCCGACCGAGGGAATTTTTCAACGGCTGGTTTGTCTGAGCGTGCATTGCCCGCTTCGCTCTTCAATCCCACGCCTTAACCCACGTGTTCTACTTCCAGGGCTGCGGACTGGGAGCGACGCTATACGTAGAACCCTTAGGAGATTACATGCCCAGGTTTTCGAACCTCAAGACTTCATTGCTGGCCCTCGCGGTTTTCGGCGTGATCGCGCTTTCCCACGGAAGCGCCCAGGCCGATCCGATTTCGGTTTGTACCGGCAGTGGATGCAGCACCACTAACGTGACCGGTTCAATCGTGGCTGGCAATGGAACTGTAACCATTACCCTTAACAACAATCTGACCAACAGCCAGGTGGTCAGCGTTATTCAAAACATCAGCGGTGTTTACTTTCAGGTAAGCGGCTACAACGGCGGCGCCGTTTCGCTTTCCTCAAGTAACAGCACCCAATCAACCAATATCGACGGTTCTGGAAATGCGGTTCTCGCTGGTGCGGTGAACCCGACCGGTTGGGCTGCGGG
>Ga0207647_10000655_pt1 | contig 27073 bp, 34 predicted proteins | sample KBSCornC2_FD_184295 | JGI IMG/M metagenome (GOLD analysis project Ga0207647, IMG submission 184295) | Corn rhizosphere microbial communities from Kellogg Biological Station, Michigan, USA - C2 (SPAdes) (version 2) | ecosystem: Host-associated > Plants > Roots > Rhizosphere ... | reverse complement strand
CACTGGATCTAGAGAACCTCATCTGCACGACGCACGACACGCACAACGCGATCCACTACGGAGACGCCAGCCAACTCAGCAAGCCTTACGTTCCGAGACAGGCTGGTGATACGAAACTATGGTAGGAGAAACGATGGCGCCCAGCAGCAAGGCCAAGGCGACTGCCGAATCCACCGATGCCGATCTGGTGACGGTCGGAACCGAACCCGCTGCGGATACCTCCGGGGGAAAGTCCGTGGAACAGCTCGTGAACGAGGTTCTCGGCGGTCGCTACGGCGATCACGACGCAGCTCGTACGCGTCTGAACGAGGAGGGGTACGACGCCGCGGCCGTTCTGTCCGGTGTGAACGCTCGTCTCGCCAGTGGCGCACCGCACGCCTACGCTCCGACCGGTGTCAACCTCGTCCAGCAGGTTCAGAATGGCGAGTGGGGCGAGTCGAAGGGTCTGGCGCAGCGTCTCAGGGGTGCCGGCTTTAGCCAGCCGGCCATCAACGAGGTGCTGACACACCTCGACAAGGAGTGACATGACGACGATCCCCTACGACCAGCCGGTCAAGGATCTGATTGCGGGACTAAGCGCCACCGGCCACGTCAATCACGTCGCGTACAAGAAGACGATGGTGACGCTGCACCACAATGCGGGAGTCTTGTCGCACGAGCAGGTTCTCTCCGCCTGGCAGACGCGCGAAGCATCGGCGCATTTCGATGTCGACCGATCTGGCGCAGTTGCGCAGTACGTCAAGGTGGACGAGTACGCCTGGTCATGCGGCAACACGATCGGGAATCAGACGTCGATCTCGATCGAGATGTCCAATTCGGCCACGGGTGGGAACTGGCCCGTTTCTGAGACGACGTGGAAGTCCGCGGCTCGTCTCGCCGGATGGCTTTTCGCTCACGTGATCAACACTCGCCCGAATTCGACCAATCTCGTCCCACATCACCACTGGTATTCGACTGCCTGTTCGGGTCCCTACATGGACTCCGTTTTCTCCGCCGTCATCGCGGCGGCACAGCAGGCGTACGACTCATTCGTCAATCCGCCGAAGCCGGCGGTCGAGGAGGATGGCGTGTTCAAGAATCTGATGCTGGTCCAGAGAAAGGGCACCGACGAGATCTGGGTCGGCGACGGGATGCTTCGTCGCCACGTCGAGGATCCGACTGAGATGACTGGACTCGAGTGGTGGATCAGGGAGAAGGGTGGCGACCCGACCGTCCAGATGAATTTCGAGGACATGCGTGTTCTCGGCGTCGACATCGCCACTCTTCAGAAGATTCCGCCAGCCTGATCATTCCCGTCAAAATGGTAGCTCCCGAGGGAGGTGAACATGACCGGAAGCATTCTCGATGACACGAAGAAAGTTCTGAACCTCGCCTCTGACTACACGGCGTTCGATCAGGACGTGATTCTGTACATCAATTCAGTACTGAGCACGCTGAACCAGCTGGGCATCGGACCCGAAGACGGGTTCATGATCACGGACAAGAATGCGTTGTGGTCTGACTTCCTCGGGAGCGACCCTCGACTGAACAACATCAAGGGGTACGTGTACCTCAGAGTTCGGATGCTGTTCGATCCGCCCACACTTGGCTATCTGATCGATGCGATGCAAGCACAGATCAAAGAGCTCGAGTGGCGAATCAGCGTGCAGCGAGAGGGCGTTGCCTGGGTTGATCCGAATCCCGATCCTGACACTGAAGTCTTGGATGGAGGCAGGCCTTGATGAAGAATTTCGTGTTCCAGCTTCGTCGGGGAACCGCTGCCGAATGGACCGCGGCTAATCCTATCTTACGAGCTGGTGAACCCGGTGTCGAAAGCGACACCGACAAATTCAAAATGGGCAATGGCGTTACTACGTGGTCCGGTTTGCCGTATCACGAGAATCATGACGCTATTGCGGCGATGATTGCCGCGGCTGTCATTGACGGTGTTCCGGGCCCACAGGGACCGCAAGGACCCGCGGGCCCAGCAGGTCCTACTGGCGCTACCGGGGCCACTGGTCCGCAAGGCCCTAAGGGAGATACTGGCGACACCGGACCAACAGGACCTCAGGGTCCGGCTGGAGCTACCGGTGCTACTGGGGCCACTGGTCCGCAAGGACCCGTGGGAACGAGTTACGCAGGCCCTGCGATTACTGTTTCCACGACGCCCCCTTCATCTCCTGCTGTCGGCGATATTTGGATTGACACCAGCTCGTGAGTTTGTATGGCGCACAAGCGGAGGCATGTCACCTCACGATCGCCGCTCCTTCTGCCGGAGGACTCGGTAGTAGCGCATACACCACGGCAGCGTTGTATATGCCGAATCTTTTCGGCGGCTCGTCCATGATGTGGAGAGCGTACAATCCCTCCAACTTCAGTCAACGCGGTTTGTTCTGCGATGGCGACATGTGGATGCCTACTGAACAAGCCGACACGAATATTCCGTCGTTTGGTAATCCGGCGAATTGGTATTGGTTTGTCACTAGCAAAGACTCGGTGACTGAGGCGCCTCGAGCACATTGGGCTGTCTACAATTCGTCAGGGGTATTAAACTGGACGCATCTAGATGCGCTCAGCACGCAAGCCGCAGCAGCAGCTATCGATCGAATCAGCATCGGCGATGAATTCGGTACTCAATTCCGTGGAAACATCGCTTGTCTCGCTATATTCTTGACTGAGATGACGGACGCTGCGATAGAGAGTTTGTTTCTCAGAAGTTCCGCAGACATCATGGCGGCGTCACCGGAATTCTTCGTTCACTGGCCACAAGCGGACGGTATAGGATCGCCGTTCCACGACATCGCAGGTGGTGGCGTTGAGACAATTCGTTCGGGAAACTGGGACGTCTCCGCGGATCCTCCTGGTTTTAGTTTTGCTCTTGGGCGGAGCGGTAAGCCCAAAACCTGGGATGGCACAAGTTGGGTTCAGCATGTCCCCAAAGTGTGGAATGGTACTGGCTGGAGCACGGCAAAATTGAACGGCGCCACCGTCGGTGGATGGATCACGTCGAAGTGAGAGGAGGTGGACGTGTCTTACGTTGAGGATATTCTCAAACATCATGGCGTGAAGGGAATGAAGTGGGGGGTTCATAAGAAGTCGAGAGTTCCGGCTTCTGGTGACGCTCAAAAGTCGTTGGATATTCGGGCGAAGGCGAAGACCGGTAAGGTCAAGTCTTTGACCAACGCCGAACTTCAGACAGCGATCAACCGCATGAACCTCGAACAGCAATTCAAGCGGCTTGCTGTGAACGAGCGACCTCCTGTCCAGCGATGGATCACATCCACGTTGTTGGAGATCGGTAAGCGCGAGGTCCAGGTAGCGGCAAGCAAGAAGATCGCGACGACGATCGCCAAGAAGTTTGCGACCGGCGGTGTCGCATGAACGACGGCATCATGATTGCATTTCTTCCGTCTGATGGTTCATGGTGTCAGCAAGATTTCCCGCACATGACATTGGTGTATGGCGGAAAGATCGGTGAACAGTCCTCGGGTGATTTCAACTCCCTGATCAAGGATGCGATTTCTTCCGCAAGACTAACGTCGTCGTTCAGTCTGAATGTTACTGGGGTTCAGGAACTGGGCGGAGACACGACAGGCAATCCCGCTGTCGACGCTCTCATATTCTATCCTACTCCGCAACTTCTCTTGGCTCGGCAGACGGTTGAGAAATGGAATGCGTCGCAATTCTCGACGTTCCTTCCGCACGCAACAATTGGGCCTGCGGGTTCAGCTGCGCAAATTCCTTATCGGCAGAGTCTCTGGCCTCAGAATGCTGGGCCAGACGTATCATACGATAAGACGTATCGAGGACTGCCCTCGAGCCTGTATTTCAATCGAGTCGCAGCGTGTTGGGGAGAGCAGCAAGTGATCTTCAATATCAGCGACATGTCGTACTAAGGGGGTGAACGATGTCGTTGTCGAACACGGCTACGCCGTACTACTACGGTTTGTTTCGAGAACAAGTCCTCCGGGGCGAAATTCCTGTAAACCGAGAGATCTCGGCGGAGATGAACCGGATCGATGCGCTCATCGAGAACCCCGCGTTCTGGTACGACTCGAACGCCGTCAATGGTTTCATTCTGTACTGTGAAGGTGAGCTCACACTCACTGACGGAACCGATTTGCATTTGCTTCCCACCTTCAAATTGTGGGCTGAGCAAGTGTTAGGATGGTATTACTACGTCGATCGATCAGTATGGGAACCAGGCGAAGATGGATCTGGCGGTCGCTACGTCACGCGAACAATCAAGAAGCGTCTAACGACGAAGCAGTATTTGATTGTCGCACGTGGTGCTGCTAAATCCATGTACGCGGCGTGCTTCCAAGCATTTTTTCTGAATGTTGACACGACAACTACCCATCAAATCACGACCGCTCCGACAATGAAGCAGGCCGAAGAAGTGATGGCGCCGTTCCGGACTGCCATCACCCGCGCGCGAGGCCCGCTGTTCAAGTTCTTGACGAGCGGCTCGATGCAAAATACTACTGGCAACCGCGCGCTACGCCAGAAGTTGGCTGCAACGAAGAAGGGGATCGAGAACTTCCTCACGGGAAGTCTCTTGGAGATCCGCCCGATGTCGATCGCGAAGTTGCAGGGCCTCAGACCTAAGATTTCTACGATCGACGAATGGCTGTCCGGCGATCTGCGTGAGGATGTCATCGGTGCTCTGGAGCAGGGCGCATCGAAATTGGACGACTACCTCATCATCGCCATCAGTTCTGAAGGTACTGTGCGCAATGGTTCTGGCGACACGATCAAACTCGAACTGCAAGAGATTTTGAAGGGCGAGTATTCGGCCCCTCATATTTCTATCTGGCATTACAGGCTTGACGAAATCATCGAAGTCGCCAATCCGAACATGTGGATCAAGGCTCAGCCTAATATTGGCCGAACGGTCACGTATGAAACATATCAGTTGGATGTCGAGCGAGCCGAAAAGGCGCCGGCTGCGCGAAATGACATTCTGGCGAAGCGGTTTGGTATTCCTATGGAGGGATACACATACTTCTTCACCTACGAAGAGACAATTCCGCATTCCAGGCATGAGTTTTGGGATTTGCCCTGTTCTCTGGGCGCGGACATGTCGCAAGGCGATGACTTCTGCGCGTTTACGTTCCTCTTCCCGCTCGCGCGCGGGGAATTCGGAATCAAAACACGGAGTTATATTTCATCGTTGACTCTCCACCAGTTGCCTGGAGCTCTTCGGTATAAATACGAGGAGTTCCGCCGTGAAGGAAGTCTTCATGTGCTCGAGGGCAACATTCTCGACATGATGGAAATCTTCGATGATCTCGAAAATCATATTTTGACGATGCGGTACGACGTTCGAAGCTTTGGCTACGACCCGTACAATGCCAAAGAGTTTGTGACTCGTTGGGAAGCTGAAAATGGACCATACGGTATTGAGAAAGTCATTCAGGGAGCCCGAACGGAATCAGTGCCGCTCGGAGAACTGAAGAAACTCAGCGAACAACGGCTGTTAATTTTTGACGAACAGCTCATGTCGTTCACTATGGGTAACGCAATTACGCTCGAAGACACGAACGGTAACCGAAAACTGTTCAAAAAGCGAACAGAAGAAAAGATCGATAACGTGGCGGCTCTCATGGATGCTTACGTCGCCTATAAACTCAACAAGGAGGCGTTCGAGTGACGGGAGGAGGTACACATGACCATTAGGGACCGGCTGGCACACGCCTGGAATGTCTTTTTCAATCTGGACAAGCCTCAACCGTTCGATTCGTTGGCCTCCTACGGCACTCGGCCGGACAGGACCCGTCTCAGGTACACGAATGAGAAGACGATTCTCTCGTCGATTCTCACACGTATTGCGATTGACGTCTCCAAGTTGAAATTCAAGCACGTCAAGTTGGATGATCAAGATCGATTCGACTCGGTGATCAAGAGCGGCTTGAATTCATGCTTGACGTTGGAAGCAAATATCGACCAAGCAGCAACCGCGTTTCGACAAGATCTTGTCATGACGCTTTTCGACAAAGGCGTTGCGGCAGTTGTTCCGGTCGATACCACGCTCAATCCCGATCTCACTAGCGCGTGGGATATCTTGACGATGCGTGTCGGTGAAATCGTGCGGTGGGGCCCGGATAACGTTCAAGTTCGGTTGTATAATGAAAAAACCGGTATGCGCGAAGAGGTCACGGTCTCGAAGCGTTATGCGGCAATCGTCGAAAATCCGCTCTATACAGTCATGAATGAACCGAACTCGACTCTACAGCGATTGATTCGGAAGCTCGCGCTTCTGGACGTTGTGGACGAACAATCGAGTTCTGGAAAACTGGATCTGATTATCCAGTTGCCGTACACGATCAAATCCGAGGCTCGTCGACAGCAGGCGGAGCAGCGACGTAAAGATATCGAATACCAACTCAAGGGCAGTCAGTACGGTATCGCGTACACTGACGGCACGGAGAAGGTTGTTCAGCTGAATCGAGCATCCGAAAACAATCTCATGGCTCAGGTCGAGTATCTGACTCAGTTGTTGTATTCACAGCTCGGCATTACCAAGGAAGTCATGGATGGTACCGCCACTGAAATGGTGATGCGGAACTATCAGAATCGCACAGTGACTGTCATTGGCGATGCGATCGTCGAAGCCATGAACCGGACCTTCCTGACGAAGACCGCCAGGACACAAGGTCAGAAAGTCATGTACTTCACGGATTACTTCGCGCTCGTTCCGGTTGAGCAACTGGCGGAAATGGCCGACAAGTTCACTCGTAACGAGATCTTGTCGTCTAACGAATTCCGCGGAATCGTCGGTTACCCGCCGGTCAAGGATAAGAAGGCCGATCAACTTCGCAATAGCAACATGCCGCAGGATCAACTTGGACTCGGGCCGAGTAATCCGCCACCGGCGCCTCCCCAACTTCCTCCACGAAACCCACGGTTGGCTATCGCCCAACGCATTCCGCAAGATCAACAACAGCCTTGAGCGTGATCGCTCTACAACGAGCATGAAAGGAGACCGTAAGTGACTTCGACTTTGGTGGAAGCCGATTTCGGTGGATACGCCACGAAGTTCGGTCTCAGGTGCACGGACGGGCGAACCATCACGCCCGAGGCCTTCCAGCACATGGACGGCAAGCAGATCCCCCTCGTGTGGCAGCACCAGCACAACACCCCGGAGAATATTCTGGGGCACGCTGTGTTGCAGCACAGGAAGGATGGCACGTATGCGTCGGCATTCTTCAACGAAACGCCGGCCGGCATGGCCGCGAAGGCACTCGTTCTGCACAAGGACGTCGACTCGCTGTCGATCTACGCCAATCAGTTGGTCGAGAAGAACAAGACGGTTCTTCATGGTGAACTGATCGAGGTGAGTCTGGTCATCAAGGGCGCCAATCCCGGTGCCAAGATTGATCATGTGCGAATCGCGCACAGCGATGACACGATCGAAGAGCTCGATGACGAAGCGATCATCCACTCGGGTGAACGAATCGAACTCGTGATCGAGCACGCCGGTAGTGGTCCGACGTACCAGGAAGTGTTCGATTCGCTGAACGCCGATCAGAAGGCGTTGGTCGAGTTCATGGTGTCGCAGGCACTCCAGGACAACTCCATGCAGCAGTCGGCCACGGGCGACGACAGGCACGCTTCCGACGACAAGCAGGATGCCGGCAACGGCGACAACAAGGATGAGGGGACCGAGAGCACGGACTCGGTCGTCCAGCACAGCGACAAGGACGGGAAGATGACGCGCAACGTCTTCGAGCAGAACAACAAGCAGAGTGGCGACGGGGACGTCCAGCGCGGCGGAACCCTGACGCATGCCCAGATGGGCGAGCTGTCCACCAAGGTCTTCGACGATATGAAGCGCGGCTCCAACTTCAAGGACGCCGTCCTCGCGCACGTCGACGAGTACGGCATCACGAACATCGATCTGCTGTTCCCGGACGCGCAGAAGATCGACAGCACCCCCGAGTGGATCACTCGGCGGATGGAATGGGTCGAGACATTCCTGAACGGAACGCGGAAGCTGCCGTTCTCCCGCATCAAGTCGCTGTCGGCGGATCTGACCTTCGATGACGCTCGCGCCAAGGGTTACATCAAGACCTCGATGAAGAAGGAGCAGTTCTTCGCCATCTCGCGGCGAATCACGACTCCCAGCACGGTCTACAAGAAGCAGAAGCTCGACAGGGACGACATCGTCGACATCACGGACTTCGATGTCGTCGCGTGGCTGTGGGTCGAGATGCGGTTCATGCTGCGTGAGGAAATCGCGCGTGCCATCCTCGTGGGCGACGGTCGCGAGATCGACGACCCGGACAAGATCGACGAGACCACGATTCGCCCGATCGCGTACGACGACGTGTTTTACACCGACCTCGTCACCGTTCCGGCCAACGCCAGCGGCAACGACCTGATCGAGGCCGCTCTGCGTGCGCGGCAGTACTACCATGGAACGAACCCGACGGCCTACATGACCACGTCGGTCATGATGGACATGCTGCTCGCGAAAGACTCGCTTCTGCGGCGGTACTACAACACCAAGGCGGATCTCGCCAGCGCGCTGGCAGTGAACAACATCGTCGAGGTTCCCGTCATGGAGAACGTCTCGCGCGACGGTGCCGAGCTCCTCATGATTCTCGTCAACCCGGGCGACTACGCCGTCGGTTCCACGCGTGGCGGCGAGATCACGCCGTTCGATTTCTTCGACATCGACTTCAACCAGTACAAGTACCTGCTCGAGGGCCGGATGTCGGGTGCGCTGACGAACTACAAGACTGCACAGGTCGTGGTTCGCGGTTCCGGCACGCTGGCAACGCCGACCGTTCCGACGTTCAACGACAGCACTGGTGTCATCACCATCCCGACCGTCGCCGGTGTCACCTACCAGACTCAGGCCACCGGTCCGCTCGGCGCCGCGGGCACCACGCTGTCCGCAGGTGCTCAGACGGCGCTGACTTCCGGTCAGACGCAGTCCATCGTGGCCGTTCCGAACACCGGCTACTACTTCCCGCACAACTTCGACGCCGACTGGTCCTTCACCAAATCGTAACGGAGGACTCCGAATGGCACGGTTTTACGGGAAAGTCGGGTTCGGGCAGACACAGGATCAGGGAAACGGCGTTCACGTCGACGTGGTTCAATACCGCATGTATTCCGGGAGTGTCGTCAGTAATTCCCGTATGGCGCAGAATGAGCAGACGGTCAACCCCGACCTGTCCGTCTCAAACGTCATCTCGATTGTGTCTGATTCGCACGCGAACGAACATTTCTCTGCCATTCGGTACGTGGAGTGGGCGGGGACTCTGTGGAAAGTGACTTCGGTCGAACAGCAGAGTCCTCGCCTTCTGTTGCGGTTGGGAGGTGTGTACAATGGCTCCGCGGGAACAGCTGCAACTGACTCTTAAGGCAATTGTCCCCAACGTATATTTTCAGCCTCCGTCGAATGTGCAGCTGACCTATCCTGCAATCGTCTACGAGCGCGCGCGGGCGTATACGGAATATGCGGATGACGATCCGTATTGCACAACCAAACAATACCAGCTGACACTAATCAGCTCAGATCCTGACGAAACAGCGTTCGATGCAATCGCGGCACTCCGAATGTGTACGCATGAACGGTTCTTCGCCGCTGACGATTTGAACCACGACGTGTTCAACCTTTATTTCTGAAAGGATGTACCACGCATGACGAAGCTCTCGTGGGACAACACCGGTCAGCGCACGTACGAGACCGGCGTGTCGCAGGGTGTTCTCTACCAGATCGATGAGACGGGTGCGTACGTCGACGGTGTGGCCTGGAACGGCCTCACCACCGTCACCGAGAAGCCGTCCGGTGCCGATTCCAACCCGCAGTACGCGGACAACATCAAGTACCTGAACTTGCTCGCCACCGAGGTCTTCGGCGGGACGATCGAAGCGTTCACGTACCCGATCGAGTTCGAGCAGAATGACGGAACAGCTTCGCCAACTCCGGGCGTGACCGTCGGGCAGCAGCCACGGAAGCCGTTCGGGTTCTGCTTCAAGTCGCTCAAGGGCAACGACGTCGAGAGCAATTCCTACGGCTACAAGTTGCACCTAATCTGGAACTGTCTGGCGGCTCCGTCGGAGAAGGCGTATGCCACGGTGAACGACTCGCCGTCACCGATCGCGTTCTCGTGGGACATCTCGACCACACCGACCCCAGTCGGCACCGTTCTGTCGGTCGACTACGCGCCGACGGCCAGCATGACCATCGACAGCACGAAGGTCGATCCGGCCAAGTTGGCCACGCTCGAGGGCTACCTGTACGGGACGGTCTCGGACGAGCCGACGATGCCGCTTCCGGCACAGGTCATCACGATCATGGCAGCGACGCTGACATCGGCCACGCCGACGGCGCCGACGTACAGCTCGTCGACGGATCTGATCACCATCCCGACCGTCACCGGCGTCGAGTACTACATCGACGGCGTTCTCGTTCCGCCGGGCGACTTCGGTCCGATCACGTCCAACAAGCTCGTCAAGGCTCGACCGGCGACGGGCTACCAGTTCCCGGCCGAAACTCAGGACGAGTGGGGCATCGTCTTCAGCTGATCGAATGGGGGACTAGGGAATGCTTGAGATTGACGTCGCACTGGAAGAATCGTACGACGAAGAAGCGCAGAAGTTCGTCGTGTCGAAATCCTACCGAGTCAAGCTCGAGCATTCCTTGGTCTCCGCGTCAAAATGGGAGTCATTGTGGAAGGAAGCCTTTCTCGGTAAGAAGGACAAGACCCCGCAGCAAACACTGTCGTATGTGAAATTCATGATTCTCAATGATGAGTTGCCTCCGGACGTTTTCCTGAAACTCGTTCAGAATCATCTCGATGAAATTAAGCAGTATATAACCGACGAGATGACAGCTACGAAACTTCGAACCGATCCGAATGCATCGCAAGCACGTGAGACGATCACAACGGAGCTCATTTACTACTGGATGATCTCGTTGAGCATCCCGGTGGAATTTCAACACTGGCATTTGAATAGATTGATCACGTTGATTCGAACGGTCAATCTCAAAAACACTCCAGCGCAGAACATGACGCCTGCAGAAAGAAGAGCGCTTAATAGGCAGCGTCTCGTCAAGTACGGTACCAGAGGGTGAGGAGGTGCAATGACGAGATTGGACTGGTCTCTCAGTGGTGGACACTACTTTGAGGCTGGAATCGACCGAGGAGTTCTGTTCGTTGACGACGGTCCTGGCGTTCCGTGGATCGGTTTGGTGAGTTTCAGCCAAAGTAGCTCCGGAGGCGAATCCTCACCACGGTATCTCGATGGAATCAAGATCAGCAATCGGTCATCTCCTGAAGACTTCGAAGGAACGATCGAAGCGTACACCTACCCAACCGAGTTCGAGCGCTGTGACGGAACCCATCGCACGGATAACGGTCTTCGTATCACGCAACAGCGACGGAAACCGTTCAACATGGTGTATCGATCGAAAATCGGCAATGAGATTCAGGGCTTGGAACTCGCGTACAGGATTCATCTTCTGTACAATCTCATGGCTGAGCCGACGGATCGCGGATATCAGACGCTGAAAGAGCAAACAGATCCGCTGACCTTCAGTTGGAAAGTCACATCGCGTGGCGTCGCAGTCGAAGGGTATCGTCCTTCGGCTCATTACGTGGTGGATTCCCGAGACATCCCCGCGCCTCTTCTGGCCAGTCTCGAAGACCTTCTGTATGGAACAGACGACACTGATTCGTCACTTCCGACACCTGGTGAATTGTTCTTCTTGTTCGATTCATATCTCGATACCGTATACGACGCGGGAACACCTTACACTCCGGTATTTGTAACCTATGACGCCGGTGACACGACCACTGCGGTCGTCCAAACCATTGATGGAGGTGCTCTGTAATGGCAGACGGCACACGGATGCAGCAACGACGGGGCACCGAAGCTCAGTGGGTTACCTCTGATTACGTGTTGGCGGATGGCGAGATCGGCATATCCAAAGACACCAACACGGTGAAAGTCGGCAATGGTACGACTGCGTGGAGCGATCTTCCGGTTCTCTTCGACACGGAGTTTCTTCCGCTCCATGCTACTGCCGACAATGCACTTCTTCTGAATGGTGTTTCTGCCGACAACTATGTGCTGGTGTCTTCGACGGATACCGCGGCAAGCGATGACAAGATCGTTAAAAGAACATCGACCGGCACTGCCAAGGCTGCCGCAGCCACAGCGTCGGATGACCTGGTGCAAAAGGCGCAATTGGATGCTGCTGCACTGCGATTGGTTGCTCGAACGGTCACTGCGAATGCCACACTTGCTCTGACGGACCAGTCACAGCAGGTTTTCGTCAATCATTCGTCGTTGACAGCTCAGGTCGTCATCACCGTTCCTCCGAATTCGTCCCAGGCCTTCTCGATCGGTGCACAGATCGATGTCGTCGCCATCGGGGCCGGCGGCGCCAAGATTTCCCCCGGAGTTGGTGTCACGATCAATGGCGGCACCAATGCGTATCCGGGTTATGGCTGTGTGCGCCTCGTCAAGACGGGCACAGACGTATGGTACGGCTTGTCGTTGAACACCCACAAGCGTTTGCCGAAAATTCGCGCCCTACGCACGGGCACTTCCAGTGCTTATGGCAACACAGGATTCACAATTATCCCGTGGAACTCGATTGACACCGTGACCGACTTCTACAATCCGGATAATGAGTGGTTCAGCGTTCCCGGAACGGGTCTTTCGACCGCTCGACGCATCATCGTCAACAAAGACGGCGAGTATCTTGTCGAAACGAATCTGATCACGGACTACACCGGTGCGTCGTGGGGAGACCTGCTGATTGCCAAGATGACGGCGGACAACACGCTCACTGGTGGTCGATATTTGCACAGTGTGCCGATCTTCGATGTCGCTGGATCATCAATTCGTGTTCGATTTGCCGCAGGAGAATCTGTTGGCGTCGCATACAAGGCGCCGGAGGCAGCAACCAGCGACAAGCCCGACGGAACGAATAGCTACCGATGCGATTTCACCATCACGCGCTTGAGTGACTAATAGGAGGGCGCATGTTCTCCCTATCGTCATCGGGCGATTTTAGTACAACGCTCAAGTTCCTCAACGGTGTTCAGAAACTTGACATTGGAAGGCTATGCGAGGCCCAAGCCGAAAAAGGCGTTCGCGCTTTGGCGTCGGCAACACCAGAAGACACGGGATTGGCAGCAAACTCGTGGGGATACAAAATAATCCGTTCTAGCGGTAGCATCATGATCGGATGGACGAACTCGGACATCGAGAACGGGTTTCCCGTGGCATTGATGATCCAATATGGACACGGAACAGGAACCGGCGGTTATATTCATGGCAGGGATTATATCAATCCTGCTATGCGTCCAGTGTTCGATCAGATCGCAGAGACTGTATGGAAGGCGGTGACCTCTGCATGAGCAATATTGACGAACGCATTGTTCGTATGAGTTTCGACAATGCCGCGTTCCTCAAGGGCGTCAGCTCCACCATGTCATCGCTGCAGGCTCTTAACAAAGCCTTGCAGTTGCAGGGCGCTTCACAAGGTCTCAACGAAGTCAATGGCGCTTTTGGTAAATTCAGTACTAGCAGCGCCCAGGGCGAAGTTTCGGCTCTATCGGCGAAATTTTCAGCTCTCCAGGTAGCAGCAATCACAGCTCTGGCCAATATCGTTAGTAGAGCTGTCGACGCCGGAATTCAGGTCGCCAAATCTTTTACGATCGAACCCATAACAGCGGGTTTCGAGAACTACGAAACACAGATCAAGGCCGTCCAGACCATCCTCGCCAACACGGCGTCGGCCGGAACAACGCTTCAGCAAGTCAATGATGTTCTAGCTCAGTTGAATACGTACGCCAACCAAACGGTGTACAACTTCGGCCAGATGACAGCCAATATCGGCACATTCACGGCCGCCGGCGTTGGGTTGCAGGATTCCGTAGCCTCCATCAAGGGTCTCGCGAATCTCGCTGCTCTTTCCGGATCCAGTGCTGAACAAGCGTCCTCTGCGATGTACCAGCTGTCGCAGGCAATCGCGGCGGGTAAGGTCAATCTCCAGGACTGGAACTCTGTCGTTAATGCCGGTATCGGCGGTAAGACGTTCCAGGATGCACTGGTCAACACAGCCCGAGCTGCTGGTGTTTCCATCGATGCCATCATCAAGAAGGCGGGTAGCTTCCGTGCCAGCCTTGAGCAGGGATGGCTGACAAGCAAGATCCTCGTCGAAACGCTTTCGCAGTTCACAGGCGATTTGAATGACCAGCAACTCAGGTCAATGGGCTTCTCAGAAGCTCAAGCACAGCAAATTCTGAAGACTGGTCAAATTGCTGTTGATGCGGCAACCAAGATCAAGACCCTGTCTCAGCTGACGCAAGCTCTCAAGGAAGAAGTTGCCACAGCGTGGGCCGGGGTATTCAAGACTCTGTTCGGCGATATCGGTGAAGCCACTGATTTGTTCAGCGGTGTTCACACTGTTCTCGAGAATGCGTTCACTGCGCCGGTCAATTCACTGAATGATCTTCTGATCGAATGGAAGGAGCTCGGCGGTCGCCAGGCGGTTATCGATGGCATCGTCAATGCGTTCCAAGCACTTGAAGGCATCCTTACTCCGATCAAGGATGCCTTCAAAGAGGTCTTTCCGCCAGCCACTGCTCAGCAGCTTGTCGATATGTCGAAGTCTTTCCGAGACTTCATGGCGAACCTCAAAATAGGAGCAGATACTGCAGATAAGCTCCGGAGGACTTTTGCCGGACTCTTTTCGATCTTGGGGATCGGCTGGGATCTGGTCAAAGCCGGCGTCAAATTCATTGGCGATCTCATTGGCCAGCTTACGGCGGGCTCTGGAGGATTCCTCAATTTCACTGCTCGTATCGGCGACTTCCTCGTGTCGTTGCGGCAGGCCATTCAGCAAGGCGACGTGTTCGGCAAGATTTTCGGTGGTCTCGAGAAGATTCTTGCAGTTCCGATTGCGCTGTTCAAGGCTCTCGGAACGATTCTTCACGACTTCTTCAAGGACGCTGAGAACGGCACTGGAGCTGTCGGCACGTCCGTCAGCAAGCTTGCGACGTCGCTCAATCCGTTGCAAAAGATTGGCCAGGAAATCTCCGATGTTTGGCATAACATCGAAGACGTCTTCCAGGCCGTCGCTAATAAGATTTCCGTTCTTACTTCCGAATTCATCCAATGGGCACATGGTGTCGGCACGGCAATCGCCGGAGTGTTCAAGGGTGGGCTTGACTTCCATGCGATCACTGCGGCTATCGGGACCGGTCTGTTCGCGACACTCGTCTTGTCGCTGCGGACGTTCATCAAGAACATCGGCAACTACCTCAAAGAAGGTGGAGGACTATTCAAGAACATCTCCGAAGCTGTCGAGGGTCTGACTGGCGCGCTCAAGGGAATGCAGAACTCCTTGAATGCCGCAGCCTTGTTGGGCATCGCACTGGCTGTGGGTGTTCTGACGCTGTCGCTGATAGGTTTGTCGAAGATCGACGCCGCAGGATTGGTCCGAGGAACCGCTGCACTGGCCACGTTGTTCGTTCAACTGGGCGCAGCGTTCAAGGTATTCGACAAGATCACGAGTCTGAGCTCAGCAGCCAAAATAGCAGTGATGGCTGCCGGATTGATTCTGCTTGGCGCCGCCGTGGGAGTCTTCGTGATCTCCGTTTCGGCACTGAGCAAGATTCCGCTCGATTCATTGATCAAGGGTCTTGTCGGGCTCGGCGTAATATTGGGCGAGCTTGTCGCTGTCAGCAAGTTGATGGATTCTGCAGCTCCAGGAATGATTCGTTCTGGCGCCGCTATGATTCTTCTGGCTGCGGCTGTGCGAATTCTCGTGACATCGGTCCAGGCCCTCGGTGGAATGAACTGGGAAGAGCTCGCCAAGGGTTTGACTGGCGTAGCAGTTCTCCTAGTGTCTCTGGCGCTGTTCACAAAATTCGCTGACGCGGATAAGGGTGGCATTTCCCAAGGAGCGGGAATCATCCTGCTTGCCACCGGCATCAAGATTCTCGCCAGTGCGGTGAGCGACTTCTCCAAGTTCAACTGGGCAGATATGGCCAAGGGTCTCACCGGTGTTGCGGTGGGTCTTGGTGTCATCACTGTCGCCATGAATCTTCTTCCTGAAGGTTCAGTCTTCAAGGCGGCCGGAGTTCTCATTGTCGCTTCGGCGTTGCAGATCATCGCATCGGGCGTCAAGGAGATGTCCAAGCTTCAGTGGGACCAAATAGCGCGCGGCATGACTGTCCTGGTCGGCGCTTTGGCTGCGATCACGATTGCACTGAGTCTACTTCCCCCGGATTCATTGCTGAATGCAGCAGCCATTCTGGTCGTGGCAGCATCGCTGGAAATCGTGCAAAATGCTCTCGCCAAGATGGCGAATATGACATGGGAACAAATCGCCAAGGGTCTCATCACACTTGCGGGTTCTCTGATCATCATTGCCGCCGCGTTGATTGTGATGGATGGAACGCTTCCGGGTTCTGCCGCTCTACTCGTTGCGGCGGCAGCGCTGGCTGTTCTAGTCCCCGTGTTCATGGCATTGGGCGCCATGAGTTGGTCGGACATCATTGCCGGGCTGGTGGCACTGGCAGGAATGTTCGTGATTCTGGGCGCCGCGGGTCTTCTATTGACCCCCGTCGTTCCTGCGATTATCGGGTTGGGTCTTGCTGTCACACTGCTCGGCATTGGTATGGCCGCTGCAGGCGTCGGTGTACTGGCCTTCTCGACAGGTATATCCATCCTTGCGACTGTGGGTGCGGCAGGAATTGCCGTAGCCATTGCCGCGATCATTGCTCTGGCGGGAACAATTCCCTATCTCGCCACACAATTGGCGTTGGGTCTTGTCGCGTTCGCCCTGACAATCGCGCAAGCCGCTCCGGGCATGATCCAAGCCATGACTGCGGTCATGGACGCCATGCTGGACGCGATCAACAATGTCATCCCGAAGATCGTCGACACGATTTTCGCGCTGATGGACAAGCTTCTCCAAGTTCTCGCGGATCATATTCCGTCCATGGTGGACTCAGGCTCGAAGATCATGGTCGGGTTCCTCAACGGAATCGCGAACCATCTCCGGGACATGATCGACGCTGGCACCAACGTCATCATCGCCTTCATTCAGGGCATCGGTGATAACGCTAATCGTGTCGCTCAGGCAGCGAGTGACACGGCGATTAAGTTCATCAACACACTTGCGGATACGATTCGGAACGCAGGCCCTCAGATGGGCGCCGCGGGTGCGAATCTCGCCGAAGCAATCATCGAAGGCGTGTTGGGCGGTTTGGGTTCATTCAGTGCCCGTATCGGCGCCAAGCTTCTGTCTGCCGCTCAGTCGGCATGGCAAAGTGTGCTGGACTTCTTCGGCATCAAGTCACCGTCGAGAAAGGCCAAGTGGATGGCCCAGCAGTTGATGCTGGGCGCTGAAAGCGGTCTGGACACGTATGGGCATGTCTTTGCTGACGCGGCTCTCGCCGTGGGCAAGGACGCCGTCGACAGCCTCAGCAAGCCGTTGAGCACGATTAATGATCTTCTCGGTAGCAACCTGGTTGATTTCCAGCCGACCATCGCTCCAGTTCTGGATCTGTCGCAGGTGAAGAAAGACGCGGCTTCACTTACCGATATTCTGGCCATGCCGGAATTGACTGTGTCGACGACAGCAAGCAACGCGCAGAATGCCAATACCGGTTTTGAGAACAACCGCACCAGTGGTGACGGAACAGGCAACTCGGCGCCGTCGAGTGGTTCGACGTTCAACTTCACGCAGAACAACACGTCGCCCAAGGCTCTGACCACGACGGAGATCTACCGGCAGACAAAGAATCTCGTGTCTCTGACGAAGGAGGGTAGCTGATGCTGACTAAGTTTGATGTGACCAACAGTCGAGGGAATGTGCTGACGATTCCCATGATTGACGATGACGCGCAGTATGTCGTCAACGACATCGACGGTTTGGATCCGGTAGAAGCAACCCTCACAGCATCGAGCTATGCTGGCATTGATGGCGATGTCTTGCAGTCAGCAAAACGCGCCGCGAGAAACATCAAAATAAAACTTGATCTTGATCCGGATTTCGTGTCGGACACGTACACGTCTCTGCGTCAGAATCTCTATCGATTTTTCATGCCGAAATCACAGATCAAGCTCCGTTTCTATCTGGACACAGGTCTGTATGTCGATATTCAAGGCATTGTGGAGTCCATGCCGACGCCACTGTTCGACAACAATCCCCGTGTGGATATTTCCATCATGTGCTACCAGCCTGATTTCACCGATCCTAGAATCATCGACCTTTCCGGAAACACTGTGTCCGACACGACGAATACGGTAATCGATTATCCTGGATCTATTGAAACAGACACGGTTGTCACGCTCAATGTGAATAGGACATTGTCCGATTTCACCATCTATAACACGGATGAAGGTGGCAATAGTTATCAGCTGGACTTCACCGGGTCGTTGATCGCTGGAGACGTTCTTGTCATCAGTTCGCTGACCGGCGCCAAGGGCATCACGCTCATTCGCGCTGGCGTGTCGAGTTCATATTTGTATGGGCGATCCTCGCAGTCCAGTTGGATTCAGTTGTTCGAGGGGAACAACGATTTCCGTATTTACGCGTCCGGAGATCCCATTCCGTACGTGCTCGAATACGTCGTCAGGTACGGAGGTCTGTGATGGACATTTTCCTGCTTGACGCGCTTCTCCGCCCCATCGACGTCGTGGACCAGTATATTTCGTTCCTGTGGACGGAACGCTGGAGTTCGATGGGCGATTTTCAGATCACCACATTCGCCACACCGAATAACAAGCGTCGATTCGTCGCAGGAACGAAACTATCGATTCCGCAGTCGAAGCGTGTGATGATTATAGAAAGTGTTGAAGAGAAAGACGACATCGAGAACGGCAACGTCCTGACAGTGAAGGGGCGTTGCCTGAACTCGATGCTCGAAAAGAGAGTCGCAGCCAAATATACCAGCTTGATCATAAACCCATCGTGGGATACGACAACCTACACGCCGAAACAACTGCTTGAATACTACTTCTTCGCGATCTGCTATTCGGGGCAAATTTCCTCCGGGGATATTATCCCGTATCTGCAACCGCAGGGCACGACATCGTTGTATCCTGTCGAAAATATCACGGATCCATGGACCACACCTTTCCCATGGTCGACGAAGCCGAAGGATCTGTATTCGGCATTCCAAGATATTTGCACCGCATACGACGTGGGTTTTCGTTTGTACAAAGCGCCCAACGATTCGAAGCTCTATTTCGAATCCATGATGGGCTGCGACAGAACAACGGATCAAACCACCTACAACCCGGTCATATTCTCCTATGATATGGTGAATTTGATCGATACCACGAATCTCATCGACACGTCGAAGTATTACAACGCGGTGTTAGTGGTCTATTTCTACAAAGACGGCAGCGATGTCGACACGACCTTGAGTGTGTGGGTTGAAACGTCGGATCTGGTCTTGTCGGAACGCGGTTTCGATCAGAAGACGAAGATTCTTTCTGTTACGCAATTGCCAGAAGGCATGGCACTGGTCGATGCTCCTGCATATTTGACCCAACTGGGCCAAGAAGAACTTGCTCGATCGCAAGCGGTCAATGTCTATGACGGCGAGATCGTCAAAACGAGTACTTTCGTCTACGAGCGTGACTACAATCTCGGCGACCTTGTCGAGGTTCAAGGCAATGACGGTGGCACGGCTCAAATGCGTGTCGTAGAACAGATATTTTCGTCTGATTCGACGGGAGACTCTGTCTATCCCTCTCTGGTCACCAAGTCGTTCATCAACCCCGGAACCTGGGCCTCGTGGAAGTACAACGTCGAATGGTCTGCGATGGGTTCTACAGAGTACTGGTCCACCCAGTAGAAGGAGGCCCTCGTGGCGATCGGTGATGCAGCCGCGGCTGCAGGCTATCCTCTGGTGCCCGATACCGGGGAAGAAGGCAAAGTCAAATATGGAGCCCAGGAGATCAATCGCACTCGAGACTTCGTCGCGGGTCTGAAAGATCTGGTCCCCAATTCCAAGGATTCGGCACGAACGGCCGCAGGTATCAGTTCGGGGACTTCAGATCCAGCAGGCGGCACGGATGGCGATATCTACTTCAAGATTCTGCCGTAGGTGATTCATGACTGACTACACGCTAGGCATCGGCGGCGGGTCTACCATGATGATCCGCGACCTGGGTAGTGACGTCGAATTCTGGTTCATCACCGGACCGAGCACATGGAATAACGATCAATGGTGGTCATGGGCGGCAAACGGCACTAGTTCACGTCAGAAGTTCGCTCTACTGAGGGGCGGAAACTGGCAGCACGTGGGCACGATCAATGTCGCCTACGATCAAGATATTCGGTACACGATGGAAGGTGCCGGACTTGGTTGGGCAACGACGGATTTCTGGCAGCATATCACTCGGTCGACTGTTCCTCAACCTCCTACTCTGCAAGTGGCGGAAGCCGTTTCCGACACCGAAATTCACGTGGTGTTTGTGGGTGGACCCGATGGTGGTTCGCCTATTCTGGAATGGCAAGTTGGTTTTGGTACGTCCCTTACCATCGGCCCGGACGACTTCGAAGATGCTGGCTCAAGCGGAGATGAAGTATACGACGGTTTCAATCCGGGTCAACGCGTTTACGTGTGGGTTCGTGGTCGGAATGCCATCGGTTGGAGTGATTGGTCGAATCGTGGCGAGGCAGTTCTCTGGCAAGTCCCGCCACCCCCAAAGAATCCGACATTTCCGACTGTAACACAGTCATCCTTCACGGTGAAATATAAGATCGCCGATCGTGCGGGAAATACGCCTACGCTCGAGCGTCAATTGGGATATGGCACAGATAGCTCTACTCCAACTGATTTTATGAGCGATATGAGCGGAACGTATACGGTTACGAATCTTTCTCCAGGCGTGACGTATTACGTCTGGAGCCGATACCGAAACTCATTGGGCTGGGGAGCCTGGTCGGCCCGTTCACAAGTTATATTGGTTGCGGGCGCGAGCGTTCTCGTCGGCGGAGTCTGGAAACGAGCTATTCCGTATGTGAATGTCGGCGGAGTCTGGAAATTGGCGGAACCATGGTTGAAGAGCGCGGGAACATGGAAGAGAACGTAAAAAATCGGTTCTGGGGCCTGCGCCCATGGAAACGTCACAGCATGATTCTCATGGTCGCTGGAATCTTGTATATCTTGATCGGCCTTTCGTATGTTCTCGGAAGAGCAAATAAAGCACGAGACGACTCGCTTGTTGTGTTGCTCCAATTCATCCCTTTGAGTGCATGGGGTGTTGTGTTCATGCTTGTGGGGGCGGCCACATGTGTGTCGTCACGGTGGCCGCCGTTCCATGAAACATGGGGATACACAATTCTCACAGGACTGTCGTCCATGTGGATGGCTGCGTATTTCACTGCTTTTCTGTTCTACCACTCACAAAGTCTGTCTGGCGCTATATTGTGGGGGCTTGTGGCCTTCATGTGGTGGGCGATCTCAGGCTTGTTGAACCCAGACAAGACGGGGGTGGTGAGTGGTGGACCAGATTAGTTGGTCGGGAATTATTGTCGCATTCATTGGTGTTGTGTCTGCATGGCTGTCGGCTCGTGCAGCACGAAACGCCGCAAAATATAGCGCCGATGCGAGTACAGCGAATGAGAAAGCGAAAGCCGAAACAGATGCGTACCAGCGCGCTCGCAAAATGGACATCGAAACCATCGAGCGTCAAGATCAGGAAATTCGTGAGTTGATCGAAGAAGTTGCATCGCTGAGGGAAGAAAACAGAACCCTTCGTCAAAGGGTGTCAGTATTGGAAGGAAGACGAAGAAATGGGTGACACCGGTTTCACCATCAATTCCAAGGCGTACGATTTCCTCAAGTGGGTCGCACTCGTCGTCCTTCCCGCGCTCGCTGCTCTGATTCTGACACTCGGAATCACACTCAACTGGAGCGACGCTCAGGTAGTCGCTGGCGTTGTGACAGCCGTGGACACGTTCCTCGGCGCAGTCTTGGGGAAGAGCGCCAACAACTACCAGAGCAAGCAGAACATCGGTGATTTGGTGCTCCTGCAGGATCCCACGGGAGCACCGGTTGGTATGAAGATCGTGGGCAACAAGGAAAATCAGGTATTCAACGAAGGTGAGACGGTCAGCCTCACTGTCAAGAGGGAGCCTGCGCCATCGGCGTAATCGCAGAAAAAACACGGCTTATAGTGAGACCAATGAAAGGAAAAGCCGTGTTCAAACGACCGGAAGACCCCGTCAAGAAGGCCCTCGACAACGAGATCTTGAACTTGTTCGTGTATCTGGAGAACAGGCACGATTTCGACGAGGATCGTAACAACGCCACCGTTGCCGTGACCAAGCTGTACGAACTTCGCCAGAAGGATCGCATCAGCATGGACGCAGTGGTGACCGCCGCTACGCATCTCGCCGGACTCGTCTTCGTGCTCCAGCATGAGCGAGTTCACGTGGTCGCGTCGAAGGCCTTCGGACTGATCAAGCGAATCGTCTGACAAGCAATCCCGCACGAATCTCGAAGCCCAACCTGTGTAACCCGAAAGCACAGGTTGGGTTTTTCGAGTGTTTTACACGGCTTATATTTTTCGGATTCGCAAGTTTTACAAGGGCTATAATGAGACCGATACACTGTGAAAGGATGATCATGACTGCCGAGAAGAAGGCTGTTGCCAGCTGGGCCGTGAGCTTGGTCGTCTTCGCCACCACGAGTGTTGTCGCCACTGCCGCGACGAACCACGTGATGAAGAAGATGGCCCAGCGCCGCGCCCGCAAGGAAGCCGCCGTCAACCTCTGCCTGAACGACTGACCTATAACACGAATCGGATTCTGAGCCCTGAAACATGGGCTCAGAATTTTGGAAGGACCAATATGTGGAAGCAGCTTGTTCCGTTGATTGCGGCCGTATTCATCGGATATCTGTGCTGGATATACATCTCATGCCAGCTGCTCGACCACTGAAAGGACAATGCTATGGCTAGTTTGAATGACGTCATTAATGGCGTTATGAACGGTAAATCATACAGGCGAAGGGAAGAAGACGGTGGATTCCAGCAATTGGTGCCTCTTCTTCCCCTGGCTATGTGCGAAGTTCGTTACACGGTTGTTGACAGCCAAGGCGAATTTGCAGAATGGTCGATCATCGCTCTCGACATCTTGCTCGATCCACATTCAGGGATGAGCCCCGAGGGCTGGGAAGAGCTCAATCCGCAGGATTTACACGCGGTATAATGAGACCCTACGAAAGGAAAAGCCGTGTTCAAGAATAAGGCCTTCCAGGTGAAAATGGTAAACGACAACGGCGTTGCCGATGGCGACGCGAAGGTCGTCCGAGTCGTGGAGCCCGCGGAGATCGCTGAGATCGCCAAGGACTTCGTGTCGAAGACGATCATCGTCGCCGGAGGCGTGATCGCCGCGAACCGCGTACTGAAGACCATCTGCGAAGTGACCATCATCATTGCCAAGGCCAAATCCAAGTAGCACGCCTAGCGCCCGAACAGGGCGTTTAGGTTTTCGCAGGGTCATATCCACACCAATTTGAGGGGCACTCATGTCATTCACGAAGCTGATCAAGTCCAACGTCTGGGTTGTCGGAGTCACCGGTATCGCGCTGCTGGGGTTGCTCTTCGCGACGTGGGTGATCCTCTCGCCCGTCGCGGCACCGAACACGCACGTCGAATCCACGACGTCCGTGATGCACGCGTCCATTCTGTCGAATCTGGACGGAGAATGGACAACGGCGAGCAACGGCGTCGTCATCGATGCGACCGTCCAGAACAACACGATCACGATCCAGCTGAAGTACAACGACACGACGGTGACCTACTGGAAGGGCACGTTCATTTCGGACGCGCATCCCGGTCAGCAGATCGCATCCATCAAGGACACCACGCAAGCGATCTTCAACGCATCGGCCTCCAAGATCTTCACAATCGGAGACGGTACGATCAGCTACGATATGTCGGCAATGGGTGTGACAAAGACGGCGGTGTTGTCCCGTGTCTAAACATAGTGCGAGAGGTGGCGCGATAGTACGAGTCAAAGTGTGGGTGGCAGTCGGCATTGCCATTGCCATCTCAGCCGAAATAGGAATGACTCTGGCATTCATTGCCCGCTTCTACGGCCATAGATAAAGAAGGCAGTACTCAATGAATCTGAAGCCGATTGTCAAGACCGCACAGAAGTTCGTGACGGACAATTCCCCCGGAATTCTGACTGGCCTGGCTATTGCTGGCACCGTAACAACTGCGGTTCTGGCCGCAAAGGCCACATGGGAGCTCGCAGAGCTTGTCAACAGTCACAATGCTGAGGCCGACATAAACGACCTCTACATGGCGCCGAAGAACAAACTGGAAATCGGCTGGAAGCTTTATATTCCGGCAGCTGTTGTGGGGGCGGCAACTGTTGGATGCGTCATCGGCGCGAATCAGATCAGCGCCCGACGTACGGCCGCCATCGCGGCGGCATTCAAGCTCTCCGAAGAGCTCGCAGCCGAATACAAGGATCGCGTCGTCAAGACTCTCGGCGCCCAGAAGGAAGAGAAAATGCGGGCCGAGTTGGCCAAGGACCGCATGGAACGCACCCCCGGTGCCGAGACCGTGATCATCGTCGGTTCCGAGGTGTTGTTCTACGACGCTCTGTCGGGACGATTCTTCAAGAACGAAATGACGAAGGTCGAAAGCGCCGTCAACGCGATCAACTACCAGATCAACAATTTCTACCACGCGTCACTGACGGACTTCTACGAGAAGATCGGTCTCTCGGGCACTCTCTTCTCGGACGAGGTCGGCTGGAACTCCGATGAGCTCCTAAGCGTGAACTACGCAGCAACACTGCTGGATGACGGTCGTCCGGCGATTTCGATCGAATTCCGTACTGTTCCCATTCGCGGCTACGACCGCTGCCACTGAGGAGAATCGTGTTCAAGAAGACCATCACGTTCAAGGACCTGAACGGGGATGTGAAGTCTCGGGACTTCTATTTCCACATGTCCCAGGCCGAGGTCCTCGACTTGGCCGCTCAGGGCGATGAGCTGACGGCGCGTCTCCAGCGCATCGTCGCCGAAAGGGACATGCGTGCGATCTTGCGTGAATTCCGCGAGATCATCAAGATGGCGTGCGGTGTCCGATCCGAGGACGGCGAGCGATTCATCAAGGACGAGCTTGCTCAGAGTCAGTTGCTTGACTCTCCTGCCTTCGACGTCCTGCTGCTGGAGCTCTGCATGGATTCTGGCGCCGCGTCGGAATTCGTGAACCAGCTCTTCCCCCAGGAGATGCGGGAAGAGATGCTGGCGAAGATCAAGACGCAGACCGGCGAGAACAAGGCCGTCGAGGCGAAGGTCGAGCTTCCTGAGGACGACAAGCGTCCGGCGTGGCTCAAGGAGGGTCGGGCACCGACTCAGGCCGAGATCAAGGGCGCCTCGCTCGAGGATCTCCAGCAGGCGTTCCTGCACTCCGGCAAGTAACACATAGAGAAAGTGGGGGATTCGCCAAGCGCTCGTTCGCTTACTCCCAGTGAGAAGAACGAGATGGTCTCCGCTTAGTCCAGAGGCGAATCTTAAACGACCGCTGAGGTCCCAACAGAACAGGTGCCCCTTCTTTCTCGCACGATTCGCAAGATTTACACGCAGTATAATGAGACCCCCCGTGAAAGGAAAGACTTCGTGAAGAAGATCGAAATCCTGAAGAAGGCCGTATCGCTGGTCGTGGGGATCGGAACTGCCAAGATCGTTCACGACTTCATCGAGCGCAATGTCGACACATCCACAGCATATCACAAGGTGACTGTGGGTGCTGCCAGCACTGTAATCGGTGGAGCGGTGAGCGACCTGACCAGGCAGTACACCGATAACCAGATCGACGAAATCGTCGCCTTCGTTCAGAAGATCAAGAATCGACAGAATCCCACTGACACTGAGGAATGAGACTGCGAGGCCGGAACACGGCCTCAAAGTTTTCGCAGAAAAGAGGGTCAATGCCCGACTTTCCGAGCAACTCCAAGTCCCAGCCGCCGAAGTCTGCTACGGACAAGGGTGTCGAGCAGGTTGTCACCAGTGAGGCAGCTTCGAGGAAGAAGTCGCTCGGTCGACGACTTCGAGACCTGTTCATCGGCGGTGACAGCAAGAGTGTGGTGAACTACGTCGTGATGGAAGTTCTCATTCCTCAGGCGAAGGACATGCTTGCCGAAGCCGCCAGCACGGGCTTTGAGCGACTGATCTACGGCGAGTCGCGCCCGCGCAGGCCGTACGGATCTCGCCCGAACGTCACCCCCGGTCCGACAAATTACACACGTTATGCTGACCGAGGAAACAACCCCATCGGTCGTCATGGTGTCGCGGAGCGTCAACCCAATGCAGCTCTCAGAACGCAGAATATCGACGACATTCTCCTGGCGACTCGCGTCGAGGCGGATGCGGTCGTGGATCGAATGTATGACATCTTGGATAACTACGAATCTGTCAGCGTGGCTGATCTCCACGGTCTTCTCGGATGGTCGTCCAATTACACGGATCAGAAGTGGGGATGGACTGATCTTCATGGTACAGTTGTTCGTCGAGTTCGTGAGGGTTATATTATCGATCTTCCCAAAACAACAGCGTTGGACTGAGGAGCCGGGCGGAAAGAAGAAGCCGCTTCTGTTCAGGGACCCGAAAGGCCGCATGATCGGCTGGGAAGTGTACAGCTGGAATTGTTTCTTCCTGACCATCGGCGTCAAATCACTGGAAATCCAGATCAACAAATGGAGGAAGACCTCATGAAGATCGTTCCGGACGCGGTGACCAACAGGTTTGGTCGCTCGCTTCTCCAGCTGCAGAAGACATCGCCGAGGGTCATGTTCTACGGCGGCATGGTGGGCGTGGTGGGCATGTTCGTCGTCGTCGACGACGTCGAGCCGCTGGACGCGAACATCGCCGCGGCAGCGCTGCTCGAGCAGGCGGCGTCCTTGGCGTCCTCGGCCTTGTCGAGCTGCTTCTTGGCCTGGTTGAGGGCGCGGCGGGCGTTGTCGACGGCCGTCGCGGCGGCGTCGTTCTGCGCGGCGGCCTGCGCCTTGGTCTTGTCCAGGATCTTTTGGGCTTGGTCGAGGGTGTCCTGCGAGCCCGAGACCAGCGGC
>Ga0207647_10000654_pt1 | contig 27108 bp, 24 predicted proteins | sample KBSCornC2_FD_184295 | JGI IMG/M metagenome (GOLD analysis project Ga0207647, IMG submission 184295) | Corn rhizosphere microbial communities from Kellogg Biological Station, Michigan, USA - C2 (SPAdes) (version 2) | ecosystem: Host-associated > Plants > Roots > Rhizosphere ... | reverse complement strand
CATCTGAGGGGCCTGCGGGAGCGCATAGAATTTGCCGGGGTGCACGCGACTCGGCACCAGATAGTCGCGGGCGCCCTCTGGCGAAGATGCCGTCAGGATGGGCGTCTGAAACTCGGTGAAGCCCTGGTCGATCATGCGGCGACGGAGCGACGCGATGACATGGCTGCGCAGCATGATGTTGGCATGCAGCGTCTCGCGCCGCAGATCGAGGAACCGGTTTTTCAATCGGATCTCCTCGGGGTAGTCGGCTTCGCCAGCCACCGGCAGCGGCAGCTCCTGCGCCTCCGACTGGACAGTGACGGCCTTGGCAAAGACTTCAATCTCGCCCGTGGCAAGGTTCGGGTTCGCCGTACCCTCGGCGCGCGCCTTCACCACGCCGTCAATCGTAACCACCGACTCTACCCGCAGCCGCTCAAGCACCGGCAGCGCAGGACTGTCGGTATCGGCTACGATCTGCGTGATACCGTAATGATCGCGCAGGTCGACGAACAGCACGCCCCCATGATCGCGCTTGCGATGGACCCAGCCCGACAGGCGGACGGTTTCACCGACATTGGCCGCCGACAAGCCGGCGCAGGTGTGGGTACGATAAGCGTGCATGTGCCGAACTTCCTCTTCGTCATTCCCGCGCCGGCGGGAATCCATAACCTCAAGCTTCAGAGAATATGGATCCCCGCCTTCGCGGGGATGACGGTAAAAACGATGTGGGCTGCGCATTGATTCCGCGCCCCTCTTTGTCAACCCGCCCCGCTCTCGCTATGGGCCGAGTCTCAATGCATATTCATCCACTGATTACCGATACCGCAACGCTCACCGAACTCTGCGCCCGGCTCGCCAAGAGCCCCTACGTGGCGGTCGATACCGAGTTCATGCGCGAGAACACTTACTGGCCTGAGCTGTGCCTGGTGCAGATCGCGGACGACAAGGAAGCCGCCGCGATCGACCCGCTCGCGCCCGACATCGACCTGCAGCCGCTGCTCGACTTGTTGGTCGACAATGAGGACGTGCTGAAGGTGGTGCACGCCGGCGGCCAGGATATCGAGATCATTCACAATCTCACCCAACGCACGCCGCATCCCTTATTCGATACGCAGATCGCGGCGATGGCGCTCGGCATGGGCGAACAGGTTGGCTATTCCAACCTGGTCGAAAGCATGACCGGCGTGAAGCTCGACAAGGGCGCGCGCTTTACCGACTGGAGCCGCCGCCCGCTCGACAAGCGTCAGATCGATTATGCGATCGGCGACGTCACCTATCTCATTCAGATATTTCCTCGCATGCTGGACAAGCTGCGCAAGACCGGCCGCGGCGCCTGGCTCGACGACGAAATGGAGCGGATCGCGGATCCGGCTAATTATGTGAATGATCCCGATCTGGCATGGCAGCGAATCAAGGTGCCGAGCCGGAAAGCCGAGGTTTTGGGCCGACTCAAGGCGATCGCCGCCTTCCGCGAGCGTGAGGCGCGGCGCAAGAATCTGCCGCGCGGTCGCCTGGTGAAGGACGAGACGCTGGCCGACATTGCGGTCCACCCACCGCGCTCGCAAACCGATCTTGCCAAAGTGCGCGGGCTCGCGGCGAGCTGGGCCAGCAACGATATTGGCGCGCGCCTAATGAGCGCGCTGGAAGGCGCGGCACCGCTTACCGACGCCGAGATGCCGCCGCGCGACGATCGTCGCCCTGGACTCGGTAAAGAAGGCGCCTTGGTCGCCGATCTGCTCAAATTGCTGCTCAAGATCCGCTCGCGCGACGCCGATGTGGCGCCGCGTCTGATCGCGCGCGGGGACGAAATTGATGCGCTCGCCGCAGGCCAGCGCGACGGACTGCAGATGCTGCAGGGCTGGCGCTACGACGTGTTCGGCAAGGATGCGCTGGCCCTCGTCGAAGGCCGACTCGCATTCAGCGTGCGCGGCGGCAAGATGGTGATGAGCGAGCTCGGCTGATGCGCCGTGCCGCTTGGCTCCTGCTGGCATTCGCAGGCGCCGCCGAAGCAGCACCGACCGAAGGGAGACAGCCGCCTACCGTCGCGCTCTTTAGCGAGCTTCAGGATGCGCCGCCCTTTTCGGCGGAAGACATGGCGGAACGCCAGAAAGGCGTGTCGGCGAATGACGAGGCCTCGGCAGCCGATCTAGCGCTCAACAATTGGAAGAACTGCGTGGTCGAATCGCTCGCGCGCTGGGCGCCGCTCAGGCAGGGACCGGGTACCCTGATCGACGGTGCCTATGGCCGTTGCGCCGATATCGAACGCGAATATCGCGGACATTTGATGCGGATCACGCAATCCGGGCGACAGGTCGTCGATGTATCGATGGCGCGCAGCATGACGAGGATGCTGGAAGAGGCCTGGCGCACTCGGTTGACCGCAATGGCGTTGGACCATGATTTGGCGGCGCTGCAACAACCACCCCGGACGCCGCAGCAGCCGGTAGCGCCATCAACGCCTGACGCAGCTCAGCGCCAGCCCTGAATCACGCAGTCTTGACTGAAATCTTCAGCTGGAGCGCGTCTGCCAGCATCTTGTGACGGCGCTCGACCGCCTCGCCATAGAGCGCCTTGTCTTCGCCCCGCAGCGTTAACAGGACTGCCCCACCATCGATGGCGAGGCTGCTGGATTCGAGCGGCTCGGGAACGCCGCCCGACAAACGCTGGCCAAGTCGCATCGCGTATCCCCACCGCATGGCCTTGGCGGCCATGTCATAGCCAATCAGCTGGTTCACGATGGGGCAGACACCCTCGCCGCCAAAATGCGTGAACAAAGCTTGGCCCAGCATGGCTCGGCCGGACGCGTCGATTGCCACCCAATTCCCGTGCAGCGCCACGTCGAGCCCCCGTTCGGCACGGAATTCGGGATGCGCGCGCCAGCCAACGTCGGCGAGGAGGCAGGCAGCGTGGCGCAGCCGCGCGAATTGGTGCGGCTCCTCCGCAAACAACGGGGCGATCCAGCGATCGAGCAGGTCGCCATGCTCGGGGAACCGGCCCTGCCTGATCCCTTCTTCACGGGTTGCCTCGATGAGCGGATCAAGTGCCTGAACCGACTTGAGCAAACTGGAATGAAGCAGACCTTCACGCAGCCCGTAGGCTGACACCACCAGCACAGATGGTTTCAAGCAGCGTGCCAGCGACGCCAATATCGCGGCAGCGTCACCCAACGACGCGACGCGAGAAGATGAAATGCCACCGACGCTCTTAATGCGCTTGGGATCGAGCTGCCCGAGTGCGCGCACGAGGCGCTGCGCCTCGGACGGCGCCATCACATATTGATGGACGATCGGTAGCGGATAATCGGTCAACGTCTGATGGAGGCGCGCCAGCGCGCGCCAGGATCCGCCGACCATGTAGAAAGGCTTGCCTTCCGCGCTGTCGCGCCAGCCGGCCTTATTAAGCGCCTTGCCCAGGGCGCGATCGAGTGCGCGCGATGAGCCCAGCTTCATCTGGGCAACGCGTAATACGCCGAACGGGACCGACACGCCCGTCCCTACCTCGCCTTGGCCGACACCGACCAGTTCGAGGCTCCCGCCACCCAGATCGCCGACAACGCCTTCAGCTTCAGGAATAGCCGCGAGCACGCCATGGCCGGCCAGTGCCGCTTCGGCAGTGCCGGGCAGCAGTTCGACGGGTAGTCCTATCTCGGCCAACCGTTCCATGAAATCACGGCCATTGCTCGCGTCTCGCACTGCGGCGGTAGCTACGGTGCGCAGCTTCACCACCCCCATGTCCTCGGCCAAGCGGCGGAAGCGCGCGAGTGCCGTCAGCGTGCGCTCGACGGCGCCGGCATCGAGCAGACCGGTTTTGCCCAGCCCCTTGCCAAGCCCGGCCATGATCTTTTCGTTGAACAGGATCGAAGGAATCCGGCCCTCGCCTTCATAAATGACGAGGCGGATCGAATTCGAACCGATATCGATAATGCCAATGGGCAGCGTAGCCACCTGCGCGTCTCGCTTCAGGACAGGAATGGCGCGCATGCGGGCGGAATGTTTAACCGGGATTGCAGCCGCCGCCAATGGCGCGCGAACAGCTCTATCAACGATTCGCGACGCCATGCATTAGGACTGAGCCGAGCGGCTCGTGCCGATCAAGCGCGACGCGGACGATGCGTGCGCCCCGCGGGACGGGCCGGGCGCGGCTGAAAGCGCGGTCCCGGCCGAGGACCGCGGCCTCCCCCTCCCTGCGGAGGACCGTCGGCGGGTTCGATCTGGACGTCACCGTCTTCGCCACTCGCCGTTCGTTTAATCGCGGATACGAACTTGCCCGCAAGCGCGCGCGGAATTTCGAAGCGCGTTTCGTCACCCGCTATTCGGATGGCGCCCACATCCTGTTTGGTGACGTGGCCGCGGCGGCACAGCAGAGGGAGAAGCCAGCGCGGATCGGCATTGTTGCGGCGTCCGATATTGATCCGGAACCACACGGTATCCTCGAACCCCTGACGCGGACCCGCAGGACGCACCGGACGCTCCGGCATGCCTTCCAGCAGTTCTTCGGCCGCCGGTAATCTGGCACGGTGCGCGCGCACTAACATGGCCGCTATATCGAGCGGATCGCGCTCTGCGAGCAGGTCTGCGCCGAGTGTGCGATCTTCGTCATCCAGCTCGATCGGCTCGTTGAGCGTGGCAAGCAGACGCGTGCGATCCGCGGCTGCGATTGCCGCCGGGGTCGGCGGATCGATCCATTCAGCTTGCACTTTGGCGTCGCGTAATAGTGCTTCGATCCTGCGGCGGCGCTGATAGGGCACGATCAAGGCCGCGATGCCCTTCTTCCCCGCCCGACCCGTTCGACCCGAACGATGCTGCAGAGCCTCCGGATCTCGCGGTAGCTCGACGTGAATAACCAGACTCAGCGACGGCAGATCGATCCCGCGAGCGGCGACATCGGTTGCAACGCAAACGCGCGCGCGCCGGTCGCGCAGCGCCTGAAGCGCATGGTTGCGCTCGCTCTGGCTATGTTCGCCCGACAGCGCGACCGCGGCGAAACCGCGCTCGACCAACTTCGCATGGAGATGGCGCACCGCGTCGCGCGTTGCGCAAAACAGAATCGCGGTATCGGGCTCGTAGAGCCGCAACAGATTGACAGTCGCATTCTCGATGTCGGAGGGCGCGACGGCGAGCGCTTGATAGCTGATGTCTCCATGACCGCGTGCCGCTCCCAAGGTGGAAATGGTGTGGGCGTCGCGCTGATAGCGCCGGGCCAATGCTACGATCGGCTTGGGCATGGTCGCCGAGAAGAGGAGCGTGCGACGGCCTTCGGGCGTCGCGTCTAGGATTTCCTCAAGCTCCTCGCGGAAGCCCATGTCGAGCATTTCGTCAGCTTCGTCGAGCACCACCGTGGCGAGTTCGGAGAGATCCAGCGCACCGCGTTCGAGATGGTCGCGCAACCGGCCCGGTGTGCCGACGACGATGTGCGTGCCATAGGAAAGCTGGCGCCGCTCGCGGGACGGATCCATACCGCCGACGCAGGTCGAAACGCGCGCCCCTGCTTTGGCATAGAGCCACTGCAACTCGCGAGCGACTTGAAGCGCAAGCTCACGCGTCGGCGCGATCACCAAGGCGCGCGGCAGCCCCGGCGGTGGGAGCCGATCACCATCGCCGAACAATTGCGGGGCGATCGCCATGCCGAACGCAACCGTTTTGCCGGAACCGGTCTGGGCAGAGACGATCAGATCGCGCCCATCGGCTTCATTTTCGATGACTGCGGCCTGGACCGGGGTGGGAGACGCGTAGCCGCGCTCGATCAGCGCCTCGGCAATGGGCGCGGGTAATCTACTAAAAGGCATCGACGCTAAATGGTCGTTTCCGTCCCGACCGCAAGCGGAAAGAGGGTTAGTGGCGTCGACTAACCGGGAATAATAGCTCTCCGCTGGTTTTCCCGTGGTCACCCTGAACTTGTTTCAGGGTCTGTTTCGCGGCGGGCGACACGCCGCTCGGTGGATGCTGAAACAAGTTCAACATGACGGGTCTGGAGGGCGAGCTACCCCCTTTTGAACGTCAGCCGCGGCACCGAACCCGATCCCTTGAGCGCCGCGCCACGGCCGGAAAGCGACGGGTTGGTCATGAAGTAGCGATGCAGGTTGAACGGCCGTTTGCCGGGCGCAATCCGTTCGTAGGTGCCGTCGGGCAGCAGCCGCCAGCTCTGTTCGTCGTCTATCAGATTGGCGACCATCACCTGATCCAGGACCTGCGCATGCACAGTCGGATTCTCGATCGGCATCAGATATTCGACGCGGCGGTCGAAATTGCGCGGCATCCAGTCCGCCGAGGAGATGAATACCTTTGCGTGGGGACTGGGTAGCTCCTCGCCGTTGCCGAACGCCATGATGCGGCTGTGCTCGAGGAAGCGACCTACCACCGACTTGACCCGGATATGCTCGGAAAGCCCGACCACACCCGGTCGCAGGCAACAGATCCCGCGCACGACCAGGTCGATTTCCACTCCCGCCGCGCTGGCTCGATAGAGTTTCTCGATAATGGCCGGATCGACAAGGCTGTTGAGCTTGGCCCATATGGCCGCAGGCCGCCCGGCGCGGGCATGATCGATTTCCGCGTCGATCAGCTCTCCCAATCGCTCGCGTAAGCCAAGCGGCGAAAGCGACATCAACTCGAGCGCTGCCGGCTCGACATACCCCGTCACATAGTTGAACACCTGTGCCGCATCGCGGCCCGCGCGCGGATCGGCCGTGAAGAAGCTGAGATCGGTGTAGATGCGCGCCGTGATCGGGTGATAATTGCCGGTTCCGAAATGGCAGTAGGTGCGGAACATCTCACCCTCGCGCCGCACCACCATCGAAACCTTGGCATGAGTCTTCCAGTCGATGAAGCCGTACACGACCTGGACGCCGGCGCGTTCGAGCTCCGCCGCCCAGCTGATGTTCTGCTCCTCGTCGAAGCGGGCCTTCAATTCGACTACCGCCGTCACCGATTTGCCCGCCTCGGCAGCGTCGATTAGCGCGCGGATCACCGCCGATTGCTTGCCGGCGCGGTAGAGCGTCTGCTTGATCGCGACCACATCAGGATCTGCGGCGGCCTGCTTGAGGAAGGCCAGCACCACGTCAAAACTCTCATACGGGTGATGGACGACGATGTCCTTGGAACGGATCGCCGCAAAGCAATCGCCGCCATGTTCGCGAATCCGTTCAGGGAAGCGTGCGGTGAAGGGCGGGAATTTGAGATCCGGCCGGTCCTCCTCGACCAGTTCGGCGAGATCGCCGACGGCCAGGAATTCCTGTGTATCCACGATCACGTCTTCAGCCCCGCCGATCTGCTCCTTGACCAGACGGGCGAGCGCCTTCGGCATGTTCGGCGTCGGCTCGAGCCGAATGATACGCCCCTTGCGCCGACGCTTTATCGCCGATTGGAAGAAGCGGACCAGGTCTTCGGCCTCTTCTTCGATCTCGATGTCGCTATCGCGGATAACGCGGAAAGCAGTGTCGCCGAGCACTTCATAGCCGGGAAACAGAATGTTGGTGAACCGCTTGATCAGGGTTTCTATCGAGACATAGCGAGCGCGGTTTCCCGGCAAGCGCACGAAGCGCTTCAGCGTCACTGGGAGCATCAGCAATTCGCGGGTCGGCTCCCCATCCGAAAGGCGCTTCAGATCGAACAGAAGGGTGAAGCCCTTGTTCGGAATGAAGGGAAACGGATGCGCCGGATCGAGCGCCTGCGGTGTGAGCACCGGAAAAATCTGATTGCGGAAATGCTCCTCGCACCATTGTGCGCGGTCGCCAGTGATGTCGTCGCTTTCGAGTACTTCAATTCCGGCCCGCGCCAACTCACTCCGCAGAGTGAGCCAAACCCGCTGCTGCACGTCGGTAAGTTCGTCCGCACGCTGCGCGATGGCGTTGAGCTGCTGACCCGTGGTCAGGCCCTCGGGGGAGCGGTCCTCGATAGCCTGCAGTTGCTGGCCCTTGAGGCCGGCGACGCGCACCATGAAGAATTCGTCGAGGTTATTCCCCGAAATTGAAAGGAAACGCAGCCGTTCCAGCAATGGATGCGCGGGATTGCAGGCCTCATCCAGCACACGCTGGTTGAAGGCGATCCAGCTCAGCTCGCGATTGAAATAGCGGTCAACCGGTGCAATCCGATCAACGGTGCTTTCGACCAGATCGTCATCATTGATCGGTGCGGGGTTCGGCTGGTCCATCGGGAAAGCTTACGCCTCGGTTTGTGACTCGTCGATGACTCCCATCGCGGCCAGCGCGCGGCGGGCAAGCGGCACCGTCAGGCGCTGCCGCTGCGCATAAGCGAGCTCGTCCAGCGCATCGATCGCACGATGCACGCCGAAATAAGATCGTTCGATGCGCGGCACCAGGTAGCGGACAAGCTCGGGTGGCGCCGCCAGCCCGCGCGCGTGGCACAATTTCTCGATCAGCTGACCGACGAGAATGTCGTCGGGCTCTTCGATCCGCACGACCGGCGTTGCGGCCAGCCGCGAGCGCAGATCGGGCAGGCGCACGGCCCAAGTCGGCGGCGGCGCATTGGCGATCAGGATCAGCGGGTGCCGCCGCTCCTGCGCACGATTCCAGGCGTGGAATATCGCCTCCTCGTCCGCACCCTCGGCGTTATCGATCAGCTCGCCGCCGCTTTTGGCCGCAAAGATGCGGCCCAGCAGGGAGCGGCCGGACTTGCGGGGACCGGTGAGGATCGTCGCCATGACGGGCCAGAGCGACCAATGCTCAAAATGGCGGATTAGCGGCCGGTTGGCCTCCGAAACGAGATAATCCTCCTGCTTCTCGCCCGCCGGCCAATCGAGCGGCAGCGCGATCTGGCTCATCTCGGCCGCGTCAGGCGGAGACCCCCGCCCGTATCCTGGACATTATAGCCGGCGGTCGCCAGCGCGGTGCGGAAGACTTGCGCATCGCCATCGTAGCCGACGCGGAGGATCGAAATACCGCCGAGCGCAACGCTGTCAGTGGCAACGGTTTTCACGCCGGGAATGGCGCGCAGGCTGGCCTGCACCTGCACGAGTGCCGGATCATCGGGCGTGTCCACCTGAACCAAAAAGGTCGAGGCGGCGCCGGGCAGCGCGACCGCCGAATCGCTTTCCACCGCTGCCTCCTCGGGCAGTTCGGGCGGCGGCGGCGGCTCCAGCTCGAGAGAAGCATCGGTGCGCAGCCGCCCATCGCGCAATGCTGCCGCATAAGCTTCATCGATGCGCTGGACGCCCTGGTCGAGCATGCGGGGCAGTTGCTGGCTGTCGGCGGCGGTCAAATCAAAACGCGTTATTACCTCGCCGTCAGGACCGTGCAGCGCCGCGAAATGCGCCAGGACCGGGCCGCCCGGATATTGGCGGACGATCTGCACAACCGGCACAACGATGTCCGATGCGCCATATTGGTCGAGCAGCTTGCGCCACAGCCCGCGGCCGGGCCGGCCGACCTGCGCCACGTTGAGAATCAGCGGATCGAGCCCGTTGCCGACGGGGCGGACATAGTCGATGGGGCTGCCGCCCGAGCGGAAGCGCGCCCACGCCTTCTGCCATTCGGTGCGATGTTCGAAGCTTTGCGGCACACCACCCGACCACATCACCGGAATCACCAGCATGGGTACCGAGCGGATACCCGCTTGCGCCTGTCCGAGCGCCTGAGCGGAACGGCTACGATCGAACAATACGCCTAGATGCGCGATATAGCGGTGCGCGCCGATCTGCTCGTCCTCCACCTCGATTCCCGCGACCATCGCGTCGAGCGCGCCATCGGACAGATTAGGAGCATTGGACTCAGCCTGATTGTTGACCTTGGCCCAAAGCATTTTCCAGGCGCGTCGCTGTGCCAACCGCCAGCCGAAGGTGCGCGCCTGCTCCGCCGTCTTGGCAGAGACGTCCACCGCGACATTGCCGACTTCGTAATTGGCCGAGCTGTCGATCGGCGGCACGCCGCGATCATTGCCCTCGATCTGGGCGAGCGCGAGTCCGGCGAGACCGAGCACGGCCACCGATGCGGCGATAAGGGAATTGCGGCGAACAGACGTCACGGTTGCGCCTTGTGGCGAAAGCCCCGTGGATTTCCAAGCAGGATATGGATAGGCGCCGCACATGACTGGGGAATCCTACAGCTACGCCAAGGCTGGCGTGTCGATTGCGGCGGGCAATGCGCTGGTGAATGCGATCAAGCCGCTAGTCCGCGCAACGCGGCGGCCGGGTGCGGACGCGGAGATTGGCGGCTTCGGCGGCTTCTTCGATTTGAAGGCAGCTGGCTATGACGATCCGCTGCTGGTCGCTGCCAACGACGGCGTCGGCACCAAGCTCAAGCTTGCGATCGACAGCGGGCGGCACGACACGGTCGGGATCGATCTTGTGGCGATGTGCGTCAACGATCTGATCGTCCAGGGCGCCGAACCGCTGTTTTTCCTGGATTATTTCGCAACCGGTAAGCTGGATACAGGCGTTGCCGAGCGCGTAATCGCGGGTATCGCCAAGGGGTGTCAGATTGCGGGCTGTGCACTGATCGGCGGCGAGACGGCCGAAATGCCGGGCATGTATGCAGATGGCGACTATGATCTGGCCGGTTTCTCCGTAGGCGCGGTCGAGCGCGCGCAGGCCCTCACCGGCACGAAGGTCGAAGCCGGCGACGTGCTGCTCGGGCTCGCCTCCTCGGGCGTCCATTCCAACGGCTATTCGCTCGTTCGACGGCTGGCAGCCGACAAGGGCTGGAAGCTCGACCGGCCGGCGTTGTTCGATCAGGACAGACTGCTGATCGACGCCTTGATGGAGCCGACGCGCATCTATGTGAAGGCTTTGCTGCCCCTGGTTCGAGCAGGCAAGGTGAGCGCGCTTGCACACATCACGGGCGGTGGCCTTCTGGAGAATATTCCGCGCGTTTTGCCGGACGGACTGCACGCCACTGTCGATGCGGACGCCTGGGAGCAGCCTCGCTTGATGGCGTTCTTGCAGGCGCAGGGCGCGATCGAGCCCGCGGAAATGGCGCGCACCTTCAATTGTGGCGTGGGTATGGTTGCGGCGGTGCGCGCTGCGGACGTGGCCGAGGTCACGTCGGCGCTGGAGGGCGCGGGCGAAACGGTTTTCCGCGTCGGCGTGATCAGTGAAGGCGCGCGCGGCTGCACGGTGAAGGGCTCACAGGGCAAGTGGTGCGCTAAAGCCGATTGGTTTGCGACGCATGAGGGGTGACCTCCAAAAAGCCCTCTCCCCGTGCGGGAGAGGGTTGGGAGAGGGGTTCGCGCGAAGCGCGAATTTCGTTGTTTGCGAGCTGCCGCTCGCGTCCCCTGTCCCGGCCGCTCCCCCGCAGGGGGGGAAGGAGTGATGGGACGCGCCAGAGTCGGCATCCTGATTTCCGGCCGGGGTTCGAACATGGCCTCGCTGGTCGACGCTTCGAAGCAGCCTGACTGTCCGTATGAGGTCGTGCTGGTCGCCTCGAACGTGACCGACGCGCCGGGCCTCGACTTCGCCCAGGCGCAGGGTATCCCCACCTGGGCATACAGCCATGTCGGCATGAAGCGCGCAGAATTCGACGAGCTCATCGACGCCGCTCTGCGGGAGGCCGACGTCGAATATGTCGCGCTAGCCGGCTATATGCGGCTGCTATCGCCCGGCTTCGTGCAGAAATGGGCCGGGCGGATGATCAATATCCACCCCTCCCTGCTTCCGGCCTATAAGGGACTCGACACGCATCAACGCGTGATCGATGCGGGCGAGAAGAAGCATGGCTGCTCGGTGCATATCGTGACGGAAGCGCTCGACGATGGCGAGATCATCGCCCAGGCCGAAGTCCCCGTCCTGCCGAACGACGACGCCGACACACTTGCGGCGCGCGTTCTGGTGGAGGAGCACAAGCTCTATCCCCAAGCGCTGGCTAAGTTGGTGCGCGGCAGATGAGCCCCGATCCTGACGCCGACCTGGAACGGCTCAGGACTATCGCGATGTCCTTGCCTCGCGCTGCCGAGAAAATCTCGCACGGGCAGCCCGCCTTTTACATCGAGAAGGGGAAGATCTTCGCCTGGTTCTGGCACGACCATCATCGCGACGGGCGTACGGCGATCATGGTCAAGACGTCAGGTATCGAAGAGCAGGAGATGCTGATCGAGATGGATCCCGATCTCTATTATCGCCCTGCCTATATCGGACCCTTTGGTTGGATCGCCATCCGTACCGACCAGCCCCATTCAGATTGGGATCATATTGCCGATCGCATCGCTACAAGCTGGGAATTGGTGGCGCCGCCCAAGCTGAAGGGGAGAGTCTGATGGCAGAGACACCGCAGGAACGCGCTGAAGCCGCACGCGTCCGCCGTCGCTGGATCAACCTGGGCGAGTTGGTCGCGGTATTGGCGCTGATAATCTCCGCCCTCACACTCTGGAACAGCTATCGTGAGCGTACCGCGAACGAAGCCGAGCACGCACGCGAAAACGCGCAATCTGCCAAAAAGGCGGCGGTGCTCGTGCTCAAAGCCACGCCGGACAAGGATGGCCGTACGCTCGCGCTCGTGCCGCGGTCCGACGAGCAGGCCATCCAGGACCAGACGATCTATTTTCCGGCCAAGCTAGGCATTTCGCCAGCGCAGACCAGCAGCGACGCACGAATAGAAAAAGGGTGGTTCGACGGCCCCCTCATTGATGCGCGCAAGGCGGCAGGCGTGGAAGCTTCGCTCGGCGACGCGCGCATGCCGGTGCTGATTGAAACCCATTTTCTGGCAAACGGGGATCCGCACCTGGATCGCGCCATCTATGAAGTGGGCTATGTCACCAGTCATAGCCTGCTCGGTGGCACGGACGTGCACCTGCGCGGACTTTCGCGCACCGGCTCGGCCGCCAGCGTAGATGTCGGACAGAAACGGATCGACGCCCTCTGGGCAGCGCGGATGGCGCCGAAGAAATAGCGCACTCGTCACCCTGAACTTGTTCCCGGTCCACTGGTCCTCACGAGCCAGGCGGTGACTGGATACTGAAGGAAGTTCCGTACGAAGAAGGAGGGCCGCCGGAGCGGCCCTCAGAAAAATCCTGCACCTCTTATTATTGTGCGGAACTCGCAGCGATGCGCTGGAGGAGCTCGTCCAAGCGCTCGAGTGTTGAGGTCAGGCCATCCTTCATACCCATGTCGATCACCTTCTGCAGATCATCGGACGAGGCGTATGACACGATCGTCGTTACCAGCGTGTGGTCCGACAGGTCCGTAAAGGACACATTCAAGGTCGATCTTGGCAGGTCGGGATTCACCTGGCCGGTTTCGTCACTGAAACCGTCTAGCGCCGTGTAGCCATTGATCGGATCGATCGACTGATAATCCTGCCGACTCCAATATTCCTGCCCGTCGGGCGTGATCATCGCGAAATGCCAATAACCGCCCGCGCGGAAATCCATATGTTTCGTACGAGTCGTCAACGGCTTCGGCGCGAACCACTGATCAAGCAATTCGCTTTTCGTATAGCAATCCCACACCAACGGACGCGGAGCCGCGAACTCCCTAACTACGGTGAGCGTCCGCGCCGCTTTATTTGCAATGAAATCGAAACGCAGATCAGACGTCATTTTCTTCTCCGTTCAGTTTAGCCAAAAGAGCATCGAGATTGGCGTATCGATTTTCCCAAAGTGCGCGCTGTTCACCGAACCAGCGCTCGGCGGCGATCAGGTTTTCCCGGTGGAGCATGCAGGTCCGAACCCGCCCTTGTTTTCGGGAGGTGATCAGATGCGAATTTTCGAGAACGCTGATGTGCTTCATGAAGGATGGGAGAGCCATGCCGAAGGGCTCTGCCAACTCACTTATCGTTGCGGCGCCCCTGCCGAGCCGCTGAATGACGGCCCTGCGCGTCGGATCGGCGAGCGCGTGAAAAACAGGATCCAGGGCAATCGGATAGTTAGCCATGCAGCTAACTATCGCGTTCGATTAGTTAGATCAATGGCTAAGTTTCGATCGACTCGGCGAGTTCTTTGCGGATCGTGCCCGGCTCGGCGCTCGCGGATCGGCCGCACCCATGATGCCACGGTAGCGCTTCACCGCGCCCTCTCCTTCGAGCACCTGCACCACAACCCGCGCGCGAGCAGGGGAAAGCCTTCAAATCTCCATCAAGTCCCGTCCCACCACGATCGGCCCGCCGAAATGGCGGCGAGCGGCGGCGAGCCATTCCTCGTCCGGCACGTCTGGGTCCCCCGCCGGGACGAGGTGCGAAAGTACCAGCATTTTCACGCCCGCTGCCGCTGCGACCTGTCCGGCCTGCTCTGCTGACGTATGGTGTGAGACGACGCTCCGCGCCAGCGCCGCTGCGTTGGGGAGAGAGCCGACCATCTGCGGGACGCGATCAGGCATCATCGCCTCATGCACAAGAACGTCTGCCCCCTTGGCCAAGGCAATGAGCGATTCGCTCGGCCGCGTGTCACCGGAGATCACTATTGAGCGGTCCGGCGCGTCAAAGCGGTAGGCCAGCGCAAGGTCGATCGGAGGGTGGACTACCTTTGCGGCAGTCACGCGCATTAGCTTGTCGCTCAACACCTGCCCGGCGCCACTCAGCTCGTGCGTGCGCACAAGCGATCGAAAGTCTGGCCTGTTCTCGTCGGTTTGGCGGATCGCGATATCATAGCCTTCGTACTGGATATAAGCATCAACCATCCGGTCCATCGTTGGAGGGCCCCAGCAGTCCACTGGCGTCGTCAAACCCGATAGCCAGGCAAGCTGCAGCAATGGACCGAGTTCAATATCGTGATCCGAATGATGGTGCGTGATGAAGACGTGCCGCAGTTGCTTAAGCGGTAAGCCCGCAAACACAATTTGGCGTGTGACGCCATAGCCGCAATCCACAACATAGATCACGCCGCCGCTGACGATTGCCTGCGCACTGCCTGAACGGCTTTTACGCGGTCGAGGGCCTCCTGCTGTGCCGAGCAGGATCAGTCGGGTATGGCCTGTGTCGGTAGCAGCGTGCAGCGGCGAAAGGGCGAGACCTGCCGTTATGGCCTTGAGGGCCGTGCGACGGCTGCATTCCATAGCAACCGACTATCGGCCCATTTCAGTGGTCGGTCGAGCTTATTCACGCTCCACAGCGATGGGCAGCAAAGCGCAAAAAAAGGGCCGCCTTTCGGCGACCCTCTCGGAAGCTCTAACTGTAGAGCCGTATCAGCCGACGATCTCTTCCGGCTTGAAGAAATAGGCGATTTCGATGGCCGCATTCTCGTCGCTGTCGGAGCCATGGACCGAATTGGCTTCGATCGACTCGGCGAGCTCCTTGCGGATCGTGCCGGGCTCGGCATTCGCAGGATTAGTCGCGCCCATGATGTCGCGGTTGCGCTTCACGGCGTCCTCGCCTTCGAGCACCTGCACCACGACCGGACCCGAGATCATGAAGCTGACCAGATCGTTGAAGAAAGGCCGCTCCTTGTGGACGGCATAGAAGCCCTCGGCCTGCTCCTTGGTCATCTGGATGCGCTTGGACGCGACGACGCGCAGGCCAGCCTCCTCCAGCATCTTGGTGACCGCGCCGGTCAGGTTGCGACGCGTCGCGTCGGGCTTGATGATCGAAAAGGTGCGGGTGATCGCCATGGGAAGCCCATGCTCCATCATTTTGCGTTGCGGAAAGTGGCGCGCCTCTACCCGCCCGCCGGGCTGCTTGCAACCCATCGGTGGTTGATGGGATCGTTTCGGATCCGCTTGCTAATAGGCCTTACCCTGGATATCGGCCTGCGCGGGGGACAACCAGGCGGCCTACGCCGCCCAATGGGTGTCTATGACTACATATAATTTCGAAGACGCATCCGCTTTGGATGCAGCTGCTTTCGCGGCCGGTGACTTTTTGCATTTCAAGACCGGTCTACCCTCAGACCTCGCCGCCAGCTACGGCGAGGCAGGTCCACTTGCCGTGCCGACCATCAGCCTCACTTATGGTGGAAAAACGCTGTCCTTCGCGGCGGACAGCCTGCAGCAAGGGGACGCCATCGATTTTCGTGAAGGCGGCATCTCGCGCGGCTCGATCATGTTGCTGGGGCCGCAAAGCGACACGATCAGCCTATTCTCGGTTACGAATAAGGCCGCGTGGAGCTTCGGCGGCGCGGACCACATCACCATGGCCGGTAGGGGCATCCTGCATGTCCATGCCGGAGACGGAGATGATCTGGTCGAGGCTGACAATGTAAGGCTCCCCGACGGAAGCTGGGCGCAGACCGGCTATTATTTCGTGGATCTGGGAAACGGCAACGATCAGCTGGCGCTCCATTTGGCAACCGGTCCCGCCGATGCCATGGGAGGGCTGGGTGACGATACGATCGAAGGTGGACAGCAAAATGACCACCTGTACGGGAATGCTCCGGGGGCCATGGCGGGGTCGCCCGATGGCAATGACAGCATCGATGGGGGCAGCGGGAACGACTATATTCACGGTAATGCCGGCGACGACATATTGTTGGGCGGCCTAGGTAACGACCGCATCTACGGCGGTGCCGGGGAAGACCTGCTCTCTGGCGGCGAGGGTCAAGATTACCTGCAAGGGAACAAGGGTCCAGACACGCTGTCCGGGGGGATTGGTAACGACACCCTGCGTGGCGGTGCAGATGATGACCGGCTGCTTGGCATCAACGGCGACGATCACCTCTTCGGCGATGCCGGCAACGACAATCTCGCGGGCGGTCCGGGCGTAGATACGCTCAATGGCGGTGCCGGGGCGGATATCTTCCGTTTCATGCTGAGTGAAGCGCATTTCGACCCGGTCGACAACACCGCACAGGTGGACCGAATCGAGGATTTCACCAAGGGAGTGGATCGGATCGGCCCCGGTTTTGACGTGGCGTCCGTGATCGTCGATCCGGCGCCCGGGCCTTACACCACGATGGCTGCTGCCGCGGCTCACGCCAACGCGCTGATGGCATCCAATTCCGGCGACAGAGAAGTGGTCGCCATGATCGTAGGCAATGATACGCTGCTCTTCTATGCGCATGACGGCGGGCAAACGGCGGATTCAGCTATCCGGCTCGACGGTGTCGATTACCGCACCGTCGATCTGTCCTGCTTTCTCTAGGATGGCTGAATTGCGGCTTGGGGAGTTACGGTCGACCCCGCCCTAGAGCCTGATCGGCATCGGTGGAAGCGCATGACGCTTCCACCGATGACGTGAAACGCAGTTCGGCGAAGCCAATCAGGCCCTATTCAAATGGTTGAGACCTTGATTAGAACTTAGGCCTCAAGCACGTCCTGCACGAACCGGTCGAGCAGGCGCACCCCATATCCGGTTGCGCCTTTGTCCCAAAGCGTGCCGGGTTTGGACGCCCACACCATACCGGCGATGTCGAGATGCGCCCATTTGACGCCTTCGTCGACAAAGCGCGCGATGAATTGCGCTGCGGTGATCGAGCCCGCCTCACGCGGGCCGATATTCTTCATGTCCGCAATCGGCGAGTCGATCATCTTGTTGTAGGCATCGCCCATCGGCATCCGCCAGAGCTTCTCCTCGACCGCCTTACCCGCGGCCAGAAGCTGCTGCGCGAGATCATCGTCGTTGGCGAACAGGCCGCCATGTTCGTGGCCGAGGCTGACAATCATCGCCCCGGTCAGCGTCGCCAGGTCGACGATCATCTTGGGATGATATTTCTGCTGAACCCACCAGATCGCGTCGCACAGCACCAGCCGGCCTTCCGCATCGGTGTTAAGCACCTCGATCGTCTGCCCGGAACCGGAGGTGACGACGTCGCCCGGGCGCTGCGCCTTTCCGTCGGGCATATTCTCAACCAGGCCGCAGACGCCGATGACGTGCGCCTTGGCTTTGCGCAACGCGAGCGCCTTCATTGCGCCGGCAACCGCCCCTGCGCCGCCCATGTCCCACTTCATGTCTTCCATGCCGGGCCCGGGCTTGAGGCTGATGCCGCCGGTGTCGAAGGTCACGCCCTTGCCGACGAAAGCGACCGGATCGGCCTTGCCGCCCGTGCCGTCCCACTTCAGGCACAATAGACGCGGCTCACGGACCGAACCCTGGGCGACGCCAAGCAGCGCTCCCATGCCGAGCTTGCGCATCTCCGGCTCGCCCAGAACCTCGATCTCAATGCCGAGGGAAGCGAGTTCCCGGCAGCGTTCGACGAAGCTTTCCGGGTACAGGATGTTCGCAGGCTCGGTAACGAGCGTGCGGGTGAAGGCGACGCCCTCCGCCACCGCCGCGCGGATCGCCCAGGCGCCCTCGGCAGCGCTCAACGCGTCACCGACCACGATCTCGATCGCGCCCAGCGTCGACTTCTGTTTCTCTGGCAGCTTGGTCCGATATTGATCGAACCGCCAGCTGCGCAGCTTCGCCGCCTGCGCCAGGCGAGTCGCAAAATCGGCGCGCTGCCCGGAATCGATCGCGGTCAAATCAACCACCAGCCCCGTCTCGCCGGACGTCAGAAGCTTGGCGACGAGCGCGCTGCCGGCCTTCTCGGCGGCAAGATCAGGGCCGGTGCCGACCAACAGAATACGGCGAACGGCGCCGTCGGCCCGGCCATGAAATTCCACCAGACTGCCAGGCTCGCCGGTGAATTTGGCAGCTGCAGCCTTGGCAACGTCGGCCAGATCGGCGGGCACGTGACCCTCGATCGACTGATCCTTCGCAATGGGAAGAGCAAGCGGGCGCGCGTCCGAAGGCCGGTCTGCGCGAAATGAGATGTTGAGCAAGGAACACGCCTTTCGAGCTTATATGCCTCGTCTATTAGGCGCCCGCCCGGGCCTGTCAAAGGCGAGCGTGCTCCGTTTTGACGATTGGGCCATTGCGGTTTTCCGCGATTGCGGCGGCGAACAAGCCGCGATAGGGCCCCGCCCCATGCAGCGGCGTACAAGCTGGGGACGAAAGGGCGCCGCGACGGCGTCGCTGGCGGCGGTGATCGCGGCTTGCGCTACAGCGGCGCAGGCGCAGGATCTGAACGCACATCGCGCGGAGCCCCCGCCTCCAACAGCGGAATCGAAAACGGCGCCGGAGGATGAGGTCACCTTCTCTGCCGCACAGCTCGATTATGACGACAACGCGGATATCGTCACCGCCACCGGCGATGTGCGAATGTTCCGCAACGGTGCACGCCTGCGTGCGGATAAGGTCACGTGGAACCGCCAAACCGGTGAGGTACGCGCGATCGGCAACGTCGCCGTGGTCAACGCCAATGGCGACAAGGCGTACGCCGACGATATCCAGCTGACCGACGAGCTGCACGACGGCGTAGCGAACAATATGCTGCTGGTGCTCGCCAATGGCGGGCGGCTCGCCGCGATGCATGGAGAGCGCAAAGGCGACATCACAACACTGAACCAGGCTGCTTACACGCCCTGCCAGGTCGAGGATCGGCATGGCTGCCCCAAGCGCCCCTCGTGGCAGATCACCGCGGTTCGCGTGGTGGTGGATGAAGGCAAGCACCGCATCAGCTATCGCGACGCACGTTTCGCACTGTTCGGACAGACCATCCTTGCGCTGCCGGCCTTTTCGCATCCGGACGGGTCAGAATCGGGCCGGGGCAATTCGGGCCTTCTTCTGCCCAATCTGCAGGTCAACAAAAGCAACGGCGTCGAAATCGACCTGCCTTATTATCTTCAGATCGGGCCGAACCGCGATCTGACGATTACGCCTCATTTCTACACTGCGGTTCTGCCTGCGCTTGAGGCGCAATATCGCACGCTGACCGGCAATGGCGCCTATCAGGTGAGCGGAATGGTCACCTATGGCGCACGTCTTCCGGCGACGAGCAACAATGCGGCGGGTAGCGCCGGGACGACGCCTGCAGAGAGCAACGACACGTTCCGCGGCTATCTCGACGCGAACGGCACCTGGCAACTCGGCCCTTATTGGACGGTACATGGCGCGCTCCGGCTGACGACCGATCGCACCTTCATGAAGCGCTATTATATTTCCAATGACGATCGCTTGCGCTCGACGGTCAAGGCCGAACGGATCGATGCCGATTCCTATTTGTCGATCGCGGGCTGGTTCGTGCAGGATCTGCGCCCTGGTTATGTCGAAGGCCAGCAGCCGATAGCATTGCCCGCGATCGATTATCGCCGCCGCTTCCACGATCCCCTGCTGGGTGGCGTGGTCACGGCACAGCTCAATAGCCTCGCGCTGACCCGCACCGATGGTCAGGACACGCAACGTGCTTTTGCCGGCCTACGCTGGGACCTGCGCACGCTCACGCCGATCGGTCAGGAGGTGATTTTCACCGCTTATACGCGCGCCGACATTTATCACACCGACAATAGCGCCGCGACCGTGACCCCGCTCTATCGCGGCACCGACGGCTGGCACGGCCGCGGCATCGCCGCGCTGGCCGCGGACATGCGCTGGCCGTTCATTGGTGCGCTGTTGGGCGGCGTCCAGCAAATCGTGCCACGCGTCCAGCTCGTGGCCGAACCGAAGATCCGGAATCTCGATATACCGGACGAGGATTCGCGCGCGGTCGATCTTGAAGACTCCAACCTGTTCGCGCTCAACCGTTTCTCCGGCTACGACCGGTGGGAAGACTCGAGCCGGATCACCTATGGCGGCGAGTGGAATTATACGCGCCCTAAGCTCGAGATCCGGACGGTTATCGGCCAAAGCTACCGACTCAGCTCCGAGCCCACGATCCTGCCGCCGGGCACCGGCCTGTCCGACCGCTTCTCCGATTATGTCGGACGCGTCAGCGTGCGCTATGGCAAATGGATCGAGGTCACCGAGCGGTTCCGGCTCGACAAGGACAATTTCGCAGTGCGGCGGAACGAGATCGATGCCACCGTCGGTAGCCGCAACACCTATGTGGAGGTCGGCTATCTCAAGCTCCACCGCAACATCGACACCTCTATCGAGGACCTACGCGACCTGTCGGAAATCCGGCTGGGAGCACGCATTCGCCTTGCGCGCTACTGGTCGATCTTTGGCTCGACCGTCGTCGATCTGACCACGCGCAAGGATGATCCTCTGTCTCTTTCCGACGGATATCAGCCGGTGCGCCATCGGCTCGGCCTGCTGTATGAAAATGAGTGTCTTTCGCTGGGTGTGACGTGGCGTAAGGATTATGACCAGACAGGCGATGCTAAGCGGGGCAGCACCTTCAGCTTGCGACTGGCCTTGAAGAACTTAGGCCGCTAAGCGTGGGTTCAGCCATTTTAGCCCAAAGCGGGCTCTTACCGATAACCGACGGAGTGGGCGTGAAAGGACGTAGGATTAGGCGCGCGGGGTTTCTGCTCGCCATGGCGCTGACCGCAACTCCAATGATAGCGCCCGCGCAGGTCGATGAAAACGAGCCCGCCGCGGCCGATAACCTCAATCTGCCGAAGGACGTGGCCTTGCTCGCGCCACGCGACCCCTCGGTGCGCAAGGCAACCGCGATCGTCAACGGCACGATCATTACCGATACGGACGTCGATCGGCGCCTTGCGTTGGTATTGGCATCGAGCAACGGCAAGATCCCAGACGAGGAAAAAGCGCGGTTGCGCGCGCAGGTTCTCTCCAATCTGATCGACGAGACGCTCGAGATTCAGGAAGCCGCTGCCAATAAGATCACGGTGCAAAAATCGGAGATCGAGGCCTCATACGCGCGCGCTGCAACCCAGTTCAAGAAAACGCCCGCCGAATTCACCGCGATGATCCGGGCGATGGGCTCCAACGAGGCATCGCTCAAGCGTCAGATCGAAGGCGAGATGGCGTGGCGCCGGCTTCTCGGCCGTGAGGTCGAGCCGTTCGTCAGCGTGAGCGACGACGAGGTGAATCAGGTTATCGCGCGCATGAAAGCGGCCAAGGGTGCCGCCGAATATCATGTCTCGGAAATCTATTTGTCCTCGACGCCCGCGACCGAGCCGCAGGTCCTTGCCAATGCGCAACGTATTCTCGAACAGATCCGTCAGGGCGCATCTTTCGCCGCCTACGCCCGCCAATATTCTGAGGCCTCGACCGCCGCTGTCGGCGGCGACCTGGGCTGGGTCCGCGCCGAGCAGCTGCCCGATCAGCTCGCCAACGCTGTCCGCGATATGGGGTCCGGTCAGGTCGGCGGCCCCATCCCCGTCGGCGGCGGCTATTCGATCATCGCACTGATCGACAAGCGGCAAGTTCTTACGAACGATCCGCGCGATGCGGTTGTCCAGGTAAAGCAGGTCACGATCACTTTCCCGCCCAACGTCGACAAGGCGCAGGCGCAGCCCCGGGTCACCGCCTTCACGCAGGATCTGCAGACGTTGAAGGGCTGCGGTCAGGTCGCCGAATTCGCCAAGAAGTGGAATGCGGATGTGGTCGATAGCGACCAGATCAAGATTCGTGACCTGCCGCCCCAGCTCCAGCCAGTCCTGGTCGACTTGCGCGTTGGCGAGGCGACGCCGCCCTTCGGCGGATCCGAGGGAGGTGTTCACAGCCTGGTACTCTGCGGTCGCGACGAGCCGGTCGACAAGACCGTCCCATCGTTCGATGAGGTCCAGCAGCAATTGTCCGACGAACGCGTCAATCTGCGCGCACGGCGCTACCTGCGTGACATAAGGCGCGATGCCGTCATCGAATATCGCTGACGGGTTGCCCCCGCTTGCGCTGGCGCTGGGCGATCCCGCCGGCGTCGGCCCGGAAATTGCGGCAAAAGCCTGGGACCGACGCGTCGAAGAGCGGCTGCCCGCCTTTTTCGTCGTCGGCGACATACGCTCGATCGAGGCGGTGTGGGCCGGGCCAGTCGTGCGTATCTCCGAACCCGCCGAAGCCTTGGGCGTGTTCGACCGCGCATTGCCGCTGATCCAGCTTGAGGACGCAGGAGAGATTATTCCAGGGCAGCCCAACGTCGCCGGCGCGCGCTGCTCGCTCGACTCTCTGGAACTGGCGGTTGGCCTGGCGCGATCGGGGGCGGCATGCGGTCTCGTGACGGGGCCGGTCTCCAAGGCGCAGCTTTATTCGATCGGTTTCGCGCATCCCGGTCAGACTGAGTTCGTCGCCGAACGTTGCGGCATCGCCCGCGAAAATGCCGTGATGATGCTGGCTGGGCCGACGCTGCGCACCGTGCCTGTCACCACGCATGTGCGACTGCGTGATGTCCCCGATATCATCTCGCCCGAGCTGATCATTTCCCGCGCGCGCACCACCGAGCGGGGGCTCTCGCGCGATTTCGGAATCGAACGCCCTCGACTTGCGATGGCAGGCCTGAACCCACATGCCGGCGAGAGCGGCGCGCTCGGGCGTGAGGAAATCGACATCGTCATTCCCGCGCTGGAGCGGTTGCGGGAGGAAGGCATCCAGATCGAAGGCCCTCTCGCCGCCGACACGATGTTCCACCCAAGGGCGCGCGCGCGTTACGACGCAGCACTATGCCTCTATCATGACCAGGCGCTGATCCCGCTGAAAACGCTCCATTTCGACGAGGGCGTGAACATCACGCTCGGCCTGCCGATCATTCGCACCTCGCCCGATCATGGGACCGCATTCAACATTGCGGGCCGGAACCAGGCGGATCCGGGCGCCACGGTGGCGGCGATCCAGCTCGCCTATCGCTGCGCGGGGAATCGCGCCCGCTCCCAGTGACGAGCGCACGATGAAGCTCGATTTACCGCCGCTGCGCGAGGTCATCGCGCGGCATGGCCTTTCGGCTGAAAAAGCGCTTGGCCAGAACTTTCTGCTGGATAGCCAGTTATTGGACCGGATTGCGCGGGTTCCCGGGTCCTTGGACGGCGCCAAAGTCTATGAGGTCGGTCCGGGCCCGGGCGGCTTGACGCGCGCACTAATCGGCGCGGGAGCGCTGGTCACGGCTGTCGAACGCGACCGCCGCTGTCTGCCCGCGCTCGCCGAGTTGGCAGAAGCGGCGCCTGGTCGACTCGAGGTAATTCAGGGCGACGCTCTGGATGTCGACGAGGCGGCGGTCGCCGGGGAAGGCGCGCACATCGTCGCCAATCTTCCCTACAATGTCGGCACGGCCCTGCTCGTACGGTGGCTCGGCGGCGAGCGCTGGCCGCCCTGGTGGCGTTCGCTGACGCTCATGTTCCAGAAGGAAGTAGCCGACCGGATCGTGGCACGTCCGGACAGCGACGCCTATGGTCGACTGGCGGTGCTCGCGCAGTGGCGGGCAACGGCCAAGATCGCTCTACCCGTGCACCGCTCCGCCTTTGTGCCGCCGCCGAAGGTCATGTCCGCGGTAGTCCATATCGTGCCGGCGCAGCAGCCCGAAGGCGTTCGCTTCGCGGTATTGGAAAAGCTCACTGCCGCCGCCTTTGGGCAGCGCCGAAAGATGCTGCGGCAGAGCCTCAAGGGCGTGACCGGCGCGTTGGGGGCGCTCGAAAGTCTAGGAATTGACCCGACACGTCGCGCGGAAACGCTGACCGTTGGGGACTTTGTGAGCCTCGCCCGCGCGATCAACTGATCCCTATTGCCGCTGCGGGGTCTGCGTTTCCTCACCCTTGGGCGGGACCTTGCTCGTCGCCTCTGCGGTCACCACAGCCGCTGGCGGGCCCTTGGCTATGGCTGCGTTCAACGCCACTGCGGGCGGACAATTGCTCTTGCAGAGCTGGTTGATGCGGGCGAGATTCTGACGCGCACGCTCGACCGCACCTTTCTGGACCATCGCCTCGCCTTGGCCCGCTAGCGCGGCCGTATCGTTAGGGTCGAGCGCCAGTGCGTCGCGATAGAAGCGGATCGCCTTGCCAGGCAGCCCCTGGCCCTGGGCAACGCGACCGAGCGCGACATAAGCGGCGCGATTGCGCGGATCGATCGCCAGTGCGCTCTCGAGCATGTCTTCAGCGCCCGACAGATTGCCCGCCGCGCGAAGCGTCTCGCCCTGATGCAACAGAGCCTGGCTACGGGGATCGATCTGGTCGTCACGCCGCTGACCAAAACTACTGGACGACAAGGCAGCAAGTCCGAAAGCGAGAACAAGCGCGGCAGGCGAGAAACGCATCAACAGCTCCACATAACGGGATCGGGGCAGACCTAGCATGGACGAGCTGAAGCGGCGATGAAAAAGCCGTCGGTGCCGTCATGCATCGGCGTCAGGCGCCGGCCGCGCCCGTGGCGGTGGCCGATCGTAAGCGGATCGAGCACTTCCCAGCCCTTATGCGCAGCGAGGAAGGCCTGGACCTGGTCCGTTCCTTCCTCATCAAGCAGCGAGCAGACCGCGTAGATCAGCCGCCCGCCCGGCTTCACAATTGGCGCACCGATCTCCAGCACGCGCGCCTGCATCGCACGCAACCGGCCGAGCCGTTCGGGCGTGAGCCTCCAGCGCGCCTCGGGATTGCGTCGCCACGTACCCGTCCCGGAGCAAGGGGCGTCGATCAGCACCACGTCAGCTTGGCCCTGAAGATCCGAAAGCGCGCGTTCCTCGTGCCGTGCGTCCAGCAGACGCGTTTCGATGAAACTCGCCCCGGCGCGTTCTGCCCGTGGCGCGAGCCGCGACAAACGCGGGCGATCCACATCGCAGGCAATCAATCGCCCCTGCCCCGCCATAGCGCCTGCCAATGCCAGTGTCTTGCCGCCCGCGCCCGCACAGAGATCAACAACAGTCATGCCCGGCGCAGCCTCGCAGGCGGCGACGATCGCCTGACTACCTTCGTCTTGAACCTCGACCCGTCCCTCGAGGAAAGCCGGCATGGCTTCGATCTTGGTGCCCTCGGGCAAGCGTATGGCATCGGGAGACAGATGACCTGGAGTAGCGTCGGTCAGCTCCTGCAGCACCGCACCACGTGTCGTCTTCAACCTGTTGACGCGCAAATCCAGTGGCGCCCGCCCCAGCAAGGCGGCCAACTCCTCCGCGCCAAGCGCCGCCCCCAGCCTCTCTTCAAGCCATGCGGGTGCGATGCCTGCAGGTGCGCCCGGCTCCTCGCCGACTGGGGCTGGTCCGTTGGCTGAGCCATCGAACAACGCAAGAAGTTCGGGCTGCTGCTGCGCCAGACCGATCAGCGCGGCACGGCCGCTCGCCGGACGTTCACCCGCCCTACGGATCGCGGCATAAGCAAGGTCGCGAACAGCGCGGCGATCCTTCGAGCCAGCATAGCGCCGTGTTTTGAAATAGCGCGCGATCAACGTATCCGCAGCGGCGCCGCCCGCCTGCGCAGCCGCAACCACCTCATCAACGATTTCGATCGCGGCTTGAAGCCGTGCAGCCGGGGTCATTCAGATGCGCCCTAAGCGGCGGGGGTCACCCCAATGAGGGATAGTTCGGCGCTTCACGCGTGATCGAGACGTCATGGACGTGGCTTTCGCGCAGACCCGCATTGGTGATGCGGATGAAGCGCGCGCGCTGGCGGAGCTCCTCCAGCGTCGCCGCGCCGGTATAGCCCATCGCGGCCTTCACGCCGCCCACGAGCTGATGGATAACGTCCTTGGCCGGACCCTTATAGGGCACCTGCCCCTCGATCCCTTCGGGCACGAGCTTGAGCTGATCGCGTACCTCCTGCTGGAAATAACGATCGGCCGAACCGCGCGCCATCGCTCCCACAGATCCCATACCCCGATAGGATTTGAACGCACGCCCCTGATAAAGAAAGGTTTCGCCCGGCGCCTCGTCGGTGCCCGCGAGCAACGATCCGACCATCACGCTCGACGCGCCCGCCGCCAGGGCCTTCGCGACGTCGCCGGACGTGCGCAGTCCGCCATCGGCGATCACCGGCACGTTCGACTTCCACGCCTCCTCGGCGGCTTCCATGACCGCAGTGAGCTGCGGTACGCCGACGCCCGCCACGACGCGCGTGGTGCAGATCGATCCGGGGCCGATACCCACCTTGATCCCGTCCGCACCCGCATCGATCAGCGCGCGCGTCGCCTCCGCCGTGGCAACATTGCCCGCCACCACCTGGATGGAATTGGACAGGCGCTTCACGCGCTCAACCGCGCGCGCGACATCCTTGTTGTGGCCGTGCGCCGTATCGATGACGATCAGGTCGCATTCCGCGGAGACCAGCGCTTCGGTGCGCGCATACCCCTTATCGCCGACAGTCGTGGCAGCGGCGACCCGCAGGCGACCCGACGCGTCCTTCGTCGCGGCGGGATAGGTCACGGCTTTCTCAATGTCCTTGACGGTGATCAGACCGACGCAGCGATAGGCCTCGTCGACCACCAGCAACTTTTCGATTCGGCGCTGGTGCAGCAAGCGCTGCGCGTCTGCAGAATTCACGCCGGCACGAACCGTGGCGAGATTCTGACTCGTCATTAGTTCGGAAACGGGTTGATCCGCCTTTTCCGCGAACCGCATGTCGCGGTGAGTGAGAATGCCGACCAGCTTGCCGTCGTCCTCGACGACAGGAAAGCCCGAGATGTGA
>Ga0207647_10000652_pt1 | contig 27131 bp, 22 predicted proteins | sample KBSCornC2_FD_184295 | JGI IMG/M metagenome (GOLD analysis project Ga0207647, IMG submission 184295) | Corn rhizosphere microbial communities from Kellogg Biological Station, Michigan, USA - C2 (SPAdes) (version 2) | ecosystem: Host-associated > Plants > Roots > Rhizosphere ... | reverse complement strand
TACAGTCCGTAACCGGCGAAGATGAGGGTTTTGGCTTTGGCGCCCCAGCGCAGTTCGGGGGTTTCGACCATTTTGAGCGCGCAGGTTTGTTTGTCGGCGCAGCCGAGCGCGACCCATATTTGATCTTCGGTATATGGCGTCGGGAAGCTCAGCGAGCCGCTATTCGTGTTGGTCCCTTCGGCGGCGCCGTCCCATTGATTGTAATTATAGGTCGTGTGCGCCTGCGCCGGATATGCTCCACCGCCGGCGTAATAAGTCATGTTCGGCGGCACGACCCATCGCCACATCAGGTTATGATGATAGTCGGCGTAACTCGGCTGATCGAACGCCGCATAATTGCTGAAGCCCTGCGTATCCGGCGCTGACGGATCCTTCGACCTGACGAGAATGTTGTGGTGGACTGAGCTGCCGGCAACCCCGTTGGCAGTCGTGATGCCCCATGCGATCTTGTGCGAGCTGTTCACGCCATCGGTGCTCAGGCAGGCATTGTAGCTGGCTTCGATCCTGACCCCGTTCGGGCGGTCGATATTGTACTGCGGCCCGCCGCCGAGCCCGATGCAGATCGGGTTGTCGATGCCGACATTCTCGGTGAACAGGGTGTCGCCGCGGACGTTGGCGCCGTCGCCGGCGCCGTCCATGGTGAAGTTGCGCCTGACCAGGCTCGACGTGTCGGTCTGCAGGTAGAAGGGATGGCTGAACACGGTCGCGCCGCCGACCGATGGATCGTCGTCGCGGCTGGCGCCGATCTTCCAGCCATTGTGCCAGAAGACATTGTCCTCGAGCGTCAGATAATCGACGCCGGCATCATAGACCCCGCCGGCGCGACCGGCCGTGTTCCACTCGCCGTAGAAGCTGTTGCCGCGGATCACATGGTGTTGCGCCTGGCTGCCGACGCCGGCCCGGTCGATGCTGAGGCCGGAATAGCGGAACAAATTATTCTCGATCAGCAGGTAGTCGACCTGCCCGACGAAGGTCACGCCCTGGCCGGGCAGGTTGCCGGGGTTGAGGTCGAGCCCGCGAATGGCGAGGTAGGAATAGACGCCGCCACCGCTCGAATCCTTCGAGGCGGTGAGCACCGGCCTTGCAGCCCGCTGGTCGCCGCGGCCGTACTTGGCCTCGTTCATCGGGTCGGCCGGGTCATAGGACTGGATGACGGTCGGATATTGAGCGCTGTAGCCGCTCTTGTTGGCGAGCCACGGAATGCCTTCGGCATAGCGCGTGCCCTCGGCGAGAAGCACCTGGTCGCCCGACTTGTCGGTGACGCACGCAACCGCCGCGGTAATCGTCTTCAGCGGGCTCGAGGCCTGCTGGCCGCCCGAGCAGCCGTTGCCGTCCGAACCGGTCGCTGAATTGACGAAGAAGCGGTGCGCCCCGCTCCGCAGCGGCAAGTCGGCAAAGCCCGCCGAATCCACCGCCATCCCCACCGACGCATCATACGACCCAGCCGGAACCACCGCCGCAGGCGTCGGCGTCGGTGTAGGGGTGGGCGTGGAGGTGGGCGTGGGAGTCACTGCAGGCGCGGACGAGTTGCCCGTTGCCTCATCGGCCACGGCGCTGCTGCACGCGCTCAACAGGCAGAGAATGGCGGCAGGCACGATCCGGCCGCTCGCACGCAAATCCAAAAACACGAGCTTCCACCCCCCAACAGCCGAGCTCTTCCTCGGTCTCTGCCATCGGGGTAGTTAAAACATTGATACACGTCGAGAAGTCGCGGCGAACTCGCCGTTAATCAGCCCGAGTTTTCGGCCAGTCGTTGCCGCTGAGCGTCCAACACCATCCAGCGCCGGCCCGTAAGGCCTCCACGGAACCTCCGGCGTGGCGTCAAACTGGTCTCAGTTGGGCACGGCTAGGGTTGTCTCGCGAGCGCGGGCAGCGGCGACGCCTTGGCGCCGCTGAGCCCTTTCCCTCGCGCGTGCCTGCCCGGCAATCGATCCTGCAACTAGGTAGGTGAAAGGAAGCAGGTTGGCGTTGGGGATCAGGTCCAGCAAATTGATGCCGAGAAGCAGAGTGAGGCCCCCGAGGACGATCGAAGCGGTGGTCACCGGGCCCCTGACCCCCTGTCGGGCCGAGAAGATCGAAACGACGAACAGGCCGAACAGCGAGAGGTAGCCCAGCCAGCCGAACATCCCATAGCGGATGATCCACGCGCCATCGGTGATGGTGACGCTCTTGCCTGAATCCTGGTCGAAGAGACGGTTGCGACCCCAGGTGCCCCACCCGAAGAACGGCTTCTGGTTGGCCTTCGCAAGCAGCACGTCCTCGTTTGCCACCCGCACTGCGAAAGAGCCGGCGCGGTCCGCGCTGACGGAACTTGCCACTGCAGACACCCGGCGAACGGGCACGAGGTCGTAATTGCGCAACATCGGATACATCGCCAACATCAGTGCAATCACGCACGAAACGCGAACCCAGGTCCTTGGCGTCGTGAACAAGACCAGCGGCGCCACGAGTCCCGCGTAAAGCGCCGCACCGAGCGTCTTGCACATGATAACCACGACACCGAGGTACGCAGAAGCCGCGCTGGCGGGCACCCGCAGTATCTGCCACCGGGCACGGACCGCGATAAGTGCAGCGATACAGGCAAGAGCCGCAAACAGGGCGGCCTCGAGCCCTTGGCTGAGAAATACGACGGGCCGGAATCCGCCTGCCCTATAATGCTGCCCAAAGCCTCCGGGAAAGAAGCCGTAGACCCAGCTATGCAACTGCGGGCTCATCCTCACCTCGAACAGCATCGGAAGGCTGTAGACGAGGCCGGCCGCGACGATCGCTCTAAGGAGCACAGCACGTCCGTCGTCCGATCCAAGGTACCGAAGACCGATGAAGAACGGCGCGAGCGTAATCAGGTTCTGAAGCGCCAGCTTCACGCCGTCCATCGGATAGAAGCCAGGAAGACTCTTGTCGCCGATGTGCAGCTCGTAGCTGTTATTGAGGCTTGTAAAGAGCGGCGACACGACAAAAGCCAGCGCGCAGACGTAGATAAGCAGAGAGCGCCGAGGTCGCGGCGTCTGAGTGCCCCGCATCGCGCAGAGCAGGAACGTGCTCAAGGCAGGAATGGAGTATTTGTCTAGCGGCGGCAGAAGCGCGACATCGATGCTGGTTGCCGAGGGCAGCAGCAGGTATCCGGCAAGCAGCGACCAAATTGCCGCTTTTTCCACAGGCAACATGACGAACAGCAGCACGCAAACCGCCGGCCAGGCGTACAGCGCGACGTAGGCGACGGTGTTTGGAATAGGTGTGCGTTCCCTTTGCCGATTGCCGTGATTGAATAAGCGCTCGCGGCACACGGCTCAATTGCCTTGAGGCTTGGGCAACCGAAGATCGCCGTCTTGTGCCAATAGGGGACTCCGCAACTTGCGGCACTGTAAAGGAAAGTTTAGCGTTCCCGGCTAGCGACGAAGAGAGAGTCCGCGATGCAGTTCGAGAGCACCGAAGCCCTTCTGCGCGTCGCGCCCCCCAATCCACGAACCCTGCTCACCCTGCCGAATCTGGTTCTGGCAGTCGGTTGTGCGCTGCTGGTCATACCAACCATGACACAGGTCGCGCGCGAGACATGGTCGAGCGAACAGGGCGGACATGGCCCCCTTGTTCTTGCCACGGGTCTGTGGGCGCTCTGGCGCGAACTGCGGAACAATAAGGTAGAACGACGGCCGGGAAATCCGTGGATCGGAGTGCCGCTGCTGGCAGTGGCAATGAGCGTCTTCTTACTGGCGCGTATCACCGGTGTGCTCGAGGTCGAATCCTTTGCGATGTACTGCACGCTGCTTTCGGCTGCGTACCTCCTCGTCGGTGGCGCGCTGATGCGCTCGATCTGGTTTCCGCTGGTGTACCTGGCGTTCGCGCTTCCTCCGCCTGATACGGTGGTCGCCGCGGTGACCCAGCCACTCAAGATCGCCATTTCTCATGGCGTTGTCTCTCTGCTTCACCTGGCCGGATATCCGATCGGCAACTCCGGCGTGATTATCCAGATCGGCCAGTATGAGTTGCTGGTTGCCGCTGCCTGCGCCGGCCTGAATTCGATCGTGACGCTGGCCGCGCTTTGCCTCTTCTACGTCTATCTGACCCATCGTTCGAACCCTGCTGCTTTCGTCGTGGTCGCCGTCGCGGCAATCCCTGTCGCGGCGCTGTCGAACTTCGTTCGGGTTCTCGCCCTGGTTCTCATCACCTATTATTTCGGTGAATCCGCGGCTCAGGGCTTTATCCACGATTTTGCCGGGCTGCTCATGTTCGCCGTGGCGCTATTGGCCATATTCGCAATTGATCGGGTCGCTGCGCCCCTCGTCGCGCGGCTCAGTCGCCGGACCGCTACCGCATGAAGCCGGTTTTCGACAGCTTCGCAGAGCCGAAGACGGATCGCCGCAAGTTTCTGCTCGGCCTTGCTTTTGCCTCTGCAGCGGGGATCGCGGCCTGGCGAATGCCCTGGAAAAGGGTTGACCATCTCGGACGACAAAAGCTCGAAGACCTGGTGCCGAAGAAGATCGGCCGGTGGGACTTCGTAGCCAACAGCGGCCTCGTCATTCCCCCGAACGATCCGCTTCTCAACGCGCTCTACAGCCAGCAACTGACCAGAGTGTATTTCGACGGCGAGAACCCGCCGATCATGTTGTTGATGGCGCAGAGCGGCACGCAAACGGGCTTCCTGCAAGTCCATCGGCCGGATTTTTGCTACCAGGCCGCAGGCTACCGGATCACACCCGTGAGACCCCATCCCATTCAGCTTGGGTCGAAGGTCCTGACTGCCTGCAAGATGGATGCGACCAACGAAAGGGGCATGGAGCAGGTCGTCTTTTGGACGCGCATTGGCGATCGGGTACCCGGCACGTGGCCCCAGCAAAAGATTGCCGTCGCTGAGCAAAATCTCCGTGGGATCATACCCGACGCAATTCTCGTTCGTCTCTCGATGATCAGCGACGATATGAGAGCCGCCGAGACGGCGATGGATTCGTTCGTGCGAGCAATGATCGCAGCGGTCCCGCCCGACAGGCGCTCAGTCTTCATCACATGATCGAGCCTGCGGCTGAGTCCGAGGCAGGGCTGCTCAGGACCGAAATGTGAAGTTGAACGGCTTCAAGAAGATCGCGATGAATGCGATCGTCCCAGCGAGTACCAGGATAGCGATTACGTCCTGATCGTGATTGCCGAGGTAGTTGGCGACGGCGCATCCCACGCCCGCGCCAAGATAATAGAGCAAGGAAGCGTCCTTGCCCGAGTGCTCGCCAGTCGAGCGCTGAAGGAAGAGAACTATCAAGCCAGCAAAGATGGCGAGCGACACCCAGTCGTAGATCGTGTCCAATGCTTTCTCCCCACGTTTAGCGCTGCTGGAACCCGTTTATGCCGCATGCTATGGCCGCGGCATCTTTTTTTTCAACGGGGTCTCTCAATGGGTCAGCGTATTGTCTTCGCGATCGTTCTCGCGTGCGTGGTGTCGGCTTGCGACAAGAAGCCTGCCGGCCAGACTGTGGCCGTCGTCAACAATGAAGAGATTACAGCGGCCGATCTCAATGCCGAGCTCAGCAACGCAAACCTGCCTGCCGGCGAAGCGAGCAAGGAAGCTCGCGCAAGCGCGCTGGAGCGGCTAATCGATCGAAGGCTGCTGGCGCAGCAGGCAAAATCCGATGGCCTCGACAAGACGCCCGAATTCTTGAACCAGCAGCGTCGGGCTAACGAAGACCTGCTGATCAACATGCTCATTTCGCGGCAAGCCAATACGCAGCAACTGCCCTCGGCGGCCGAGATCGCGAACTTTGAAGCGACGCATCCTGGCATGTTCGCCAAGCGCGAGATCTGGACGTTGGATCAGATCAACTATGCGCTGCCGAAGGACGCCGCCGTGACCGCAAAAATCACCGCCGCAAAGTCGCTGGACGAGATTGCGCAGATCCTGACCGCGGCCGGAATCCAGTACACCAAGCAATCGAAGAAATTCGACAGTGCGATGCTGCCGCCGAATTACTACGCACAGATCAGCGGCCTCGCGCCTGGGGAGCCGTTCATAGCCCCCGGTACGGACAAGGCCGTGGCCAGTGTCATCACCGCTCGCGAAGCCTCTCCGCTAAGCCCGGACCAGCAGCGCCAGCTGGCACTCTCGCAAATGAAGCGAGAGAAAGTGAACCAAATCGTCGGTCAGCGCATCAAGGAACTGAAGGCCAAAGCGAAGGTGGATTATCAGCCCGGCTATGGGCCGCCGGCCAAGAAGTGAGCTGATCAGTCCTCATCGGTGTCTTGGCTCGCATAATATTCGCTCGCGTACCGGTCTTCGATGCCATAGCCTTCGCTGACCATTCCGCCGCGATATTTGTTGAGCACGACGCCGGCGAGGCGCTCGTATCCAAGCATCTCCACGGTTGCGGTGACTTCGCGTTGGGTGGTTTTCCCGTCCTGGGCCACGATCACATAGCCGTCGAGTGACTCCATGATGATCGCCGCATCATCATTGGCGAAGACCGGCGGCAAGTCGCAAATGAAGTAGTTGCGCGGATCGGAACCATTCATGGCCTGGAATAGAGCAGATGCCCGATCGCTCGCGAGCAGCTCAGCGGAATGCACCGGGCCCGGAATACTCGGGATGACGATCAGCTCCTGCCCTTGGGGCATGAATCCCGGCAGGATACCGCGCGGCTCGGGTTGCTCGAGGTAATCGACTAGGCTCACCTCGGTTTCGATCCCGAAGATATCGCGGATCGTGCCACGACGCAGATCCAGGTCGATTAGATAGGTTTGGAATCGAGGATCGCGGCTCATCGCTGCCGCGACATTGGCCGAGACGAAAGACTTGCCCACACTGGGGGTCGCGGAGACGATTCCGAGCATGCGCCAGCCCCGTTCCCGGTTCAGCGCTACGAGCTTCGACCGAATTAGGTTGAAGCTGCGAGAGCTTGCATTCCGGCTATCGAAGCCGTGGACGAGACGGCGGCGAGCGTCGCGAGACGTCCAGCCGAACTCGTCCGTTTGGGCGCGCGTCGGAAAGACAGGTCCGATTCTCGCGGCCCTGGCTTCGCTCGCCGCGTCGGCCTTCGGGTCGAAGGAACTATGCTGCAAGCCGCTTCTCCCGGGACAAAAGCCCGCGCAATCCGATTTGTCGCGGCTGCTGTTTCGTTTTGATCAGTGGCACGAGGCCGATCACGGGTAGGTCCAGCTGCTCGAGCTGCCGAGGACTACGCAGCGGCCGGCTAACCAGCTCGATGGCGAGCGCAAGAAGCAGTCCGAGCGCCAGCCCGGCGGCTGCAGCTGCGGCGATCAGGAAAGGACGATTCGGCGAGAAAGGCTGGTCCGGAAGGCTGGCCGGCTCGACGAGCGACAGGCGCTCGGCACGCTGTTCCGTCGCCATCCGCGCGCTGTTCTGCGCTTTCAGAAGGTTCTCGGAGACCTGCTGATACTGGTTGCGGAGCGCGGTCGCGCGATTTTCGAGCTGCATCGCCTCTTCCATGATCGCCGGCGCACGAGCCGAACCGGCAACGGCAGCATTCGCGCGCGCCATGGTTTCGTCGCGCTGCTGCATAAGTTGGCGGATTGACGCATTGTTCGCGGCAATCTGTTCCTGGAGCGAGGTATCGGGCGCAGCCGATGCTGCGATCTGGCGAAGCTCGCGAACGCGCTCGCGCAGGGCAATCACGTCCGGATGAGTGTCACTGTATTGCGATTGGGCGGCAGCCAGAGCGGCTTCCGCGGACGCCAGCGCATCACTGCGGCCGGCCGGCCGGCGACTTTGGGCGATCAGTTGCCGGTTTTCGCTTTGCAGGGCGGCGATCTGCGCAGTGATGCTGCCAGTGTCGAGCATCGGTGGCATGCCGCTGGTAGCCAAGGCGGTGCCGTTGCGCGACTTGAGGGAGGTGAGCTGTCCCTCAAGGTCCGATATCTGACTCTGCAGCTTGTTCGCCTGGTCCTGCAGGAAGCGAACCGTCAGCGTCGCCTGGTCCTCTACGTCCTGGCTGTCCATCGTCAGGAACTTTGAGACGTAGCTCTGCAGAACCGACTGCGCCTTGCCCGGATCGGGGTAGTCAAAGCTCATCGCGATGGCGATCGTCTTGTTCTGCGTTCCGGACTGCTGGCCGATATCGCTGGAGAGCGCGCCGATCCCCGTTGAGTGGCGCATCTTCTCGATAACCTTCGAAAGCGGCTGCTCGCGGCGCTCCTTCGGATAAAGGTCGTTCTGCTCGATTAGCTGGATCAGGTCGCCTCGGCTTAGAACCTGCTCACGAATACGGGCCACGCGCTGTTCGACCGCGCTGCTCGTCGGGGAGTCGACCATCGAGGTGGGCAGATCTTGCGATTGAACGAGCAGGGTCGCCGTCGAGCGATAGGTCCGCGGCAAGCCGAAGGCTGCCACCACTCCAACGGTCAGCATGAGGAGAAAGCAGACCAGCACGTAATAGCGCCGCTGCCAAAGGATGATCGGCACATAGTTGATCATCCAGACGGGGGAGGGGTTCGGCCGTTCGGCCGTGACTGTGTTGGCCATTATATGTCGCCGAGGCGATATCTGACGAACAGCGACACATTAAGGTCCGTCTTTGGATCCGGCCCATTTTGGGTCAACTTGCGCGCGGCGAGATTGACGCCCCCGAAGAACCGCGAGCCCAGCTGGCGCGAATAGGTGGACGCGACGTGATAATAGGTCGAGCCTGAGAAGCTTTGGCCGGGAATAATCGATGTCGGCATCGAGTAGTGCGTGACGCCGAGCGAGAACTGGATCGACTGGTTGGCATCGAGACGGGTCGAATAATCGATGCCGCCGCTGATCGATCGCGTCGGTCCGGCGGTCGTGGCGGTCTGCTCATCGACCCCGGCGTGCGCGCAAAAAACGCTCGTTTCGCCCTGACCGCAAAGGTTCGCCTGGGCCGAGAGCCCGGTCGAATTGCGGACTATCAGCCCATCATCGAAGCGCGCGAAGGACACGCCCAGTGCACCGTCGAAGGATATGTTCGGAGCGAGGCGCGTACGCGCCGTGAATTGCGGCGTGATCACGCGCGAACTTGCGGGCCCGTCATAATCGGTGTGCGCGCCGGTAACTCGCGCGCCGACGGTAGTGCGCTCGCTCAGCTGGCGGTCATAGGCAATCGAGACGGGAATAGTCGTGTAGATGGTCCTGAACGGCCCGCTGTGGAAAACCACGTGTTCGGCACCGGAGCTCAGCGAGAAGCTGTCACGCGGACTCAACTCAAAGGAACCGCCGGCGTGACCCGTGAAGCTGGACTGGTGCCCCCTGATGGACAGGAAATCGCTGTTCGACGGAAGGAGGATCGGCGGAGTAACCGGCCCGCCCGGCGTGGCCGGCGGAACGACCGGTATGGCCAGGACCCGCGTATCGAGCTGGCCGTTCTCCTGATAGGTCGCGCTGCCGTCGACGAAAAATCGGGTATGCTCGCTGACCGAGACATCGTGCCGACCGAAGAGGCTCGCCGACTGGTTGGAGCCGTGATGGTTGGTATAGCTGGCGTTCTCCGCATAGGCCGAGATCAGGGTGGTCGCGAGCGCGCTGACGCGCGAATGGACCGCGTGAACGGAGATCCTCCCGAAGCCCGCGCCTTCATCGTTGAGGACGGTCATGTTCGGGTTGGTCGAATAGCCCGCCCCGACCTCGAAATCGGCATAGGTCGTCTGACCGGCATGCGTTTGCGGCGCCGTCGCATCGGTGGATGGAGACGGCGTTGAGGTGCCGGTGGTGCCGACCTGCGCGGCCAGCGTCGCGACGATGAGCAGCGCGCCCATTACGGCACCACCAGGGTGTCACCGCTCTCGAGGCGCGGTATGTCGTTGGGCCCCACTCGGCTCAGGTCGCCGCGAACCGCGTCCTGGAGCCGAAGCGGGATCACGATGAGTTGCTGCCCATTCTTACGAATGAGCCGCGCGCCCCCGGTATTCGCGAATTCGGCTGGACCGCCGGCAATGGCCAGCGCCTCGAGCGCGTTGACATAGCGGCCCGGAGTGAAGGTTCCTGGGCTGCGAACCTTGCCGATGACCGAGAATTGGTAGCCGCTGGGGCGTTTTACCGACACTGTCACCTGCGGAACCGGGCCTTTGTACTGAGGTTGGAGACCGGCGGTGATCACGCGCTCAATCTCGCTCGGAAGCCGTCCGGCTGCATTGACCTGCCCGACCAGCGGGAAGGCAAACGTGCCGTCGGGAAGAACGAGGACGGTTCGCTGAAGGCGCTCATCTCCCCATACCAGGACTTCCAGCTCGTCGCCCGGATTGACCCGATAGGGAGTGGCAGCGACCGTCGCCGAAGGGGGGACCGAAAGAGGCTGGGCCACCACGGCCATCGCGGAAAAGCCGAGCAACGCGCAGGCTAGCACAATGCGCGCCAAGAACTTCTCAATCACCTGCCGTCCCCTTCTGACACATATCACCCGGCAAGCGGTCGTCCGGCCGGCGATTCGGTTGCACGAGTCTATTGCGCTGTTAAATTTAGAAAAGGATAATCCCTCCAGTGGAGTAGCCTTTAGATGCACATGCCGTCGCATCCTATATTGCGCGCCGTCGCTTGGCTATCCGGGGCATTCCTCGTAACCGGTTGCAGTTCTTCTGACTCCCGCGCCCGGGACGCATTGGGGGACTATCAAGCCGCGACAGCGGCAAACAATCTGCCGGCGGCACGGCAAGCTTTGCTCCAACTGGTCCGCGCCAAGGACGACGTTTCGGATTATTGGGCCGAGCTCGGCAAGGTCCAGGCGGCAATGGGGAGCTACAGCGAAGCCTATTATGCCTTCACTCGCGCTTATGAGCTCAACCGGAGCGACCCCGGCCTGGTCCGCGCGCTCACCGAGCTTGCCCTGCGGTCCGGCGATTTGACCCAGGCACAAGCCCGCGCCGCCGACCTGGAGATACTTTCTCCCAATGATCCCTGGATCAAGCTGGTCAGGGGATGGTCGGCCTTTGCCGAGTTGCGTTACGATGACGCGCTGTCGATCAGCGATTCCATGCTTGCGACAATGCCATTCGACCCGTCGGCAACGGCGCTCAAGGCGCGTGCCTTATCCGCTCTGCAACGGGATGACGAAGCGATTGATTTGCTCAACAAGCAGATTCAAGCGCAGCCCACAGACGCCGGAAGCACCGCATTGCTCGCCAAGATGTATTACCGGCGCAGCGATTGGGCAAAATCCGCCCAACTGGCGCAGAGGGTGGGCAATCTCACGCCCGCAGACACACAAAATGACCTGCTACTTATCGAAACGGCTTTCCGCTCCGGAAACGCAGAACTTGGACGCTCGGCGAGCCTCGAGCTGCTTGGGCCGAATGCAGACCCCACGACGATCGCATCGGTCATCGACCTATGGGCCGACTATTGGCCGTCGCTCCAGCGCATCGCTGAGATCAGGCGATTGGCTTCGACCGCCGCCGGGCCGGAACGCCGGCTGCTCTATGCGGGCTACCTCAACCGATTTGGAAGCCCAGCCGACGCAATGCGGGTCGCTGCGCCGATGGCTACGCTGCCGGTGAAAGCGGGTAGCGCGGAGGCTAATGCGATCGTCGCCGACGCACTGTCGCGAGCTGGCAAGGCAGCGGCTGCAAAAGGCCGGTACGACGCCGTTCTTGCGTTCGATCCCGGCAATGCGACGGCGCTTCGTGGACGTGCGGAACTCGAATTGCGGACGGGGAACCCCGCCGCGGCGCTCGTCGACTCTCAAAAGCTGGTGACTGTCCTTCCGAACAGCGCGGACGACCGCCTGCTGCTTGCGCGCGCCTTTGCCGCCAACAAGAACTCGGAATGGGCCGAACGAACGCTATGGACAGCCTTCCACGACATTCGGGCAAATAGCCATGTGCTCGCGGCGCTTAGGTCGGCCAAGAAAGGTAACGCAGAGGCGCTGGCGCAGATTGATGCCGAATTCGCTCGCCAACGCGACAACCGGCTCAATCGGGAATTTCTCTAATGCGAATGGAAGATCTCGTTCCCGCGGCGCCAGCGCCGGACGAAGAGACGTCCGTAGCCGCAGGGCCGTCGGCTCCGAAGAACGGCGGCTTGCGTTTCACCTCGAACGTCGTCGGTTCACTGTTTCTCGTCACCGATCTCATCTGCTTCGTACTCGCCACGCCGATCACCCTGGCGGCCTATTCGCTAATTCGCGGATCGAAGCTGGAAGTTTCCGTCCACATCACCGCTTTCGTGCTCATGCTCGGCAGCTACCTGCTGATCAGGTCGTCTCGCCAGGCCTACCGCCGAAGCCTGCTCGATCTTAGCGATACCAGCGACACGACGTTCGACGCGGTGATCAGCAGTCTCATCGCCTCCGCGCTCATTTGGCAGGCGGGTCTGGTCGAACATTATTCCCGCGGCATTACCTTGCTGTTCCTGTTGACGGTCGTGCTGTGCCTGTCGGTCTCGCGGCCAATCCTCCATCGTTTGATCACCGCGCTCGCCGAGAAGGGCCAGATCGAGCAGCGGATCGCCTTTTACGGTGCCGACCCGGACTCTGTTTCATTGACGCGGCAACTGCTCGCCTCGCTCAAGTTCCCGCACCTCCGGTTTGTCGGCATCGCCGACGATCGGGCGCGCGCAATCGACATCGAGGGATTGCCGATGATCGGCGACCTCGCGGCACTGTGCGACGCCGCGCGCCGCGGTGAGATCGACCAGGTGCTGATCAGCGGCGCTCATTTCACGCCCGCTCGCCTCGAGCAGATCGTCGAAGGCCTCAGCGAAGTATGCGTCGATGTCTCTCTGATCCCCTCGCAAGCAATCGAGCTCGCCCCCAACTATCGGGTCAACCTGCTCGGAGCGGTGCCCGTGCTGACGCTCTGGCAACGGCCCTTCCGGGACATGAACCAGGTCGTGAAGCGAGCGGAAGATCTAGTCCTTAGCGTGATAGCGCTTGTCCTTCTTTCGCCCTTGCTGGTGCTTACGGGACTCCTGGTCCGGCTGACCTCGCCGGGGCCGGCGCTCTTCGTCCAGCCGCGCGTCGGCTTCAACAACGAGGCGATCAACGTCTTCAAATTCCGCACAATGTACACGCATCTGTCCGACCTCGGCGCGAAGCAGACCACGACCCGCGAGGACCCGCGCGTCACAAAGGTCGGACGCGTGCTCCGTCGTTTCAGCATCGACGAATTGCCTCAGCTGCTCAATGTGCTTCAGGGAAGCATGTCGCTGGTCGGACCTCGCCCCCACGGCACCGAGATGATGGTCGGAGATCGCTTCTATCACGAAGCGGTGCGAGGCTACGCGGGCCGTCATCGCGTCAAGCCTGGCATCACCGGCTACGCCCAGGTGAAGGGCCTTCGCGGCGAGGTTCGCACCATCGAGCGGGCAAAGCGCCGGATTGAGCTCGACAAATATTATGTCGATCACTGGTCGTTCTGGCTCGACTTGTGGATTCTCTTCGCGACCGTGCGCGCCGTTCTGTTCGACCGCGATGCATACTGATCGCGTCAATTTCCTAAACGTTCACTTCGACTGGCTGACCTTCAATCAAGTGGAGGATCGGCTGCGCGGCGCAAGGCCGGGTCAGGCCTACACTTACGTCGTCACCCCCAATGTGGATCATGTGGTTCGCCTTGATCGCGATCCCGACCTTCAGCGCCTGTACGAGGAAGCTGGCCTGTGCCTTTGCGACAGCCGGATCCTCCGGCTACTAGCGCGCGCCAGCGGTATCGACCTCCCGCTGGTCGCCGGTAGCGATCTCTCCGCGCGCCTGTTCGACGGGATGATCAAACCGGGCGATCGAATTGCCATTATCGGCGCCACGACCGGATTGCTCGATCGACTTCGCGCTCGGCACCCGAAAGTCGAATTCCTCCATCACGCACCGCCGATGGGGCTGCGGCACGACGCGGATGCCCGCCGCAAGGCTGCGAAATTCCTGGCATCGTCCAACGCCCGGTTCACCTTCATCGCTGTGGGCTCGCCCCAGCAGGAGATGATCGCGAATGAGGCAAGGCGTCTAGCCGGCGCTACAGGAGTCGCGCTGTGTGTCGGCGCCGGCCTCGAATTCGTGACGGGCGACCAACGGCGGGCGCCCCCCTTGCTGCGGCGTCTGAGCCTGGAGTGGGCCTACCGGCTGGTCACTAACCCTCGCCGGTTTTGGCGACGGTATCTGGTCGAGGGTCCGATGATTCTCCCGATCTACGTTCGCTGGTCGCTTCGCGGTGCGCGCAAATATTGGGCTCTCGCCGGTGTCGCCGCGGTCTCTACGCTCCTGGCGGTGATCGTGCTTTATCAAGGGTCGTCGAAGAGTCGTTCGGCGCGCGACGCCGCAGAGAGCCGGGCGGTGCTCCAGCCAACCCAGGCGCTGCCGAACCTGCCGCCCCCGGACCTGCTGCGGCCACTGTCGCCTGAAGAGGCGACGAAACAAAACGCCGAGCGGCCGTTTGTGAAGCGGCCGGACAGTCCCGCGGGCAAGTTCGTCATGAAAGCCGGCGCCGAGGACCGCGAGCGGGCGCTGACATGCCTCACCCAAGCCGTTTATTACGAAGCCGCCGGCGAAGGCGCCGACGGTGAACGGGCCGTGGCCCAGGTCGTGCTGAACCGGATGCGGCATCCCGGCTATCCGGCCAGCGTCTGCGGCGTGGTCTACCAGGGCGCGGAGCGGGGAGTCGGCTGTCAGTTCACCTTTACCTGCGACGGATCCCTGCTCCGCACGCCGGCGCCCGGGCTGTGGGACCGCGCCAGGAAGATCGCCGAGGCTGCGCTCGCGGGAAAGGTGTTCGCTCCGGTCGGCCACGCGACACACTATCACGCCGATTACGTGCTCCCTTATTGGGCCGACTCGCTGGACAAGACTGTCCAGATAGGCAGGCACATCTTCTATCGGCTCCGCAGCACGCTCGGCGACAAGTCGGCCTTCGTGCAGCGCTATGCCGGTACCGAGCCCGAGGTGCTTCCACCGAGCGGTGCGGTCGTCTTGCCGGAATCGGCGATGACCCAGGAGCTTGCCGGCGCCCTTCTCAGCGACAATGTGATGGGCCCGCCCAAGGACGTCGAAAGGGCGAGTCCCTTAGCGTCCTCCCCGCTCGCCGCGGATCTCGGCCGGGGCTCGCTGATCGCCGATGGGGAGGCTCCGGCCGCTCCAGCGAAGAAGCCAAGACCGTCGAGCGATTGCAGTGCGCCTGCGGATAGCAAGAAGATATCGGCCCTCGGCAGAGCCGACCTGCGCGCGGGCGCCGCCGCTTCCGGCTGCTGAACCCGAGTCTTTCCGACATGAAAATGGGGCCCGGCTTTCGCCGGGCCCCAGATCAATCCGCTTTGAGCGATGCCTAGGCGATCTGCATCAAAGCCGACTTGCTGCGACGGCGGCGCATGGCCATGCCGATACCGCCGAAGCCCAGCAGCATCAGCGCCCAGCTAGCCGGCTCAGGAACCGCAGGGTTGCCGTTCAGCGCAAGCCCGCCGAGGCGGAGTTGCTTGAAGGTATTGTAGGTTCCGGAGGTCGTATTGATGGCGACCGACGTGATGTACGTGCCGGCATCGGCCTGAATGCCGAACGGCTCGCTTCCCGTCGGGCTGGCAATCGTGACATCCTGGGTCGTGCCATCGCTCAGGATGAAGTGCAGCATGATGGCGTCGGTCGCGCCGAGAAGGCTGAAGTCCGCCTGCGTGAAGCCCCATCCGCCAAGGAGGGTGAAGGTGAGCTGACCGAAGCCGGTGCCATCGGTGGTGCTGATGGTCGCCGCGCCGTTCGACAGGTCCATGTGATCCGTCGTCGAGGTGAAGTCGATGGTGATTGCCCCGACATTGCCTACACCAAGCGTGGTGTTGCTTGCAGAGACGAGGTTGACGTTGGCCAAACCGTTGAAGCAATTGCCGCTGCAGGTCGAATTCAACACCGTCGCTGCCTGAGCGGGCATGCCGGCAAATCCGATCGCTGCCGTGGCGAGTGCTGCTAGAAGTACGCGTCGCATAACTATTCCCCTTCGTTGCCCCTGGGCGGATAACCGGCACCTCGACTGAGGCGTGGCCACCCCTCAATGTCGTGTTAACGACTCTAAGCCAACTGAGAATAAACGAATTTTTAACCATTTGCAACTCGCGTCGGACTTCGGCCGCTGCAGGGGCCCCGATCCGGTACCAAGCTTGAGGGCAGCAAATGAAGAAGGGGCCCGGCTTTCGCCAGGCCCCAAGAGCAACTCACGTTGATCGAACGCTTACGCGATCTGCATCAAGGTCGGCTTGCCGCTGCGACGACCGCGGCGAAGGACGAGGCCCATCCCGCCGAAGCCAAGCAACATCAAAGCCCAGCTCGCCGGCTCAGGAACCGGGTGAAGGGTGTCCGGAACGCTGCCGAGCGTGACCGAGTTCTGCTTGAACTCCTTGATCGGGCTGGTCGAGGTGATCACGATCTGCGTGAACGTACCGCCCTGCAGGATATAGTCGACATTCTGGTTAGCCATCTGGAACAGCCCGGTGATCGGGTCGGCGTAGCCAGAGCCGCCCGGAGGGCTGGCCAGCGTGTAAGCAACGGTAATGTATCCGTCATTCACCAGCTGGATGCTGAACATATACTGGTTGAAGTCGGACGACGTGATGTCGATCAGGATCGAATAAAGCTGATTCGTCGCATTGTTCGGCGAACTGGTGATCGAGGCGAATCCCGCACCGTCGGTGATGTGAATAGCCTCGGGCGTGCTTTGGTCCGACCTGTAGCCGACGAAGGTCACGTCGGCGCTGCCGCCGTTGAGCAGCGTCGAGCCATAGACCGTCTGCTGATCATTTTGGATGTTGGTCGTGCTGGCCTTGATCTTGGTCGTGAGATCCGGACCGTTGTAGGTGCTCAGAGTGATGGCCGCGAACGCCGGGGTCGAAAGCCCGATCGTCGCCGCTGCGGCTGCTGCCATTAATACGCGTCGCATAACAATGTCCCTTCCGTTGCCCCTGAAGGGGTTCGCCGGCACTCGTTTTGGAAGTGTAGGCGGAGGCCCCTGCTCGCGGCCGCCTGTTAGCGACTTTGAAGCCATTTCGGATTAAATGGTTTCTTAACGATTTGCAATGCGTGTGGCGGGTCTCGGGAGCGGCGCGAGTACGTAGAAAACTGCCTAGGTGGAAATACGTAGTATAATTACCCATTCGTTAGTGAAAAAGTGTTGGAATCCAGCCGTTTTCTGAACAGCCCAATCGACCAAAAAAGGCCCTCCATGAAGGGTTCATTCCACGCCCGAAATGGACCGAATCGTTAGATTTAGGTGGCCTCTGTCCGGAATTGGGACAAAGCATTCAAGTTCCTGTAAGTCCGTGATAACCAAAGCTATTGGCAGCACAGGAGCAAAAGAGCCCTTAAAACGGAGTGCATGGTGAATTTTCCGCGGCAACAGGAAGATTTCGTCACCTTGTCCGAACGGGAACGCGAGGTGCTGCAATGCATTGCTCGCGGCCTCTCTTCGAAGCAATGCGCCCAGCAGCTGGGCATCGCTCCTCGAACCGTTGAGCGGCACGTCGAAAACCTCCGCAACAAGCTCAACGCAAAGAACAAGCCGCACCTCGTCGCGAAGGCGCTCGCCGGCGGCCACCTCTAAATCCGCCGCTCTCAATTCCCGCTGGCTTTGCTATGTCGGCTGCCGAACAGCCTGACGGAGCGAGAGTGCGCCTAGCCTATTTGTGCAACCTCTATCCGGCCGTCAGCCATTCTTTCGTGAGGCGCGAGATCGAAGCTGTCGAGCGCGCCGGTCACGAGGTCCATCGATTCTCGATTCGCCGACCGCGATCCGATCTGAAGGATCCGGCCGACCAGCGCGAAGCGGGCATCACGGAAGTCGTGCTCGGACAAGGGATCGGCCTTCTGCTTGCCGTCGTGGCGCTGCTTGTCTCACGACCGATCGCCACGTTTCGCGCACTTGATACCGCACGGCGGCTGAGCGGCCCCGGGCTGCGGCAGAAGGTTCGGCACATAGCCTATTGGATCGAGGCGGCCTGGCTGGTGCGCCGGCTTACAAATCTCGGCGTCGAGCATCTCCACGCCCATTTCGGCACCAATCCTGCCGCCGTGGCGGCAATCGTCACCGCCTGGAACGGGCCTTCCTTCAGCTTCACCGCGCACGGCCCCGATGAGTTCGATGCACCAGCCGCGCTCTCGCTTGGAGCCAAGATCGAGGCGGCCAGCTTTGTCGCGGCCATCAGTAGCTACGGCCGGAGCCAGTTGATGCGCTGGAGCGCGCCCGATCACTGGCCGCGGATCGAAGTCGTCCGCTGCGGGCTGGGGCGGGACTTTCTCGACGTAGAAGCGGCGCCGATCGATTCGGCCTCGACCGAGCTGCTGTGCATCGCTCGCCTGTCAGCACAGAAGGGGCTGCCGCTGCTCGTCACAGCGTGCGACCTTCTTCGCAACCGCGGCGACCGGTTCACGTTGACGATTGTTGGCGACGGCGAGCTACGAGGCATGTTGGCGGAAGAGATCGAACGGCGCAGCCTCGGTGAAATTGTCACGCTTGCGGGCGTGGGCAGCGCGGCCGAGATTCGCGAGCACCTCAATCGCTGCCGCGCATTCGTATTGCCGAGCTTTGCCGAAGGCCTGCCGGTGGTCATCATGGAGGCCTTTGCGCTTGATCGGCCCGTCATATGCACGGCGGTGGCTGGCATCCCCGAGCTCGTCGACGACAGCTGCGGATGGCTGATCCCCGCTGGCTCGGTGGAAGCCCTGGCCGACGCAATGTCGGCGGCCCTTCACACCACGGTCGGGGAGCTCGCGGCCAAGGCTGCGGTCGGCCGCGAACGAACCAAGCGAATGCACGACGCCGACCGCAACGCCGCCACCCTTCTCGCAGCGATCGAAGCTAGCTCGCGGTCCGATACTCGATGATATGAAATCGGCCGCGCGCGCGGTTTACGCAGTAACGCAAGATGCCCAGTGCCTGCGCGAACTTGCCATAGACGATGAAGCGCGCCGCGAGCCGAGCATCGGATCGTGAAAGGCCGCTGCTTGAGTAGTGTCGGTAGACTCGCCACCCCAGCAGTCCGTAGCCGCCGAGGAAAAGCAAGGACCATCCGCGCGTCGGTATGAGCGTGAGAAGCACGGCGAGCGGCAGCCCCAGTCCCCAGAACAAAGCGCTGAGGAGTTCGCGGCGCCCGTCACGGAACCGCGTTCGGCCATGCCGTGCATAGCGATGCGCCAGCGCGTGGCCGCTTCGCACCGCCCTCGTCCACCATTGGCCGAAGCGGAGGATCTGCGCATCATGGCTGGCCATGGGCTCGTCGATCTTCATGATCGTATGGCCTGCGAGCATCAGGCGAAGGCCGAGATCGGGCTCTTCCCCGGCAATCGCCTGTTCGTTGAAACCATCGACGCCGCGAAACGCCGTAACCCGGATCATCATGATGCCGCCGAGCCCGTTCATGTTTTCGATCAGCCCGGCCGGCGATCGCCATTCGATCGCGCATAGGCGGTTGTAGACCGATGCTTCGGGGTGCCGCTCGGACAAATGACCGACGACGACCGCGCATTCGGGCTTCTGCTTGAAGACCTCGAGCGCCCTCGCCGGGAAAAGCGGGTCGAGCTCACAATCGCCATCGAGGAACATGATGAATTCCGTGCCCGGCCAGCGGCGGAGCACCTCCCCCACGCCTTCGTTCCGCCCGCGCGCGGCGGAGAATGGACGGGTGGAATCCAATTCGACGGTTGCGACGCCCAGCCCCCGGGCAACTCCCGCGCTGCCGTCGCTTGACCCGGAATCGACATAGACGGTCGGAAGTCCAGCGGTGGCGACCGACGTCAGCGAAGGCGCGAGCAAGTCGCCCTCGTTGCGTCCGATGACCACAGCCGCGATCCGGTCGACCGTCATCGCCATCCCTGAGCCATCCATGCGGGCGCTTTGGTCGGCTCGCTGTCGATAGACGGAACTGAAGCCAAGAGGTCGCTTCTCCTGGGAAACGCCTTGGCGAGATGGTCTCGGACCTGATGGTCTACCGGATTGCCGATCGGAACGCCGACCAGGCGCCTGAATCGCCAGATCGCATGTCCGGCCAGCCAGGCGGCATAGGCTGCGACGGCTCCTGCCCGCCCCCTCGTCAGCGCGAAGAACCGGCTTCGCGAGCGGAAGAGATAGGCCGGCAGTCTCGGCTCGAGATGCGCGCCGGTCGGCCCTGGTGCGATGCCCGTCGAACTCCCACCGGCGTGAGTGACGCGGCTGCGCGGCTCAGTGGCGATGGCCCAGCCCACGTTGCGCAACCGCCACATCAATTCCACTTCCTCATTGTAAAGGAAGAAGCCTTCATCGAAGAGGCCGACTTCGCGAAGCGCGTCAACTCGCAAGAGGACGCTTCCGCCCGTCACCCAGTCGACCTCGGCGGCTTCGGACGGTTGCACAGAGATAGGCGGTATCTTCAGCAGGCGCTCGAGCGCCCTGGTGCCTGCCCCTCGCGCAAGTTCGCCTCGGATGGACGGAAAGTTGAACGCGCTTCCAGCCAACGCCCCGTCCTGATTCACGAGTTGGCTCCCCACTGCTGCGACGCGCGGGTGCCCATCCAGATAATTGACGAGGTGCTTAATGGCGCCTGGCTCGATCTCGGCATCCGGATTGAGCAGGTGAATGTATCGCGGCTGCGGACTGTCGCGCATCAAACGCAGAATCGCCTGATTGTTGGCCCAGCCGAAGCCGCCGTTGATCGGCAGCGGCAAGAATTGGATCCAGGGGGCATAGCGCCGACCGGCCAGCACTTTTGCCAGATGCTCGGCCGAGCCGTCTGCCGACCCGCCATCGACCACTATCATCCGCAGCGTCGGCAGACGCCTCCGCTCCTTCGCGACGGCGGCGACGCATCGCTCGGTTAGCTCCGGCGTGCGGTAATTGACCGTGATCACCGCGACATTGCTGTCGCTGGACGCCGCTGCTCGGGCATTCGATCGCGTAGCTGGTGACATGGCCGACGCTAACGGTTGTGGCGGCTGCTCGCCTCGCAAGCAACCGAGAGTCGGTCAGTTGTCTTTAGGCGGCACGCAGCTTGTCGAGCGCCCCGCGCAGGCTCGTGTCGCGCGGCTCTCCGCGTGCCGAAATCTCCTCGATCGCGACGATCTTCCGCTCCGCGCCTTCGCGGCCCAGCTGCACGATGATATCAATGACCGAACGCGCATATTCGATTGTCTCGCTGCGCGACAGGCCAAGGCCCGATTGCATGACCATCAAGGCGAGTTGCTCGAGCGCCCCGCTGGTCGAATTGGCGTGGATCGTGCTGAACGACCCGGGATGCCCCGTGTTGACGGCGCGTAGGAAGCTGACCGCCTCCTTGCCGCGAAGCTCGCCGAGGAGGATTCGGTCCGGCCTCAAGCGCAGCGCGGCCTGAAGCAGGTCGTCGGTATTGATCAGGGCCTCGCCGAGTTCGCCCTTTACGGCGATCAGGCCGAGATCGTTCGGGCCATGGAGCTGTACTTCCGCCGTGTCCTCCACGACGATGACCCGTTCCTCGGCCGGCACTTCACGCAGCAGCGCGTTGAGGAACGTCGTCTTGCCAGTGGAAGTGCCGCCGCTGATCAGGATCGTCTTTCGCTCACCGACCGCATCGCGAAGGAAACCGATGGGGTCGGCTTGCGGCGAGCGAGGAGCGCTCTCGCGCGGAGGCTTCAAGGGTCCGCTGCCATAGGCCTCAAGCGGCAGGTCCAGCAGGCAATGCCGGCGGATGGCCAGCGCCCAGTGGGCTCGGGTGGCGGTCGGAGCCACGAATTGCACGCGTGCACCGTTGGGCAGCATGGCGGCAAGCAAAGGCCGCTCGCGGCTGATCCCCTGGTGGCTGATCCGGGCAACCTGCTCGGCGAGCCGCTGCAGCAACGCGTCGTCGACCGCGGGGGCGTCATGACGGCTCATCTGCCCGCGCTGCTCGATCCACACTTCACCCGGGCGGTTGACGAGCAGCTCGGTGACGTCTGCCTCGGCGAGCCAGCCGCGGAACGGCTCGAGATAGGCGTCGAGGAATGGATCGATGCCGTCGGTCGCGGGAAGCTGTTCCGCTTCGCTCACCCGTTGGCTCCGTCGGTGCCGAAAATCAGGTCGCGCGCGGTGAAGACGCGGATCGGTTCGCCCTGTCGGACCTTTATCGTCGGGCCCCTGCTTCCGTCGTGCTGGGCGGCGACGGCGGCGGCACTTTGGCCAGCGCCACCGACGACGACAGTCGACGCACCGCCGCTCACCAGCGACCCCGCGCCGCCGAGGATCGAGAGCAGGATGGCCGAGCCGAAGCGCGAGAAGAAGTGGCTGTTGACCTGGCCGCCGATGCCGGCCTGCCCCGAGAAATCGGCGGCGGGCGAGGCGAGCGCGATCGACACGCCGTCGGGCCGCACCAGCCGCGTCCACATCAGATAGGCACGGCGCTGCCCGGCCTGGGTGGCGCCCTTATATTCGCCGATGAGGCGCGAGGACCGTGGGATGAGAACGCGGCTGCCGTCGAACGACTTGACGTCCTGGCTGACCACGGCCCGGACATAGCCCGGCACGTCGGTATCAATCGCGGTCTCGAGCACGGCCGGGATCAATGTGCCCTGGATAACCGTGTTCGCCGGCTCGGCGAGCTTGGTCGAGCGGACTGATGAACCGTCGGTGACGAGCACCTTCCCGGGAGTCGCACCGCCAAGCAGGGTTGGCGCGCCATCCGCGTCACGCGGCGAGTTCGGGCCGGCGGTGACCGCGGGCGAGCTGCCGTCATAGACGAGGACCGGCGATGACGCCTGCGGCGCCATCCCCGGCATCGGCGCCGCGCCGGGCATTGGAGCCATTCCGGGAGCCGCGCCGGTCTGCGGATTGGTGGCCGGCAACGAAGGCGGCAGAGCCATCGGCCTGCCAGGCACGGTGGTCGCCATGGGCAAGCCGGCTTGGGGCTGGACCGCAGTAGCCGGGACGGCAGCGGAGCCGGTCGCCGAATGGCGGCTTGCGTTCAGCGAGATGAAGGTCGCGCAGCCGAGCACCAAGGCAATTGCGCCGCCGGCCGCGAGCCCGAGATTATCACGGCGCGTCTTACGGGTGGCGACAATCGGAAAGGCGTTCTGGCTGGCGAGGACCAGCGCATTCTCGCTGAGCTCCAGACGCGGGTCCGTGGCCGGCACGGCAACCGGCAGCGACTGCCGCTGCGGCTCTTCCCAAGGACCGCGGACGGTATTGCCGGTGGCTTCGATGGTCGCGCGATTGGTCATTATCGGCCGTCCGTCAGTTTATCGGTGTAGAGCGCCGTCACGTTGGCAACCTTGACGATGCCGCCCTGCGGAGCCGGCTGCGAAGTTGTGGGCTGGGCCACAACCTGGCTTGTCGGGGTCGCCGCCATGCGCTGCGCGATCTGGCTCGAAGGCACGGTGGCCGGCGCCGTCTGCGGTTGAACCACCCGCCGCGTCGTCCACAGCACGGCCATGCGATTGCCATAGCGAAGCACCATGTTCTGCGGCACGGGACTGACGACGATATAGTCGCCGCTCATCTTGTAGCTCAGCGGCCCTTCCTTGCGGTCCTCGGAGATGGTCAGGATCGCCGGCAGCGGAGTCTCGTGATTCCAGGCAAGGAACACGGACGCTCCGTCATCGAAAATGCGCGATGGGACGAGCTTGCGCTCGCCCTTGCTTTGCCAGTCGAAGTGAAGCTTGTCGGCAGTCATCGTGGCGGCCGGCTGGGCCTGTTCGAGGGCGGCCGCCTGCACGGGCTCGGCCGGCTTTGCGACCTGCTCGACCGGCTTTTCATTCGGGTAGCTGAACTTCAGCGCGTAGACGGGGGTCGTCCACTTATCGCCGGCGACGAGGTCGAACATGTAGGTCCGCCGGTCGGTGACCACCGTCATGTTGGTTCGGCTATGTGCGCCGAGCGGCTTCACGAACAAAAGGCTCGCGCGCCGGTTCGGCGTAATCTGCCAAGCGGAGCTGTCGCCCACGGCGACATTCTCGATCCGCTCGTCGGGAGCGAACTCGATCGTCGACTGGATTCCCGCCTTGCCCATGATCTGGACGATCTTGTCGGGATCATAGGCCTGCGAACGAATCCGCGTGTCCGCGGCAGCGCTCACCGACGTGCAGACCAGAACCGCAAACGCGGCAAAACTAACCTTGCGGATCATCACAGCATTTCTCGTGATTGAGTAGAGGCGACACCGGCGACCCGGTGATGGAGGTAACGAAGCTGGCTCCGCACGTCATTCGGTCCGCCGAGCGCGAGCTGCGTCGCGGGCGCGGCGAGAGGAGTCATCATGCGGCTGGTCGTCATCAGCCGATGGGTCGAGCTGGTCGTCTCAAGGCTCGCGACAGTGCTGCGAACGCGATCCGAGCCTGATCCCGCCGCCACGGCTGGAGCGTGTTCCAAACGACGCTCCTGGAACGCGGGCACGCTTGCGCCGGCGTGCGCCTGGCCATTGGCCTGCGCACGGCTCATCCGCCAGCCCTTCGTCAGTGACGAGGCGGTCTTGAACACGACGAGCATCAGCGCGACGTAGATGATCGCGGCAACGAGGATCGAAACCGCGCTCTTCAGCTCGATCTGCGCCCCACCTTCGCCGAGACCTGCAACCATCGGCGCAATCGCGACCAAGGCCCCGCTGCCCATGACCACCGTCAGCAGCGGCACGAGCGCGAAGGTCGCGACGCTCTTCACCCAGCCTTCGAACAGGCCACGCGTTCCCTCGAACAGCGCCAGGACGATGAACACCGGGCCGAGGATCAGCAGGGCAGCAAGCGCCAGCCGGCAGACGACGAGCACGCCAACCGTGCCGAGCAGCAGGATGAGCCCGGCGATCGACAGTATATTGGCCGGCGACGCCATGCTGGGCGCGGCCGCCGCAGCCATCACCGGTGCGTCGGAGGCCACCCGCGCGGGGGCCTGGGCCGGCAGGCTCGCGGCATTGGTGATCGCCGCAAACACCGAGTCGAGCTGCTGCGCGAAGATCGTGGTCGCCGATCCACGGGTGCCGACCAGAACGCTCGCAATCTCGTCCGGCGCGCCGGTGGCGAGGTTCCACACCACCGACTGGTAGGCGATCCACGAGGTCGCGAAGGTCAGGACGAGCCCGAGCGTCATCATCCGCGGCGTCAGGACCGACACCTTGAGCGCCGAGCGCCCGGTCAACAGGTTGAACGCCAGCAGCGCCACATAGAGCGTCAGGATGATCGTCAGCGCCGTCTGGAAGCTGCCGTGGGCGCCGAACAGCCGGCCGAACGACACGGCCGTCGCATCGCTGGCGAGGCAGTCGACCTTGCCCAATGCGTCGGCGACACCCGCCGGGCCGTCGGCCCCGAAGGCTGCGCATTGGCTCATTCGGCCGCTTCCAGCCAATAGTCGTCACCGCTGCTCGGCGGAGAACCGGGCCACGGAGCGCGGGTCAGCAGCGGGTACCACGCAGCCGGATCGTCACCGACGGTGGCGCGCAGTTCGTCGAGCTTGCGGACGCTGGACTCGCGACCGGACAGGACAGTCAGCAGGTCGGGCATCGCCCCGAGGTCGAGGCGAACCACCACCGAGCGGTTGGCCTGCCGGACCAGGAAGCAATGGCTGTGTGCGGGGAGTGAGCGAATGAAATCTAGCTCCTGCCCGCTGAGGCCGAAGCCCTGGCAATAATGCTCCTCGCGCGCCTTGGTATTCGGCATGAAGATCGCGGTCGCGGTTTGCTCGACGATCGCCGAGGCGATCGAGCTGTCGAGCGCATCGGCCGCGGACTGGGTGGCGAAGCCGATCATCGCGTTGCGCTTCCTCAGCGTCTTCATCCAGTTGCGGATGCGCGCCGCGAACATCGGATCGTCGAGCGCTTTCCAGGCCTCGTCGATCAGGATCATCGTCGGGTTGCCGTCGAGCCGGTCGTCAATCCGGTGGAACAGGTAGAGCAGCACGGGGGTGCGGAGGCGGCGGTCCTCGAGCAGCTCGGTCATGTCGAAGCCGATGACCCGATTGTCGAAGTCGAGCTGGTCGTCGCGATTGTCGAACAGCCAGGCATGCTCGCCGTCGAAGATCCACGGATCGAGCCGCGATGGGAGGTCGCCGGCCTGCGGCCGCCGGCCACCGCCGAGCAGGTCACGCATGAAGCGCAGCCGGCGCAGCTCCGGGCCGTGCGCGAAAATCTCGTCGATCGCCTTGGCGATCGCCGTCTCTTCCTCGGCGCCCTGAGCCGTGAGCAGATTGGCGAGCCACTCGCGCAGGAAAGCGCGGTTGACCGCCGAATCCGGCAGCGCGAGCGGGTTGAAGCCGGTCGACGCGCCGCGCGCGATCCGCTCGTAACGGCCACCCAGCGAGCGCAGGAAGATCTCCGAGCTGCGGTCCTTGTCGAACAGGATGGTGCGGGGCGCGAACTTCTGCGCCTGCGCGGCGAGGAAGTTCAGCACCACGGTCTTGCCCGAACCCGACGGGCCGATGATCGTGAAATTGCCGAGGTCGCCCTCGTGGAAGTTGAAGAAGAACGGCGTCGCGCTCGTGGTCTCGAGCACGGTGACCGCCTCGCCCCAATGGTTGCCGGTCGCCCGGCCCATCGGGAAGCCGTGAAGCGAGATGAACCCGGCCGCGTTCGAGCTGGAGATCAGGGCCCGGCGAACGACATATTGCTCGTTGCCCGGGAACTGGCCCCAGAAGGCCGGCTCCAGGTTCACATCCTCCCGGACCGCGACCGCACCGATGTCTGCCAACGCGGCGGCTGCATCGGCCGTGGCGCTCTCGAGCAGCTCGGGCGAGCCGGAGCGGACCAGCAGGCTCAAATGATGGTCGCCGAAGCTCAGCTGACCGGCACCGACCGCGTCGCGCGCCGCAAGCATTTCCGCGCGCTCGGTCGCGGCGCCCTCGTCGGCGCTCTTCAGCCGCCGAAGCGAAAGGTCGATCCGCTCGCGCGCGGTCTGGCGCTCGATCGGCGCGAAGCTCTCCGTGACGACCAGCTCGTGCGGCACGCGCAGAAGCGAGTCCAGGAGCCCGGCGCGGCTCGCGTCCGGATATTCCTTGATGCCGAGGATGCTGGCGAAGCTGCGCTGCGAGGGACCGCGAACTTCGAGCGCATCGAGGCCGAAGCTGACGCGCGAATAAGGCAGGTGCTGGCCGAGGTCCTGCTCGGGGCGAGGCAGAAGCACCGGCCGGGTCTCGCCGTTGTAGATGGCGGAGAGCAGCTCCAGCGGTTCCGAATAGACACCGGATTCGGTCTCATAAGTGCCGAGGATGCGGACGCCATAGGACTGGAGTGCGGCGGTCAGCGCGGCGGTCGCCGAGTCGAGCTCGAGCGCTTCGGCGCTGGTCAGGGCGCCTTCGGGCCTGGCACCGAGCTTGCCGAGGCGCTCCGGAAG
>Ga0207647_10000651_pt1 | contig 27162 bp, 23 predicted proteins | sample KBSCornC2_FD_184295 | JGI IMG/M metagenome (GOLD analysis project Ga0207647, IMG submission 184295) | Corn rhizosphere microbial communities from Kellogg Biological Station, Michigan, USA - C2 (SPAdes) (version 2) | ecosystem: Host-associated > Plants > Roots > Rhizosphere ... | reverse complement strand
TCGTCAGGAACGCGAGCAGCGCCCGACCCGCGAACGGCGTACGCACGGCCAGCCGCAGCTCGAGGGTCCCGCCGCTGCCGCTGCGGCGCCCGCCACGGAGCCGGGTGGGGGTCGAGGCGTAGACCTCGCGCACGGTGTCGTTGAACTGGCGGACGCTGCTGAACCCGGCCGCGAACGCGACGTCGGCCGCGCCCAGGTCGGTGGTCTCGAGCAGCACCCGGGCCGTCTGGGCGCGCTTGGCGCGGGCCAGCGCCAACGGGCCGGCGCCCAGCTGGTGGGTGAGGATCCGGCTCAGGTGACGGGTCGTGTAGCCGACGCGTCGGGCCAGCCCGTCGACGCCCTCACGGTCGACGACGCCGTCGCCGATCAGCCGCATCGCGCGTCCGGCGACGTCGGCGGCGACGTCCCAGTCGGGGCTGCCGGGCGTCGCGTCCGGCAGGCATCGCTTGCACGCGCGGTAGCCGGCGGTCTGTGCCGACGCCGCGGTCGGGTGGAAGGTGACGTTGTGGAACGCGGGAGTGCGCGCCGGGCAGGACGGGCGGCAGTAGATGCCGGTCGTGCGGACCGCGGTGTAGAAGACGCCGTCGAACCGCCGGTCGCGGCTCTTCACCGCGCGGTAGCAGGACTCGGCGTCCAGGTGCATCGGCGTCGGGTTCATGCCCCCATCATGAACCACGGCACCGACACACTCTGGCGGGAATCGGACACCGCCACGGATCACCGACCGGAGGGCTACACGGGACCGCACTCGTAGGCGTGGACCACGGCCTGGGCCCGGTCCCGCGCGCCGAACGATCGACGCCCGCTCGACCGATGGCCGGGTCGTGAGCTAACCGCGGATCTTGTCGACGAGCCACCACGCGCCGGGCAGCAGACCGGCCGCGAGCAGGATCTTGATCGCGTCGCCGACCAGGAAGTCCTTGATGCCGTAGTCCCATGCGCCCTGGGCGCCGACGCCGAGCGCGTGGGCCAGCCAGGTGGCGCCGATCGCATAGATGACGACGTTGCCGAGGACCATCGTCGGCAGCGACCGCCACGGCTTGCGGTCCCAGCCGCGGTCGGCCATCCAGCCGACGAACGCGGCGGCGACCAGCATGCCGACCAGATAGCCGCCGGTGGCCGAGGAGAGCTTGAGGATGTCCCAGCCGGAGGCGTGCTGGGCGAACACGCCGTACCCCAGGCCTCCGACCAGGAGGTACGCCGAGAAGGTCGCCAAGGCGCGGGTGGCGCCGTACGCCCCGCCCACGAGGAGCGCCCCGAAGGTCTGCCCGGTGATCGGCACCGGCGTGTGTGGCAGCGGGATCGACACCTGGGCCACGGCGGCCAGGAGCGCCACCCCGAGCGCGACCAGGACGGCGTCGGCGACCGCGGCGGCGACGCGGTTGCTCGGGCGGACCAGCGTGGGGACGATCGCGGTGGAGGACATGAGCCGGATCCTAGTGAACGGCCGTGCCGGTTGCCGCGGGGGTGGCCGGAGGAACGTCGACGCTGTCGTGAGCGACCGGGTCGGCTGCTCGGACGCGTGCCTCGCCCTGGCTCCGGTAGGGGGCCTCAGCCGAGGACCCGGCGGACCTCCCGGGAGATCTCGACGTCCTCCGCGGCCGAGACCACGACGGTGCGGACCGCCGCTCCGTCGGCCGAGATGTCGGCATCTTCGGTGGCATGGTTGGCCGACGGGTCGAGGACGACGCCCAAGTGCGCCAACCGAGTGGCGACTGCCGATCGCAGGCCGAGGTCGTGCTCACCGACACCGCCGGTGAAGACCAGCAGGTCGAGACCGCCCGCGCTCGCCGCCATCGCGCCGATCCCCCTCACCAGACGGTGGAGGTAGACGTCGAGTGCCAGGGTGGCGTCGGCGTCCCCCGCCTCGTGCGCGGCGAGAACGTCGCGGCGGTCCCCCGAGGTTCCGGACAGTCCCTTGAGACCCGACTGGTGCTCGAGGATCTGGCCGAGGGTCGTCGCGTCGACCCCGGTGTGCTCGAGCAGCCAGAGCAGGAGCCCCGGGTCGACCGAGCCGCCGCGGGTCTGCATGACCAGACCGGCGAGCGGCGTGAATCCCATCGTGGTGTCGATCGATCGGCCGTTGCGTACTGCGCAGAGTGAGGCGCCCGCACCCAGGTGGCAGGAGACGACCCGGAGGTCCGCCAGGCTCCCACCCACGATGTCGGCGGCGCGTCGTACGGCGTACGCGTGCGACAGGCCGTGGAACCCGTAGCGCCGCAGGTCGTAGGTGCGGTTCCACTCGCGCGGCAAGGCGTACGTCGCCGCCTCGTCCGGGATCGTGGCATGGAAGGACGTGTCGAACGCCGCCACGGCCGGAACGTCCGGCAGCAGCCTCTGCACAGCCCTGACCGCAGCGACCGACCTGGGATTGTGCAGCGGAGCGAGACCGGCGATCGAGTCGAGATAGGCAACGACCTCGTCGTCCATGCGCACGGACTCCCGGCACCGGGGGCCTCCGTGGACCACCCGGTGGCCTACCGCGTCCAGGCGCGAGCCTGTGGGCACGAAGTCCCGGAGCGGCCCGAGATCGCCCGTCCCCTCCCAGCGCTCGACGGTCGCGCGGTCGATGAGCGCGTCGTCCTCGAGGACGCTGAGCTTGAGACTGCTGGAGCCGGCGTTGACGACCAGGATCCGCACGAGCTCAGGCCTCGGGCGTGTTGCGCGCGGGTGCGGTCGTGTGGCGCTGCGGCCCACCGCCCGTGCCCCACTGCCACTCGCGCACCTCGGGCAGGTCCTCGCCCTGGGCCCGCACGTAGTGGGTGTGCCGGATCAGCTGATCCCGCAGCCATTCGCGGGCCTCCCCGGCGCGGTCACGAAGACCCGGCACGCGGTCGATCACGTCGAGCGCCAGGTCGAAGCGGTCGAGCTGGTTGAGCACCGTCATGTCGAACGGCGTGGTGGTGGTGCCTTCCTCGCGGTAGGCGCGCACGTGGAAGTTCGCGTGGTTGGCACGGCGGTAGGTGAGGCGGTGGATCAGCCAGGGGTAGCCGTGGTAGGCGAAGATCACCGGCTTGTCCCGCGTGAAGAGGGCATCGAAGTCGGCGTCCGGCAGCCCGTGGGGGTGCTCGCGGTGGTCCTGGAGCCGCATCAGGTCGACCACGTTGACGAAGCGGATCCGGAGGTCGGGGAAGAAGTCGCGAAGCAGATCGACCGCGGCCAGAGCCTCCATGGTGGGCACGTCGCCGGCGCTCCCCATCACCACGTCAGGCTCTTGGTCGATGTCGCTGCTCGCCCACTCCCAGATGCCGATGCCCTTGGTGCAGTGGATGACGGCGTCCTCCATGTCGAGGTACTGCAGCGCCGGCTGCTTGCCCGCCACGATCACGTTGACGTACTGCTTGCTGCGCAGGCAGTGGTCGGCGACCGAGAGCAGCGTGTTCGCGTCCGGCGGGAGATAGACCCGGATGACCCCCGCCTTCTTGTTGACGACGTGGTCGATGAAGCCGGGATCCTGGTGCGAGAACCCGTTGTGGTCCTGCCGCCACACGTGGGAGGTGAGCAGGTAGTTCAGGGACGCGATCGGCCGGCGCCACGCGATCCGGTTGCTGCTCTCCATCCACTTCGCGTGCTGGTTGAACATCGAGTCGACGATGTGCACGAACGCCTCGTAGCAGGAGAAGAACCCGTGCCGTCCGGTCAGGAGGTAGCCCTCCAGCCAGCCCTGGCACGTGTGCTCGGAGAGGATCTCCATGACGCGTCCGTCAGGAGCCAGGTGGTCGTCGTAGTCGTACCTCTCGGCGTTCCAGGCGCGGTTCGTGACCTGGAGGATGTCCTGCAGCCGGTTGGAGTTGTTCTCGTCCGGGGAGAACACCCGGAACCGGTCGGCGTTGCCGGCCATCACGTCACGCAGGAAGGTCCCGAGCACCCGGGTGGCCTCGACCGAGCCGGTCCCCGGTTCGGTGACCGGCACGGCGTACTCCCGGAAGTCGGGAAGACGCAGGTCGCGCAGGAGGAGACCGCCGTTCGCGTGTGGGTTGGCGCTCATCCGCCGCGAGCCGACCGGATGCAGGTCGGCGATGCTCGCCATCGGAGCCCCGGAGGCGTCGAACAGCTCCTCCGGTCGGTAGCTGCGCAACCACTCCTCGAGGATGAGGCGATGACTGTCGTTCTGGCGGGCGTCCGCGAAGGGCACTTGGTGGGAGTGCCAGTAACCCTCGATCCGCTGCCCGTCGACTTCCTTCGGGCCGGTCCAGCCCTTGGGGCTGCGCAGCACGATCATCGGCCATGAGGGCCGCTCGCGCAGCTCGCCCGAGCGGGCGCGCCGCTGGATGTCCTGGATCTCGTCGAGAGCGTGGTCCAGCGTGGCTGCGAAGGCCTGGTGCATGGACTCCGGTTCGTCCCCGGTGACGAAGTGCGGCGTGTGACCGTAGCCGCGCAGCAGCAGATCGAGCTCCTCCTCGGGGATCCGGGCGAGCACGGTCGGGTTGGCGATCTTGTACCCGTTGAGGTGCAGGATCGGGAGCACGGCGCCGTCCCGCGCAGGATCGACGAACTTCGTGCTGTGCCAGCTGGTCGCGAGCGGCCCGGTCTCTGCCTCCCCGTCTCCGACGATCGCGGCGACGACCAGGTCGGGGTTGTCGAAGGCCGCACCGTAGGCGTGGGACAGGGAGTACCCCAGCTCACCACCTTCGTGGATCGAGCCGGGTGTCTCCGGCGCGACGTGGCTCGGGATCCCCCCGGGGAACGAGAACTGCTTGAACAGCCGGGCCATCCCCTCCTCGTCGCGGGTGATGTCGGAGTAGGTCTCGCTGTAGCTGCCCTCGAGGTACGACGCCGCCACCAGGCCCGGGCCGCCGTGTCCGGGGCCGATGATGTAGATCATGTCGAGGTCGCGCCGGGTGATCGCGCGATTGAGGTGGGCGTAGACGAAGTTCAGCCCCGGGGTGGTCCCCCAGTGGCCGAGCAGTCGTGGCTTGACGTGTCCCGGCAGCAACGGCTCTCGCAGCAGCGGGTTGGCCATCAGGTAGATCTGCCCCACCGAGAGGTAGTTGGCGGCCCGCCACCACGCGTCGATGTCGTGGAGCTCGTCGGGGCTGAGCGGGGCCGCGGTGCCGAGGTGGGCGTTCGACGTGCTCATGAGGACCCGGGTACCCCTTCTGGTGTCGTTGACGACCGGCAGGTGCCTTCAGATCTACACGACCCTACCGTCCGCCCCACTCCCTGAAGGGCGGACGGTAGGCGCTTCCGGGAGTCACCTCCAGCTGGAAAGGCCCGTGGTCGAAGCGCCCTGCCACCGGCGGTACGGCGTACTCCAGGTGTCCGTCCAGTCCCCTCAGGACGATCGACCACTGGTCCGCCTGGTGCACCGTGAACAGCACGTGCGTCGCGTCCTCCCACGTCGATCCGGCGATGAAGCCCGGAGTCCTCTCGGTGACCCTGACTCTGGGCGAGCAGCCTTCCGGCCGAGGAGTCGATCGCGATCTGGCGTGCGACGCCTGCTGTCGGTCAGTCCTGGTGGTGACCTTGGCCGACGCTCGCCGGGACAGTGGTCATTCCGCCAGGGGGTGGCCCATCGACGGTGCGCAGAGGGTCGTGACGACACGTCGAAGGCCGGCGCTCACGCGCCGGCCTTCTTCGTGTGGACCGCGGAGTCAGACGTGCGCGCCCACCATCTCACTCTCGACGGCCACGGTGTGGCTGGCACGGCGCGAGTGCCAGAAGCCGAACCCGACCAGGACGCCCAGGATCGCAGCGCCGGCGTAGGCAGCGATAGCAGCGATGCCGGCGATGGTGCCGATCGTCGCGAACGCGTATCCGTAGAGCAGCAGTCCGCGCAGCGTGTTGCCCATGAAGAGCGTCTGACGCACGCCACCGAGGTCCTGGCAGGCCTGGGTCGCAGCAGCCTTGGGGTCGCTGGTGCACTGCTGGATGTACTGACCGCTGATCTCGGAGTAGGTCTGCCCCTTCGAGGCCTCGTTCATGTGCACGAGGATGTAGTGGTTGGCATAGGCCTTGGCCTGAGGACCGGTGGTCAGCTGCTGGCCGGCGTACTTCTCGAGAGCCGCGCGGTCAGCGGCCGGCAGCTCGGCGAGGCCGGTCTTGGTGGTCGGCATCGTGATCTGCTGGTTGCCCAGCTGATCGTGCACCTGGCTCCCGACGAACGAGTTGGCCCAGGTCAACAGACCGCCTGCAACGAGCAGGACGGCGACAAGAAGCAGTCCCGCCCACGAGGTCACCTTGTCAAACGTGGCGCGCATGATGTTCACCTTCTCTAGACGGGGTTCCGGACCATCCGGCCCCATGTCGTCAAGATTCGTGCGTTCGAGAGCGACCCGGCAGAGCACGTGGTCATCGACTGCGGTCAACCACGGTCATCGGCCGCAGTGACCGTGGTCCTTCGCGGCCAGTCGTGGCGCCGGCCGCCACGAACGAGCAGCGCCAAGGCCGGAACGCACCAAGCCCAGTCCTCCCCGACGCACATCAGGGGCCATCTGGAGAACGAGGTCCGCAGACGGTCGATCGCGATCCGGTCCGCGCTCGCCACCGTCTCGCAGGCATAGTCGCCCAGGCCGGGCGACAGCCTCCGCGGTGCCGACGGCCACCGCAGCGAAACCACGGCATTCCCGGGCTCGACGCTCGCAGCGAACGCGACGTGCTCCCGTCCTTGGTTCTTCATCGTTCGCCGTCGAGGCGCCGGACCGAAGTGGCGAAGGTCATCCCGGGCCGGTGCCAACGGCCGTTCGAACACGAGCAGCGGGCCCGAAGAATCGAGTCATGACACCCCAGGGCACCGCCACCGGCAGCATCGTCGTCGGAGTCGACGGCTCCCCTTCGAGCGAGCACGCCGTCATGTGGGCAGCGGAAGAGGCGGCCCTGAGCCACCGGGGCCTCTTCCTGGTCCACGCTCGGCAGCGGATCGGGGCGGACGAGCTGGCCTGGCTCTCGACCGCGAGCATTCCGATGCAGCGAATCGACAACCAGCTCCAGGAGGCGGCCGAAGGTGTCGTCGAACGGGCCCGCTCCCTGGCGGCCGACCGGTCCCCCGGTCTGCCGATCGAGACGGTGATCGCCGATATGGACGCGCGGAGCCTGTTGCTCGATGTCGGGGGCACAGCCGACCTGACGGTGGTCGGGACGCGGGGCCGCGGACGTGTGGCGTCGCTCCTCCTCGGGTCGGTGAGTGCCGCCCTGGTCCGTCACAGCCACCGTCCGGTGGCCGTCATACGTGCCCGGGACGAGCGTGGCCACGGCGTCCTGGTCGGCGCGGACGGCTCCGAGGAGTCGGTCGAGCTGGTCGAGCTCGCCTATCGCGAGGCTTCGTTGCGGGGCATGCCACTGACCGTCGTGCACTGCCTGTGGGACGGCCTGATGGCGCAGGCCCGGTGGGCAACTGTCGACGCGACGGACCTCGAGGCGGACGAGGCACGGGCGCGGATCTCCGAGTCCGTGGCAGGCATGGGCGAGAAGTTCCCGGACGTCGCCATGGAGGTCCTGATCACTCGCGGCGCGATCGACGCGTGCCTGGTGGATCTGTCGGCGCGCTACGACCTGTTGCTCATCGGTCGCCCGATCCGTCCCCTGGTCCTGCGCCTCACCATGAGCGGATTGACGATGCCCGTCGTGGAGCATGCCCACTGCCCCGTGCTGGTAGTGCCATGAACGGGCAGCCGTGCGTGACAGGCTCACCGCACGAGACGGTCCTGGTCGCGGTCGACGGGTCGGCCTGGAGTGGCGCTGCCGTGCGATGGGCAGCCGCCGAGGCTGACCGTCGCAACGCCCGGCTCCATGCCGTCCATGTCGTCGAACCGGGGCAGCCGGAGGCGACCCCGCCAGACCACGACGTCCAGCGGAAGCTCGATCTCGCCCGGCAGAGCGTGCCGGGCAGGGTCGGCGACTGGGTGTTCCGGTCGGGGGTCGAGGTGGAGATCGCGGTCAGTGTCGTCACGGGCCACCTCGCGGGTCAGGTCGCACGGGAATCCGCCGACGCCGCGCTCGTCGTCATCGGTGCGCCGGAGTCGCGCCACCACAGCGACCTGCCCGCCGACCTGATGAGCCGGTGCCTCTGCCCGGTCGTGATGGTCGGCCCCCTCGGCGATGTGACCTACCTCCGCGCGCCGGCGCATCCCCCTCCCAGCGGAGCCGGCCACCCCGGGCTGGTGACCTGTCGCGTTGTCGACCGAGCAGGACGTGGACGATGATGGCCTGAGCGGTCGCATGGATCACCCATGCACCCATCGGATTCGACCGCGCTGACAGCGTCATCCACTGAAGCCGGCCGCGAAGGGAGCAACGTCCGCATGAGCGACACATCGTCCGAGGCGTCCAAGATCCGGGTGTTCCTGCTCGACGACCACGAGGTCGTCCGGCAGGGCCTGAAGACCTTCCTGGAGTCCTCCGGGGACATCGAGGTCGTCGGAGAGTCCGGACTCGCAACCGAGGCGACTGCCCGGATTCCGGCCCTCCGGACGCAGGTCGCGATCCTCGACGCCCGGCTGCCCGACGGCTCGGGCATCGACGTCTGCCGCGACGTACGTGCGGTCGACCCGACCATCCGGGGCCTCATCCTCACGTCGTACGACGACGACGAGGCCTTGTTCGCCGCGATCATGGCCGGTGCGTCGGGCTACATCTTGAAGGAGGCCACCGGCCAGGACCTGATCGGAGCCGTCCACCACGTCGCCGCGGGACACTCCATGATCGACCCGTTGATGACCGAGCGCGTGCTCGACCGCGTCCGCAACGGCCCCGAGACCGCTCCCGAGCTCGCGAACCTCACCGAACAGGAGCTCACGCTGCTCGAGCTGGTCGCCGAAGGGCTGACCAACAGGCAGATCGGCGAGCGGATGTTCCTGGCAGAGAAGACGGTCAAGAACTACGTGTCGACGATGTTGCAGAAGCTCGGCCTCGAGCGTCGTACGCAGGCGGCGGTGCTCGCCTCACGACTGTTGTCCGACCGCCCTCGCAGCTGAACCGGTCCGGGCGGCGACCCTCGCGACCGGTCGGGACGCCGAAGGGTCCTTGGCCGGGAGACGAAAGGACTCGAGGCACTCCCGTCGAGCGATGGCCGATCGGAAGATGAGGCACGGGCTCGCGGACGCGCCGAGGCGTGCCCGTGGGCAGATGGTGGGCGCCCGTTCACCGGTGACGATCCGCACCGTTCGGCAGTGAGGTGGTGACGCGATGGCCGCTCCGTCGGCGGTCGTCGCCACCGCCCGCCCCTCAGACGTGGCCGGTGCGGCCGACCGTCCGGTCGCCGACGTCCTCGACGAGCTCGGGACGTCGGCAGCGGGCCTGTCCTGCTCGGAGGCAGCGGCGCGTCTCGCGCGCTACGGACCCAATGCGGTGGTGTCGCACCGGGCCCGGCTCCCGGTCGTGCTCTGGCACCAGCTCCGCTCCCCACTGCTCGCCCTGCTGCTCGCCGCCGCGACCGCGTCGTACTTCGTCGGGCAGCGCGCCGACGCGGTGATCATCGGCCTGATCGTCGCCCTCTCGGTCGGCCTCGGGTTCGGCAACGAGTACCGGGCGGAGCGGGCCGCACAGGCCTTGCACTCGCAGATCCACCACCGTGCGGTCGTCGTACGCGACGGCGAGTGTGTATCGCTCGACGTCACCGAGCTCGTGCCCGGCGACCTCGTCGACCTGCGGCTCGGTGACATCGTGCCGGCCGACGTCCGCCTGGCGTCGACGACAGAGCTGGAGTGCGACGAGTCGGTGCTGACCGGGGAGTCGATGCCCGTGACGAAGGGCACCGACCCGGTCCCCGTCGGGACCTCCCTGGCCGAGCTCTCGTGCTGTGCCCTCATGGGCACCGTCGTCCATGCCGGGTCCGGGCGGGGTGTGGTCGTCGCGACCGGCGCGCGGACCGAGTTCGGCGCCGTGGCTGCCGGCCTCTCGGAGCACCAGCTCGACACGGCGTTCCAGGTGGGTCTGCGCCGGTTCTCGATGCTGCTGGTCTACGTAGCCGGGGTGTTGACCAGCTCGATCTTCGTGATCAACGTGGCCCTGCACAAGCCGGTCTTCGACGCCTTGCTCTTCTCCCTGGCCATCGCGGTCGGGATCACGCCGCAGCTGCTCCCCGCCGTCGTCTCGACCAGCTTGGCCGCCGGCTCGCGACGCATGAGCAAACGCAAGGTGCTGGTCAAGCGCCTGGTCTGCATCGAGGACCTCGGCGACGTCGACACGCTGTTCACCGACAAGACGGGCACCCTGACCGAGGGCCGGATCAGCTACCTCCGAGCGGTTCCCACCGGAGCCACGTCGGAGTCCGACCTGCTCCGCTCGGCGTTGCTGTGCACCGAGACCGCGAGGCTCGACGGTCGCCCGGCCCAGCTGGCCGGCGCCAACGCCCTCGACGCGGCGCTCTGGGACGCGCCCGGTTCCGCCGAGCAGCGCGGCCCCCTCGCGTCGTACACACGGGAGGCGCTGCTGCCCTTCGACCACGAGCGCCGGATGGTCTCGGCACGCGTCCGGAGCGAGTCGGGCGAGCGATGGCTGATCACCAAGGGCGCCCCCGAGACCGTCCTGCAGCGCTGCGTGGAGGTGCCGGCCGCGGCACGGGCGAGCCTGGACTCCGAGTTCGAGGCCGGGAACCGGGTCGTGGCCGTCGCGACCAAGGCCGACGCCGCGAGCGGTCTGAGGGCGAGCGACGAGGCGGGCCTGACCTTGGCCGGGTTCGTGGTGTTCGCAGACCCGCCGAAGCGCGGCGCCGGGGAAGCGCTCGGTCGGCTCGCCGTCCTGGGTGTCGACGTCAAGGTCGTCACAGGTGACAACCCGGCGGTGGCGCTCAAGGTGTGCGGTGACCTGGGGCTGGCCGACGGTGGTGCCCTGACCGGCCGGGACCTCGACGCCCTCGATGACGTGCAGCTGGCCGAGGCCATCGCCGCGACGACCGTCTTCGCCCGGGTGAGCCCGGAGCAGAAGGCGCGCATCGTCCGCCTGCAACGACGAGCCGGAGGGGACGTGGCTTTCCTCGGCGACGGCGTGAACGACGCTCTCGCCCTGCACGCTGCCGACGTGGGCATCTCGGTCGACTCCGCGACCGACGTTGCCAAGGACGCGGCCGACGTCATCCTGCTGGAGAAGGACCTCGGCGTGCTCGCCGACGGCGTCGCAGAAGGACGTCGCATCTTCGCGAACACCATCAAGTACGTCCTGATGGGGACGTCGAGCAACTTCGGCAACATGTTCTCGGCCGCCGGCGCGTCGGTGTTCTTGTCGTTCCTGCCCATGCTGCCGGGGCAGATCCTGCTCAACAACCTGCTCTACGACAGCAGCCAGCTCGCGATCCCCACCGACACGGTCGACGAGGAGCAGCTGCGCCGGCCCTCACACTGGGACATCGGGTTCATCCGGAGGTTCATGATCTTCTTCGGCCCGATCAGCTCACTGTTCGACTTCGCGACCTTCGCGGTGATGCTGCAGGTCTTCCACTCCGGTCCGGCGCAGTTCCGCACGGGATGGTTCGTCGAGTCGCTCGCGACGCAGACCCTGGTGATCTTCGCGATCCGGACCCGGCGTACGCCGTTCTGGCGCAGCCGGCCCAGCCGGGCGATCACCCTGTCCGCGCTGCTGGTCGTGGGTGTCGGCGTGCTCCTGACCATCGCGCCGACCTCGTCCCCCTTGGGCTTCCTGGCGCTGCCCCTGCCCTTCTACGCTGTCCTCGCCGCCATGGTTGCCCTCTATCTGGGGCTGATCGAGATCGGCAAGCGGCTGTTCTACCTGATCCCGCCGGTCACCGCCGATCGCGCGCGGCCGATCGTCTCCGGTCGTCCGCATCGCCGGCTGCGCCGCCGCGCGTCCCACTTCAGCAGCGCTCGACAGGGGCCCGCTACGCCCGGGCCGAGGCCGCCGGCCACCGGGCGGCGAGAGTGGTGAGGACCCCGGAGCATCGCAGCGTTGTCCGCCAGGACCTCGGCGGTGAACCGCGCTGCGGTGCTCCCCACCGACGTACGGCGTCCCGCACAGAGCGGTGGGCAGCGCCGGTGACCGCCGGGCCTGCCATGACTTCACGCGCCGACATCGTGGCCACTGCGGCGATCAGATGGCGCGCTTTACCGGAAGGTCTCGGGTCGGGTCCCAGCCGGCTCCGAGCCGCCTTCCGGTGAGCTCCGACCAGCGGACCCTCAGGTAGAGGTTGCGCTGGCCCGAGGCCCACGGGCGCGGCTCCCACACACTGCGGATGTGGTCCAGCTCCTCCGCGTCGGTGACCGCTTCGGCGCGTCCTCGTGCCACAACGCTCCACCCGCGTTGTCGTTCGTAGTCGAACGCGTCGACCTCGACGGCGAGGATGGACCCGCGGGAGTGACTTCCCAGAACGCTGTAGGGCGACGTCCGGATGACGACGGACTCGTCGACGACCGTGTAGTTGGCCGGAACGATGTGCGGCCCGACCGGCGTGCAGACGGCAACCCGACCGACCAGCCCGGCGCTCAAGAGCTTCCGACACTCCTCGGTCGACAGATCGTACGGTTCGTTCATGACGTGCTCCTCCAAGACCTCCGGTGCTCAGTGCAGGACGGCCACGGGGCTGTGCGCCTTGTGGAGCACCGCCCTGCTCACCGACCCCAGGAACGTCTCCTCGACGGCCGTACGGCCCCGCGACCCGACGATCACGAGGGACGCGTTCTCCGAAGCGTCGATGAGACCCCTCTCGGCAGGGCCGCGGAAGAGCTCGGTCTCGATAGGGATGTCCGGGTGGGCCTGGCGCAGCGCGTCCACGGTCCGCCCCAGCACACCTTCAGCGGCATCGAGGGTCTCGGCGCTGGGGGGTGGCGCGTAGCCGTAGCGATCGGCGACGACCGCGGCGGGATGCCACGCGCGCAGAGCCACGATCTTGTCGCCGGTCAGCTGCGCCAGCTCACAGGCGAACTCGAGCGCGCGAGCACTCGACTCCGTGCCATCAGCGCCGACGACGATGCGGCCGGATGCCGGGTTCTGCGCTTCGCGGATGACGACGACAGGGACCGACGCGTTCCTCGCCGCGCTCTGGCTGACCGAGCCACGCAGGATCTCCCCGACGAGCCCGTGGCCCTTGCTCCCGACGACGAGCATGGAGCTGCCCTCGGCGGCCTCCAGCAGCTTCGGCACCAGGTGCCCTGTGTACCTCTTCGCCGTGAAGGAGACCTCCGGGCCGGCGGCGAGGACCTCCCGTGCCTTGTCCTCGATGTCGATCCAGTAGGCCTCCGGCCAGGCCATGCCCCGAGGTGTCAGGCGCGGATCGATGACCGTGGCGGCGACGATGGCCTCCCCTCGAAGGGACGCCAGCTTGGCGGCCCATGAGAGGGCCGCGATCGAGCCGGGTTTTCCGTCGTACCCGACGACGATGTGTGCGTCTGCGTTCATGCAGGCAGCCTTCCCTTCCGCCGCACGTCGTGGGAGTGCCCAAAGGCATGTGACCCGTGGACCTGGGTCAGTCGGGGGCGGAGCCTCCAGCAGGGTCCGCCAACAGATGGGCACTGTCCTGGAGGGCGATCGTGGCATCGACTCGGAATCGACTGCCGGCGACCATGCCCCGCGCCACCGGGGAGCGTGAGCGTCGGGCTGGTCTTGTCGTGACTCCCTTCCTGAGGAGGATCTGTCCCAGCGTGTCGTGGCCCGCGGTGCGCACAGGGCTGAGCGGGGGGCGGGAGAGGTGACCAGGGTCCTCTCCCATCGCCTTCGGCAGACGACGTCGGTCCCGGCAGCGGATGTCCCTGGGCCCGGGAGTTCGACGCGCCGACGCACCAGGCTGGGGTCGATGGAGGTGGTCTGACATGAACGGCGAACAGAAGGTGACGGCCAAGGTGGTCTACGAGTCCTTCTTCGGCAACACCGAGAGCATCGCGCGCGCCATAGCGGGCGGGTTGCGCCTCGAAGGCCTGTCCGTGCAGGTGGTCGACGTCGCCGACGATCGAGCTGCCGACGCTGCGGCGTACGACCTGTTGGTCGTGGGAGGGCCCACCCACGCGTTCGCGCTCAGCCGGCCGTCGACCCGCGACGACGCAGTCGCACGGGGCGGGAACGGACGGTACGGCGCTCGTGGGCTCCGCGAGTGGCTGTCGGATCTTCCTCGGCTCGAGGGCACCCACCTCGCGGCGGCGTTCGACACGCGCGTCAGCAAGGTCCGGCGCCTCCCGATGTCCGCCGGGCGCTCGGCCGCTCGCCTCCTGCGTGACCGCGGCTTCACCTTGGTCGACCGGCCTGCCGGTTTCGTGGTCGAAGACGTGGAAGGGCCTCTGGAGCAGCCTGAGACGGAACGCGCCGTCACCTGGGCACGGTCCCTGGCCGAGCGGGTGCAGAGCCGACTCGAGGCCGACCGTGTCGTGGGCCGGTGACGGGAGGCCGTGACGTGGGCCGAGTCCCGGACGGGCGAGCCCCCGGGCCGGAGGTCAGCGGACCAGGGCCTCGGCTCGGTCCTCACGCTCGTGTCCGAAGGCACGCCGAGGCTGCGGGACCACGACGACGGGACAGTGAGCGTGGCGCAGCAGGGCCCGCGCGACCCGCCCGAGGTGGTGTGCCATCCGCCCGGCAGCGGGACGCTGGACCAGGAGGAGCTCCGCACCGCGGCTGACCCGCACCAGGGCGTGCGCCGGCTCCTCGTGCCGGACGAACACATGGACTGCAACGTCCGGGAACGAGTCGCGGTAGGCGGTGAGCTCCTCCTCGATCAACCGCGCTCGTGCGCGCTGCAGGTGCTCCGCGGCACCGTGGTCGGTCACCATGGCGTCGTAGGTACCGCCGAGCCACCACGCGTGCACGACGACCATCTCGGCGCCTCGCTCTGCCGCCAGCGGGAACGCCATGTCCCACAGCTCACGCCGCGCTCCTGAGGCCTCGACGGGTGCGACGCCCACGACGATGCGGCCGTGCGGCGTCCGCTCCCAGTCCGCGGGAACGACGATCACCGGACATGCGGCACTGCTCGCCACCTCGGTGACCGTTCCGCCCGTCCAGATGCGGTCGAGCAGCCTCGGCCTGCGGCTCCCGAGCACGATCATGCGAGCGCTCTCGGCGCAGGCCACGAGCTCGGACGCCCGGGCACCAGACAGAAGATGCGTCTCGAGATCGACGTCCCGGTCGACCTGTACGGCGAGCGCGCGCGCGTGCTCCAGGAGCCCGGCACCGTAGGCCTGGAGGGTCGACTCCGGGAGCACCGGCACGACCTCGGGGGTCACCGGGATGGCGGACGGAAGGACATGGACGAGATGGAGGCGGACGGCCAGCCGGCCGGCCTCCTCCGCGGCGTAGCGCGCAGCGGCGTACCCCTGCTCCGAGCCGTCGACGCCGACGACCACGCCATCGAACTGCGGGGATGTGTTGCCCATGGTGTGCACCTGCCTTCTACTTCCATCGTGGAGCTGCGAGGTAGCGCGGTCCCGGGTCGCGCGTCTGGGATTCGAAGGACCTTGGCAATCCGGACGCCCGTGCGAGTGACGTCCTTCGGTCCTTCGCGATCGTGACCGGAGACCCTCGACGCCGCACGGCGGATGCGAGTCACTGGACGTGCCGCCCGCCCGAACGCCGTCACGCACGCCGTCCGGGCGGCGGGCCCTGAAGCCGAACGATCAGAGGAAGGAGTCAGCGACATGCTCGTCAGGGACGTGATGACCCAGGACCCGATCACGGTGGTCCCGTCGGTGGGGATCAAGGCCGCGATGACGAAGCTGGCCTTCGCCGGCATCACCTCGATGCCGGTCGTCGACGAGGAACGCCACCTGTGCGGCATGCTGAGCGAAGCCGACCTGATCCGCGACGTGGCGGACGACCCGCGCGCCCACGAACGCCCGGTCGCGATCCACGCGGTCAACCCGCCCCGCACGGTCGACGACGTGTACACCCGGTCACCCGTCGCCGTGAGACCGGAGGACGACGTGACCACTGCGGTGGACGCGATGTCGGCCCAGGGCTTCAAGAGCCTGCCTGTCGTCGACCGCGACCACCGGTTGGTCGGCATGCTCAGCCGCAGCGACGTCCTCCGGGCCCTCGCGCGTGACGATGAGGTGATCGCCCGGGACGTGGTCGAGCTCTTCGAGCAGCTGGGGCACACTGACTGGACCGCGGAGGTCGACAGCGGCGTGGTCGAGGTCAGCGGGCCCGACGACACAGGTCAGCGATCCCTGGCCCATGCGCTGACCCGCACCGTCGCCGGAGTCGTCGCCGTGCACATGCGTGGACCGCAGGCCCGGTCGCGTGAGGGCGATCAGTCTTCGTGACCACCAGTCACCGAGCCGTCACCGCATCCACGCCCTGAGCAGTCGCAGCGAGACACCCGGGACGGCTGCGGCCACGGCGACCATCGCCAAGGTCGAGATCGTCGGCGCGCTCGTGTCCAGGAGCACGTTGAGACCCGGCGCGTAGACCGCGAGGAGCATCAGGACGACCGCCGCGATCACGCCACGCTCCAGGCCACGGACGCCGCGTCGACCCGTCGTACGCGAGCGGAGTGCGAGTGCGACCCCGAGCTGGCCCAGTCCGAGAGTCAGGAACACCGCTGTTCTCCGCGTGTCCACGCCACCGCCTGCGAGCGCGCCGACGCCGAGGGCGCTGACGGTCAGCGTGGTCGCGGCGAACACCAGCATCTGGCGGGAGCGCGTGGAGAAGATCGACTCCGAGGGAGGACGCGGCGGACGCCGCATCTCACCGGGGTCGGCCGGCTCGGCACCGAAGGCGATGCCGACCAGGCCGTGAGTCATCAGGTTGATCCACAGGATCTGCCCGGGAAGCAGCGGGAGGACGAGACCCACCAGCGCACCGCCGAGCATCACTCCCACCTCGGCGAGGCCTCCCGCGACGGCGTAGGTGAGGAACGCTCGGATGTTGGCGAAGATGCGCCGGCCTTCTTCGACGGCCGCGACGACCGTGCCCAGGTCGTCGTCCATCAGCACGAGGTCCGCAGCGTCCTTGGCCACCTCGGTGCCGCCCAGCCCGGCTGCGACCCCGATGTCCGCTCGACGCAGCGCCGGGGCGTCGTTGACCCCGTCGCCCAGCATCGCGACGACGTCGCCCTCCTGCTGGAGCGACTCGACGATGTCCACCTTCTGCTCCGGGCGCACCCGCGCCACCACGGACAGTCGCCGACGCTCTGCGAGCGAAAGATCGCGGAGCGCCTCACCTTCCACTGCGACGACGCCGTCCGGGGCGATGCCCACGCGCCTGGCGATCGCTGCCGCCGTGCCCGGATGGTCCCCCGTGAGCAGCACGAGGCGGATCCCCGCCTGCCGTAGGGAATCGACCACGCCGGGCGCCTGTGCCCGGGGAGGATCTCCGATCGCGACGAGCCCGGTCAGGGACCAGGGGCCGGTCTCGGTGTCCGCCACGGCGAGGACCCGGTATCCGGCCGTCGCCAGCTCCTCGGCCACGCGAAGAGCCCGCACCGAGTCCGCGTCACTCACCTGCTCGGCCATGGCCTCAGGGGCGCCCTTGGCGACACTCAGGGTGCGCCCGTCGGAGTGGCGGTGGTGCGTGGTCATCCGACGCGTGTGGTGGTCGAACGGATCCTCTCCGGTCCTCGGCCAGACCTCGGCCACAGCCGAGGGGACGACGCCGCCCTTCCGGGCGGCCGCCAGCAAGGCGCCCTCCAGCGGGTCGCCGAGCACGGTCCAGCCGGAGTCCGAGCAGTTCAGCTCGGCGTCGTTGCAGAGCGCCACGTCTCGGAGCAGCCGTCCCACACCGGGCTCGGACTCGACCCCGCACGCGTCCGGACCGGTGATCTGCCCCACCGGCTCGTAACCGCTGCCCGTCACGTCGAACCGGACGTCCGGCACCCAGAGCACCTGCGCCAGCATCGTGCCCTCGGTGATCGTCCCCGTCTTGTCGGTCGCGACGACGGTGACCGAGCCGAGTGTCTCCACGGCGGGAAGGCTGCGCACCACGGCGTTGCGCTGTGCCATCCGGTGCGCTCCCATCGCGAGTGCGATGGTGACGACCGCCGGAAGGGACTCGGGCACTGCGGCGACAGCCAGGCTGAGCCCCACCACGACCATCTCCGAGACCGGTCTGCCCTGGACGAGGCCGCTGACCACCACCACGGACGTGAGGAAGGCGACCAGCACCACGAGCGCGCGGCTGAGGCTGGTCAACCGGCGCTGGAGGGGCGTGCGCCTCGGTGTCGCGGAGGCCAGCAGGGCGGCGATCCGGCCGACGCCGCTGTCGACACCGGTCCGCGTCACCAACAGGCGCCCGTTGCCGTGAGCCACGAGGGTGCCTCCGACGACCTCGGATCCGGACTCCTTCCCCACCGGCAGGGACTCCCCCGTGACGGCGGCTTCATCGACCTGGAGGTCGTAGGCCTCGATGAGCCGACCATCGGCCGGGACCACGTCGCCGGCCACCACCGATGCGAGATCCCCCGGTACGACGTCCTCGGTCGGCACGGTCACCAGGACGCCGTCGCGCACGACGTGCGTCTGGGGTGCCACCAGCTGACGCAGGGCGGCCATCGCACGTTCCGCGCGCACTTCCTGTACGACGCCGACGGTCGTGTTGAAGAGCACGACCGCCAGGATGATCACGGTGTTGGGCCAGTCACGCAGGTAGATCGTCAACCCTGCGGCCGCCAGCAGCAGCAGGATCATGGGATCTCGCAGCTGCTCGGCCACCCGGCGGGCCACCCCCCGCCGGGGTGGATCCGGCAGGCGGTTGGGGCCGGCGGAGGCCAGGATCTCGGCCGCGCTATCGCTGGTGAGTCCGATGGGTGCGATCCCATTCGCCGAGCTGACAGTCATGATCAGTCAGACCGCATCCGCGAACGCGCGATCCGAGACGCGTCCAGCCAGGGCCGGAGCCCGTGCATGAGCCGGGCGACCGCGGTCGCCGTGCTCGCATCCCTTCTCACAGTGGTCACAGGCCGCCTCCCGCTGAACTCGTCGCCTGTGACCAGCCAACCCGTCGTACCTCGGCATCGACCACGGACGATGGTCCTCGCCGTCGATGCCCTACGGCAGCAGTGCTATGCGGGGGACGAATCCCGGCCGACGACATCGGCCGGCTCCGGACCCCCCTGGTCGAGACGGAAGGGCGGGTACTCGTCGGTCATGAGTCCGGCATATGCGACCACGCGATAGCTCCAACGGTTCAGGCCGATGACGAGGTCGAAGATCGACTCCGGGTAGGTGTCCCGGAACAGCAGGACGACCGCGGCGACCAGCACCAGGATCCCGATGAGACCGCCCCCGCCCCCGCCCACGAGGAAGGAGAGCACCACGTAGTGAGGGATGGCGAGCAACCACCACTTCACCAGGACCAGGCCGCGGGAGAGCCGCTCGGGATACGCGATCTCGAGACGAGCCGGGTAGTCCGGGACGTCCTTCAAGGTGAACGGCGGGTAGCGGTCCGTCGCCAAGGCGCTGTAGCCGTAGCAGGACACGCGCCACGTCCAGCGCAGCACCCCGAGGTTGAACTCGAACAGACGCCGGGGGTAGTGCGCCGTGAACAGGATCGCGAGGAACGCGACCACGCTGACCAGCACGAACCCGACCCACAGGAATGCCAGCACGATGTAGTGCGGGATGGCGAGGATCCACTTGACCAGCCAGAGCCAGCGACTCAAGCCCGGGTCGAGGTGCGCGTCGACGCGCACCGAGTACGACGTGCTCATGTCTGACACCTCCGATGTCCTGGCACCACACTCGGGGTACTGGTGCGCGAGGGTGAGGGTCGTTGGTCATCCCGGGGGGCCGACGAAGGACAGCTCGACCGACCGCCTCGGCGTACGGCGCTGGGTCCTGCCGCCCGATCAGCACACGGCGCGGGGACCAGCCTGCGGCACAGCCTCGAGGTCACCCTGCACCCGGGGCCGCAGCCGGCGACTGTCCGCGACCACCACGACGGGCGCCGTGGCGTGGCGCACGCAGTACTCACTGATCGACCCGAGCACCGCTCGCGTCAGTGCGCTCTTCCGCCCGTTCCCGACGACCAGCATCCGGGCCCCTTCGGCACTCTCCACCAGCGCCTGGCCCGCGTGCGCATGCACGACGGTCTGGGACACCACAGGACGGTCCGTGCGCCCGCCGAGAGCGCGCTCGAGCGCGCGCTGCTGGACAGCGCGGGCGATCTCGTGGCCCTCCTCGATCGAGGTCACATGGTCCATGCCGTCGTAGGGCGAGGTCCAGAGCCAGGCCGTCACGGCCTCGACGGTGTGGCCGTGTGCGACCCCTTCGTCCAGCGCGAACGCGAGAGCTGCCTCGGCCGCGAGGCTCTCGTCGACGCCGACGACGATCAAGCTCGGTGTGGTGCTCATGAACGGTCAGTCCTTCGATCTCGCATCAGTGTCCCGGCGCCTGGGTGGAGTGTCGTCGACATGCTTCGCGCGCCACACCGACCGAGGTCACACATCCGTTGACCTTCGGCCCTGACCGGCGAGCGCTCACGTCGCGAGGCTCGGAGCATGAACACACCCAAACGCGGGATCGTCGTTGGATACGACGGTTCACCCGAATCGGATGCGGCCGCCCGCTGGGCTGCAGAGATGGCCCTGTTGCGAGGCGAGCCGCTCATGGCGCTCGTCGTGGTCGAGCCCATGGACGCCCCACGCAGTCAGGGCTGGCCCCAATCGTGGTGGGAAGAGATCGAGGAGCGCGCCGGCAAGACGCTGGCCGAGGCGGGCGCCGCGGAGGCCACGGTCGAGCGTCACGTCGGGAGGTTGGTGCACACCCTGCTCGATGCCTCGCACGATGCATCCATGCTCGTGCTCGGGAGCTCGGGGCACAGCCGGCTCGGGGAGATCGTGATCGGTTCGTCCAGTCAGAGCACCGTCCGTCACGCACGGGGGCCCGTCGTCGTGGTGCGGCGGCAGAGTGCCGCGAATGCGCATCGCATCGTCGTGGGCGCGGACGACTCCGAGCCCAGCCGTCGAGCCGTCGACTTCGCCTGTGAGCAAGCCACCGTGAGTGGACAACAGGTCGTGATGATCCGGGCGTGGAAGCCTCGGACCATGCCGATCGACGAGCGCGGAAACGTGCCGGTGACGACCACCAAGACCCTGCGCGAGAAGGAAGAAGAGCTGGCGCGGTCGGTCGCCGAGCAGCGAGGTCGCTATCCCGATCTCGACATCGTCGGCGAGTTCATCGCCACCAGCGCAGGGCGGGCGCTCGTCGACGCGTCCACCACCGCCACGATGGTGGTCGTCGGCTCCCGAGGACACTCGGCCGTCACGGAAACGCTGATCGGCTCAGTCAGCCATCAGGTCCTGCACGAGGCGCGCTGTCCCGTCGCCGTCATCCACTGAAGAAATCGGAATTCGGACACTCGGACGTCGAGCGCGACAGCACCGACCATCAGGCCTCAGGTCATCGCGCATCCTGTCCAACGGCCATGGTCTCCGGATTCGATGCGGCGAATTCTGGGAACATGACCACGAACACCCACACCGACGGGACCGTCCGCGCGGGCAGCATCGTCGTTGCCGTCGACGGCTCCGTCCACGCGGACCAGGCGATCGCCCGGGCCGCCGAGGAAGCACGCCTGTCGCACCGCCCGCTCGCTCTCGTGCACATGGAGAAGCAGCTGGGCGCGCAGGAGCGTGGCTACTTGGCCCAGGCAGGGACCCCGCTGACGCAGCGCCGACGCGGCCGTCGCAGCGCCCGCAGTCGAGGTCGATGCTGTCCTGCTGGTGAACGCGGCCGTGGTGACGATCTGGGCGGTCACTGGCCCCCGCGGGTTCTTCTGGCCCGTCCTGCTCATGGCGTCATGGGGGCATCGGGCTGGTGATGAACGCGTGGGACGTCTACGTCTCCCGCGACATCAGCGAGCAGGACATCGACCGGGAGATCTCCCGGATGCACCGTCGGTGACGCCGTGACCAATGTCGATCGCCCTGGTTCCCAACGGCACTGACCCCAGCACCTCCGGGGCGGTGTTCTTGAGATGAGGAACCGGTCCCGTCCATGACCGGAAAGGCACGAGGAGGAGTCATGAGCACCAGCCGCACCGGACGTGTTCTGGTCGCCACCAGTGGGAGTGCGTCCAGCACGTCAGCCATCACCTTCGCCGCCCGCACGGCGGCCTCCCGCGGTCTCGCACTCGAGCTCATCCATGTCGTCACGCCGACCGTATCCGTGGGGCCGTACGCCGTGGCACCCGACGTCGTGGTGCGCCAGGCCGGCCGCGAGGTCCTCGCGCGGGGCGAGCAGCTCGCCCGCCAGGTGGCGCCCGACATCGAGGTCGTCAGCACACTCGTGTTGGGTGCCCGGCCCGACGCGATCGCCCAGAAGACCCACGGCGCCGACCTCGTCGTCGTCGGTGCGCCGCCCCACGACCTCATCGGACGCCTCTGGACGGGATCGACCGTCACCGGCGTCGCGGCCCGCTCCGCTTGCCCGGTCGCGATCATCCCCGCCCGGGACGAAGAGCCGCGGCACCACCGGGTGCTGGTGGGCGTGAAGACCACCGATCACGCGCACGAGCTGCTCGCCGCCGCGTTCGCCGTCGCGAGTCAGACGGGCTCGGAGCTCCGGATCATCCACGCCTGGCATCTGCTGTCGCCCTACGACAACGCCGTCGCCGACCGGCTCCCGGTCCCCGACTGGGAGCTCGGAGAGCAACGCGCGATCGAGGCGATGCTGATCGACCTCAAGATGGCCTACCCGACCGTGACCGTCCACGTGGACCTCGTCCACGGACAGGCTGCGCACGAGCTCGTCCACGGGTCCGAGCTCGCCGACGTGCTCGTCATCTCCCGCCCGCGGCACGGTGGGTTCGTGCACCATCTCGGTGCCACCGCGCGCGCCATCATCCGTGAGGGCCGCTGCCCGATCCTGATCGTGCCGCCCAACGCCGCGGCCGCAACCCGGCACCCCGCCGAGACCGTCGGCACGCTCGCGGGGTGACGACGTGGGCCCGGGCATCGCCGAGACCACCGAGGTCAGGTTCCACGGCCGCGGTGGTCAGGGTGTCGTGACCGCGACCGAGCTGCTGTCGACCGCGGCATTTCGACCAGGGCCTGGTGGCGCAGGCGATCCCGAGCTTCGGCTCCGAGCGCACCGGGGCGCCGGTCGCGGCGTTCTGCCGAGTCTCGGTCGGGCCGATCCGCTCACACGATCCCGTGCTCACACCGGACGTCGTGGTGGTGCAGGACCCCACGATGCTCCACATTCCTGGAGTCCTGGCCGGGCTCGGACCGGACGCACTGCTGCTCGTCAACAGCACGATGGGTCGTGCGCCTCGCCCACCAGAACCGCGAACAGGTCACGGATCGACACGATGCCGGCGATCCTCCCGTTGTCGAGGACCGGGAGATGCCGCACCTGGGCCTCTTCCATCCGACGGGCCGCCACCAGCACGGAGTCGTCCGGCGCCACGGTGACCAGGTCGTTGTTCATGACGTCGGCGGCGGTCAGGTGGCTCAGGTCGGCGTCAGCGGCGACGTGGGTGACGATGTCACGCTCCGACAGGATACCGGCCAGGCGGCCGTCCTCCATGATGCACACCGCCCCGATCTCGTCCGCGGCCAGGGCTTCGGCAACCTCGTTCAACGTGGAGCCGCCATCGGCCGTCGCGACCGGCCACATCATCACCTTCCGGACCTCGCTCGTGGGTGTCACCGGGACAGCAGTTCGCGTGTACATCGTCATCTCCTCTCGAGCACGGTCAACTCCGTCGGGGCGTGACCTCGAGTGCTGCCTTCATCGGCAGACGACCTCGGACGCTCCTCGGTGATGCCAGCATCGCCGTCGGTGACGCACAGCTCTCGGGGCTTAGGTCATCGAGATCCCGGTCCTTGGCCAGCAAGCGACAAGGCAGGCCGGACCCGACGCAACGAACCCGATGACATCGGTTGATCGCCCCAAGGACGACTGGCACTGACCCGCGACGCGGCCTGTTCCTAGCGTCAGAGGTGCCGGATCCCCGTCCGGTGCATTCGAAGGAGTTGAGATGAGCCAGATCATCACCCGGCGCACTCACGAGCCGGCTCAAGAGAACAAGCCACCGACGCGAACTGTCGGCCTGGGCCTGGCGGCCCTGACCGCTCTCGTCGTCGGGTCCATGATCGGCAGCGGCATCTTCGCGCTCCCGTCACAGATGGCCGCCAGCGCCTCCCCCGGGCCCCTGCTGATCGGCTGGGGCATCACCGGCGTGGGCATGCTGATGCTGGCCTTCGTCTTCCAGACCCTGGTGACCCGCAAGCCCGACGTCGATGGAGGTGTCTACGGCTACGCCCGCGCCGGCTTCGGCAACTACGTCGGCTTCACCTCGGCCTGGGGCTACTGGGTCAGTGCCTGGGTCGGCAACGTCGGCTACCTGGTGCTGCTGGCCTCCACGCTCGGGTACTGGTGGCCGTCGTTCGAGGGCGGCAACACCTTCCGCGCGATCCTGGTCGCGTCGGTAGTGCTCTGGATCGTGCAGATCCTGACCCTGCGCGGCGTGCACAGCGCAGCCCTGGTCAACACCCTGGTGACGATCGCCAAGATCGTCCCGATCGTGACGTTCATCGCGATCGCCGCGGTCGGCTTCAAGGCCGGCATCTTCACCGCTGACGTCTGGGGCCACTCGACCACCATCGACGGCGCGACGCTCGGAAGCACCCTCGACCAGGTCAAGAACATGATGCTGGTGACTGTCTGGGTGTTCATCGGCGTCGAGGGCGCTGCGGTGTACTCGCAGCGCGCGGCCAAGCGCAGCGAGGTGGGACGGGCGACCGTGATGGGCTTCGTCGGTGTCCTCGTCCTGCTGCTCGCGGTGAACCTGCTGTCCTACGGCCTGATGGCCCAGGCGAAGATCGCCGGCCTCGAGGACCCGTCGATGGCCGGCCTGATGAAGGACCAGGTCGGCAGCTGGGGTGCCGGGTTCATCTCCATCGGACTGCTCGTGTCGCTGCTGGGCGCCCTGATCTCGTGGGTGCTGCTGTCGGTGGAGATCCTGCGGCTGCCGGCCCGTGAGCACGTGCTGCCGAAGGTGCTGGCCCACGAGAACGCCCACGGGGCACCGAACGTGGCGCTCTGGCTGACCAACGTGTGCGTGCAGGCGATGCTGGTATGGACCCTGTTCAACTCCAGCACCTACACCGACCTGATCTACCTGGCCACGTCCCTGATCCTCCTGCCCTACCTGTGGTCGGCCGCCTATCAGGTGCTGCTGGCCGTGCGGGGCGAGACCTACGAGCACGGGCCCGGACGGACCCGTGACCTCCTGATCGGCCTGGTCGCGCTCGGGTACGCCGTGTGGCTGGTCTACGCCGGCGGCTGGGAGTACGTCCTGGTGGCCGGGCTCTTCTACCTGGCCGGCACCGTGTTCTACGTGTGGGCTCGCAAGGAGAGCCGCCAGGTCGTGTTCACCGCGATCGAGAAGGTCCTGGTCGGAGTGGTGGTGGCGCTCTCCGTGGCCGCCGTCATCGGCTTCGTGCAGGGCTTCGTGACGATCTGAGGGAGGACACCCCTCAGGTCCGGTCGCAGCCAGGTCGCCCGCTCCGCAAGACGGCGACCTGGCTGCGGCGCGTCACAGACCCGGGCTACCGCCTTGAGAGATGGGTCCAAGCGTCGCCACTGAGCAGGCAGGCCAAGCCACGTTGATTCGTCAATGGTCGATGCGGGCAATCTCTGGACTTCGTTCGATCGCGCTTCCCGAACCGCTTGCGCCGCTGGCTCGGGACTGCGACGCGGCTACCTGCCGGCGTGGCAACGGACTGGCCGCTCGGCCTCGACTTGTCATCGGGCACCGATCCCGAGGTGACCGTTATCGGGCCGCGACCCGCACGAGTGCACGCGGCGGAACTGACGGCATGGGGGTGGACGCCCTTGACCGTCGGCCCCTCGGTGGCGGGAGTTCTTCCCGACCGCCGTGGGTGTGTGTCCCCTGTGCAGGGTCGTGCTCACCGGCGAGAGTGACGCCGTCATGGCCGCCACGGGTCACGCCCGAGGTAGCCGCACCAGCGGCCGGGGGACACATCGGCTCCCGGCCCACAACACCGATCAGACCGGGGGAACCCATGACCACGTTTCGCACCACCATCACCCGCATCGCCGCCCTCACCGGCGCGGTCGCCTGCCTCGGCGCATTCGCCAACCCTGCCCATGCGGCCGCGGAGACGTTCCACGAGCACGACTCGTTCGACCCGACCGGCTCGGTGTTCGCCTGCAGCCCGACCGATCTCACCATCACCGGCGGAACAGTGAGGGAAAGCCTGGAGGGCTCGGTCGACGCCCAAGGCATCGGCCACTTCACCGGAACCGTCGTCCCGCAGAACGTCACCCTGACCGACGGCACCAACACCTACTACCTCAGCGGGGCGAGTTGGTTCGGAGCGAGCGGGACCGACACCCCCACGGTCAGCACCAGCACCGACCACTTCGTCATTCGCACCGCCTCCGGCGGGGTCTATGCCAAGGTGTCCGTGGTCGAACACATCTCGCCCAACGGCAGCTTCTTCGTCAAGGACACCGGGGCCTGCGAGGCGCCCGCCGACTGATCCGTGAGGCTGGCAGGTGGGGTGGGAGCCGCGACTCGGACTCCCGCCCCAGCGCCGGCGATCCAGTCGTCCGTGGGATCGGTTTCCCGTACGGCGTCTCCCGGCGCTGGTCTGGTGGGCGACAACGTCCGTGAAGGCGACGGGTTCGACTCCGGCGCAGACACCAGCGTGCTGCCGTCTGGTCGTCTCGGTGAATCCGAGCATCAACGTTGACGTCAGCATCCGAAACCCGCTGCCCAGCGGCTCGGCCAGGAGCGAGCAGCAGCACTCCACCGTTTGCCTGACGTGGAGTCCCGTCGAGCCGATGAACGGACGAGTCGTCGACCTTGACTGAGGTCAGGCTCTGGGATTCGATCGGTCTCCAGTCGCGATGACATGGAGGGGACATGAGCTTGAGAGACGCCAAGGTCGAACCGGCGGTGCCGGTGTCTGACATGACCCAGGCAAGGGAGTTCTACGAGACCAAGCTCGGGCTCACAGATGGCCGGCCGATCTTCGACGGCGGGATCACGTATCAGTGCGGAGCGGGACGGGAGTTCCACATCTATCCCTCGCCCGCCAGCGCCGGTAAGTCAGGCAGCACGGTGGCAGCCTGGGAGGTCGTTGACGTGGAGAAGACAGTGGACGAGCTGACCGCCAACGGCGTCACCTTCGAGCACTACGACACTGATCGGCTCAAGACGAACGAGAAGGGGATCGCAGAGCTGGGCGATGAACGGGTGGCATGGTTCAAGGACCCGGACGGGAACACCCATGGCATCGTCCAGCTCTGACGTCTGAGATGACAGAGGGCGGCGTGCTCTCGGCACGCCGCCACTGGTACCCCCGACCGGATTCGAACC